>Ga0268256_1000095_pt1 | contig 139698 bp, 127 predicted proteins | sample AgamicAtAmrz_FD_200247 | JGI IMG/M metagenome (GOLD analysis project Ga0268256, IMG submission 200247) | Agave microbial communities from Guanajuato, Mexico - At.Am.rz (v2) (version 3) | ecosystem: Host-associated > Plants > Roots > Rhizosphere | place: Guanajato, Mexico | collected 2012-06-07 | reverse complement strand
TGGACATCCTTCACGCGATGAAAGACGCGCTGATGAAGTATGAAACCATCGATGCGCCGCAGATCGACGACCTGATGGCGCGCCGCGAAGTGCGTCCGCCAGCGGGCTGGGAAGATCCGGGCAGCAACTCCGACAGCAACGGCACGCCGAAGGCGCCGCGTCCGGTCGATGAGCCGCGCACGCCAAATCCTGGCAACACCATGTCAGAGCAGTTCGACAAATAACAGGGTTTCACCCTTGCAAAAACCCCGGCTGGTCCGGGGTTTTTTACATCCGTAATCAGGTAATCAGAGGAGATTTTCCCCATGAAGTTGTACGCCCGTGATACCCATCTCGATCTGTCGTTTCCCCATGTGATGGGCATTTTGAATGTCACGCCGGACTCCTTCTCCGATGGTGGAAAACATCACACGCTGGTCGAGGCGCTGACGCACACCAATGAAATGGTTAACGCGGGCGCCACTATTATCGACGTCGGCGGCGAGTCGACCCGTCCGGGAGCAGATGAGGTAAGCGTCGACGAAGAGCTGGCGCGCGTCATTCCGGTGGTAGAGGCGATTGCGCAGCGTTTCGAGGTGTGGATTTCGGTTGATACGTCAAAAGCCGAGGTTATCCGCGAAGCGGCGCGAGCGGGCGCTCACATCATTAACGATATTCGCTCACTCTCCGAACCTGGCGCGCTGGAAGCGGCGGCGGCGGCTGATTTGCCGGTTTGCCTGATGCATATGCAGGGCGAGCCGCGCACGATGCAGCAGGCGCCGGAGTATCGCGATGTCGTAAGCGAAGTGGATGCTTACTTCGTAGACCAAATTGCGCGCTGCGAAGCTGCAGGTATCAAAAAAGACCATCTGCTGCTCGACCCTGGCTTCGGTTTCGGTAAGAATCTCAACCACAACTATGAGCTGCTGGCCCACCTAAGCCATTTTCACCATTTCGGGCTGCCGCTGCTGGTAGGCATGTCGCGCAAATCTATGATTGGTCAGCTGTTGAACGTCGGGCCTTCGCAGCGTCTGACGGGCAGTCTGACCTGCGCCGCGATCGCCGCGATGCAGGGCGCACAGATCATTCGCGTACATGACGTTAAAGAGACGGTCGAGGCGATGCGCGTTGTCGAAGCGACACGGAGAGCAAAAGGATAATTAAGGCATGAGTAATCGTAAATATTTTGGTACGGACGGTATTCGCGGCAAGGTTGGCGAAGCGCCGATTACCCCGGACTTTGTACTGAAGCTGGGCTGGGCGGCGGGCAAAGTGCTGGCGCGCCACGGCTCACGCAAGGTGCTGATCGGCAAAGATACGCGTATCTCCGGCTATATGCTGGAGTCCGCGCTGGAAGCGGGCCTGGCAGCGGCGGGCTTATCCGCCGCCTTTACCGGCCCGATGCCGACGCCCGCCATCGCCTATCTGACGCGCACCTTCCGCGCCGAAGCGGGCATCGTCATCTCCGCGTCGCACAACCCGTTTGACGATAACGGCATTAAATTCTTCTCCGCCGAAGGCACCAAGCTGCCAGACGAGGTAGAAGAGGCGATTGAGCTGGAAATGGAGAAGCCGCTGACCTGCGTCGAATCCGCCGAGCTGGGACGCGCCAGCCGTATCGTAGACGCTGCTGGCCGCTATATCGAGTTCTGTAAGGGGACCTTCCCGAGCGAGCTTAGTCTTAACGGCCTGAAAATCGTGGTCGACTGCGCAAACGGCGCCACCTACCACATTGCGCCGAACGTGCTGCGCGAACTGGGCGCCACCGTTATCGCCATTGCTACCCAGCCTGACGGCATGAATATCAACAAAGAGTGCGGCGCAACCGATCTGCGTATGCTGCAGCAGCGCGTGCTGGCGGAGAAGGCGGATATCGGCCTGGCTTACGACGGCGACGGCGACCGCATCATGATGGTCGACCATCTGGGCGAGAAAGTTGATGGCGACCAGATCCTCTATATCATTGCGCGCGAAGGGCTGCGACAGGGCCAGCTGCGCGGCGGCGTGGTCGGCACCCTGATGAGCAACATGGGCCTTGAACTGGCGCTGAAGCAGCTCGGCATTCCTTTCGCCCGCGCCAAAGTGGGCGACCGCTACGTGCTGGAAAAGATGCAGGAGAAGCACTGGCGTCTCGGCGCAGAGAACTCTGGCCACGTTATTCTGCTGGATAAAACCACCACTGGCGACGGCATCGTAGCAAGTTTGCAAGTGCTCACTGCAATGGTGCGCAACCATATGAGTCTGCATGATCTGTGCAGCGGTATGAAGATGCTGCCGCAGGTGCTGGTTAACGTGCGCTTCAGTGGCACGAACGACCCGCTGGAAGACGAGACGGTAAAAAGCGTGACGGCGGAAGTGGAAAAGACGCTGGCGGGACGCGGCCGCGTGCTGCTGCGTAAATCGGGTACCGAGCCGCTGATTCGCGTGATGGTCGAAGGGGAAAACGAAGCGCAGGTTACCGAACTGGCGCATCGTATCGCCGAGCAGGTCAAAGCGGTTTAAGGCATGATCGGCGGACGGTTTTGCGCCGATCCGCCGTTAAAATCATCAGGATGGCGCTTTTTTCCGCAGTCGATCGCGGCGAAGAAAATTACCCTTGCAGAGGGGGGCGCCTTTGGTTAGTATTCACACCCGCTTCTGATGGGTGATGACGACACGGCCCATCTATACTGGCTGAAGCTTAACTGTGCGGTTATCGCGCAAGGAAACAGGTTGATTATGTACGAAGCTCTTTTAGTTATCTTCCTTATTGTAGCCATCGCCCTCGTGGGTTTGATTATGCTGCAGCAAGGTAAAGGCGCTGATATGGGAGCCTCATTCGGTGCAGGCGCATCCGCAACGCTGTTCGGTTCTACGGGTTCAGGTAACTTCATGACTCGCATGACCGGCATTCTCGCGGCGCTGTTCTTCATCATCAGCCTTGTTCTGGGTAACCTGAACACCAATAAGACTTCAAAAGGAAGCGAGTGGGAAAATCTGTCAGCGCCGGCTCAGTCAACGACTCAGCCAGCACAACCGGCAACGCCGGGTAACGATATCCCGAAATAAGTTCGTCATGCTTGCGACGCGACAGATTCAAGTCGCGGTCTGAACAGTGCCGAGGTGGTGGAATTGGTAGACACGCTACCTTGAGGTGGTAGTGCCCGATTGGGCTTACGGGTTCAAGTCCCGTCCTCGGTACCAAATCTGGTTTTACTTGCAAATATCGCAAGATCAGCGTAACATTCGTCACGTTTTCGGACGCGGGGTGGAGCAGCCTGGTAGCTCGTCGGGCTCATAACCCGAAGGTCGTCGGTTCAAATCCGGCCCCCGCAACCACTTTCCCTTAGAGTTCTTTTTCAAATATACTGTGTGCATCGACGGGCGCATCGCAGCGAGTTTTGAAAAAAATTCTTCTGGACGGTGCCGAGCCGCTTAGCGGCGTACAGGGTCCAGTCACAAAAAGCCCCGAATTTTCGGGGTTTTTTGTTATCAGGAAATCGCAACACTGGGCTATTAAGCCCTTTTTTTATGTCTTGGGGGTGGGCTTGTCCACATTAGAGCAAAAATTGACAGAGTTGGTATCGGCTCCGGTAGAAGCGCTCGGCTACGAACTGGTCGGTATAGAATTCGTTCGTGGTCGCACATCAACCCTGCGCATCTATATTGATAGTGAAGATGGCATCAATGTCGATGATTGCGCGGATGTCAGCCACCAGGTAAGCGCGGTGCTGGATGTGGAAGATCCCATCACTGTGGCTTACAACCTTGAAGTCTCCTCACCGGGGCTGGATCGCCCGATGTTTACCGCGGAACATTACGTGCGGTATACAGGCGAAGAAGTCAGTCTGGTCCTGCGCATGGCGGTACAGAACCGCCGTAAATGGCAGGGCATCATCAAGTCAGTTGACGGCGAGATGGTGACGGTGACCGTTGAGGGTAAAGACGAGGTGTTCGCGCTGAGCAATATTCAGAAAGCGAACCTGGTCCCCCACTTTTAAAAGTCCGGATTGAGGCTAACCAGGATGAACAAAGAGATCTTAGCTGTTGTAGAAGCCGTTTCTAACGAAAAAGCCCTGCCGCGTGAGAAAATCTTCGAAGCGCTGGAGAGCGCGCTGGCAACTGCAACCAAGAAGAAGTATGAGCAAGAGATTGACGTTCGCGTCAGCATCGATCGCAAAAGCGGCGACTTCGACACCTTCCGCCGTTGGGAAGTAGTAGAAGAAGTGACGCAGCCGACGCGCGAGATCACGCTGGAGGCAGCCCGCTTCGAGGATGAAGCGTTCAATCTGGGCGATTACGTTGAAGATCAGATCGAATCGGTCACCTTTGACCGTATCACTACCCAGACCGCGAAGCAGGTTATCGTGCAGAAAGTGCGCGAAGCTGAGCGCGCGATGGTGGTCGATCAGTTCCGCCAGCACGAAGGCGAGATCATCACCGGCGTGGTGAAGAAAGTGAATCGCGACAACATCACGCTGGATCTCGGCAGCAACGCCGAAGCGGTGATTTTGCGCGAAGATATGCTGCCGCGTGAGAACTTCCGTCCGGGCGACCGTATTCGCGGCGTGCTGTACGCCGTACGTCCGGAAGCGCGCGGCGCGCAGCTGTTCGTGACCCGTTCCAAGCCGGAAATGCTGATCGAGCTGTTCCGCATCGAGGTGCCGGAAATCGGCGAAGAAGTCATCGAAATTAAAGCGGCGGCTCGCGATCCGGGTTCACGCGCTAAAATTGCGGTGAAAACCAACGACAAACGCATCGATCCGGTCGGCGCCTGCGTCGGTATGCGCGGCGCGCGCGTCCAGGCTGTTTCCAGCGAACTGGGCGGCGAGCGTATCGATATCGTGCTGTGGGACGATAACCCGGCGCAGTTTGTTATTAACGCCATGGCCCCGGCAGACGTGGCGTCAATCGTGGTTGATGAAGATAACCACACCATGGATATCGCTGTTGAAGCCGGCAATCTGGCTCAGGCGATCGGCCGTAACGGCCAAAACGTGCGTCTGGCATCCCAGCTGAGCGGCTGGGAGCTGAACGTGATGACCGTCGATGATCTGCAGGCGAAACACCAGGCCGAAGCGCATGCTGCTATTGATATGTTTACAAAACATCTCGACATCGACGAAGAGTTCGCCACCGTACTGGTGGAAGAGGGCTTCTCTTCGCTGGAAGAGCTGGCATACGTGCCGATCAACGAGCTGCTGGACGTTGATGGTCTGGACGAAGAGACTGTAGAAGCCCTGCGTGAACGAGCCAAAAATGCGTTAACCACCCTGGCGCTGGCGAAAGAAGAGAGCCGTGGTAATCAGGAGCCCGCTGAGGATCTTCTGAATCTCGACGGCCTGGATCGTACGCTGGCGTACCGCCTGGCGGCGAAAGGCGTTTGCACGCTGGAAGATCTCGCCGAGCAAGGTGTCGACGACCTGACGGATATTGAAGGGCTGAATGATGAGCAAGCCGGCGCGCTGATTATGGCCGCGCGAAATATCTGCTGGTTCGGCGATGACGCGTAATAACAGGAAGGAACAGCATGACAGATGTAACCGTAAAATCGCTGGCCGCAGAGATTCAGACCCCGGTCGATCGCCTGGTTCAGCAATTCGCTGACGCAGGGATCCGCAAGTCGGAGAACGACGCGGTCACGCAGCAAGAGAAAGAAACTTTATTGTCTCACCTCAATCGCGAGCATGGTCAGACCGGCTCAAGCAAGTTAACATTGCAGCGTAAGACGCGCAGTACCTTGAATATCCCAGGCACCGGGGGTAAAAGTAAATCGGTGCAAATCGAAGTCCGCAAAAAGCGCACCTACGTAAAAGGTGATGCGGAAGCTGAACAGGCAGAAGCAGAAGCCCAGGCTCAGCGTGAAGCGGAAGAAAAGGCGCAACGCGAGGCTGAAGAAAAAGCCCGTCGCGAAGCTGAAGAAAAAGCGCAACGTGAAGCCGAAGAGAAAGCCAAGCGCGAAGCCGCTGAAAAGGCGAAGCGTGAAGCAGCGGAAAAAGAAAAAGTGACGAATCATCAAACCGACGATATGACGAAGGCTGCGCAGTCCGATAAAGCCCGTCGCGAAGCCGAAGCGGCTGAACTGAAGCGTAAAGCGGAAGAAGAAGCGCGCCGTAAGCTCGAAGAAGACGCGCGCCGCGTCGCTGAAGAAGCGCGCCGCCTGGCTGAAGAAAAATCAGCTGAATGGGAAAAACCTGAAGAAGAGGATAAAGGCGACTATCACGTCACCACCTCGACTCATGCCCGTCAGGCGGAAGACGAAAACGACCGTCAGGTAGAAGCGGGCCGCGCGCGTGCGCGCACCACCGCTAAAGCGGCGCGTCCGGCGAAGAAAGGCAACAAGCATTCTGAAGCCAAAACCGATCGCGAAGAAGCGCGCGCGCAGATTCGTGGCGGTAAAGGCGGCAAACACCGCAAGCCAAGCGCTCTGCAGCAGGGCTTCAATAAACCTGCTCAGGTTGTTAACCGCGACGTCATCATCGGCGAAACCATCACCGTAGCCGAACTGGCTAACAAAATGGCGGTGAAAGGTTCGCAGGTCATCAAAGCGATGATGAAGATGGGCGCCATGGCGACCATCAACCAGGTTATCGACCAGGAAACGGCTCAGCTGGTTGCGGAAGAGATGGGTCACAAAGTGATCCTGCGCCGCGAGAACGAGCTGGAAGAAGCGGTAATGAGCGATCGCGACACCGACGCTGCGCAGGAATCCCGCGCGCCGGTCGTGACCATCATGGGCCACGTCGACCACGGTAAAACCTCACTGCTGGACTACATCCGTTCGACCAAAGTTGCCTCTGGCGAAGCGGGCGGCATTACCCAGCACATCGGTGCTTACCATGTCGAAACCGACAACGGCATGATCACCTTCCTCGACACCCCGGGCCACGCCGCGTTTACCGCGATGCGTGCGCGTGGTGCGCAGGCGACGGATATCGTTATCCTCGTGGTGGCGGCTGACGACGGCGTGATGCCGCAGACCATCGAAGCGATCCAGCACGCGAAAGCGGCGGGCGTACCGGTTGTGGTTGCCGTCAACAAAATCGATAAGCCGGAAGCCGATCCGGATCGCGTCAAGAACGAACTGACGCAGTACGGCATCATCCCGGAAGAGTGGGGCGGCGAAAACATGTTCGTCAACGTCTCCGCGAAAGCCGGTACCGGCATTGACGACCTGCTGAACGCGATTCTGCTGCAGGCGGAAGTACTGGAGCTGACCGCTATTCGCGAAGGTATGGCGAGCGGCGTGGTAATCGAATCCTTCCTGGATAAAGGTCGTGGTCCAGTCGCTACCGTGCTGGTGCGCGAAGGTACTCTGAACAAAGGCGACATCGTGCTGTGCGGCTTCGAATATGGCCGTGTGCGTGCGATGCGCGACGAACTGGGTCGCGAAGTCATGGAAGCGGGTCCGTCCATTCCGGTGGAAATCCTTGGTCTCTCCGGCGTGCCGGCAGCGGGCGACGAAGCGACCGTGGTGCGTGACGAGAAGAAAGCGCGTGAAGTTGCGCTTTATCGTCAGGGCAAGTTCCGCGAAGTCAAACTGGCACGTCAGCAGAAAGCGAAGCTGGAGAATATGTTCGCCAACATGACCGAAGGCGAAGTCTCCGAGCTGAACATCGTGCTGAAGTCCGACGTCCAGGGTTCTGTGGAAGCGATCTCCGACTCGCTGCTGAAACTCTCCACCGACGAAGTGAAGGTGAAGATTATCGGTTCGGGCGTAGGTGGTATCACCGAAACCGACGCCACGCTGGCTGCGGCGTCCAACGCCATCATCCTCGGCTTCAACGTGCGTGCCGATGCCTCTGCACGTCGCGTCATCGATGCTGAAAACGTCGACCTGCGTTACTACTCCGTCATCTATAATCTGATCGACGAAGTGAAAGCGGCGATGAGCGGCATGCTGGCGCCGGAGTTCAAACAGCAGATTATCGGTCTGGCTGAAGTTCGCGACGTGTTCAAGTCACCGAAATTCGGCGCGATCGCCGGCTGTATGGTCACCGAAGGCAACATCAAGCGTCACAACCCGATCCGCGTTCTGCGCGACAACGTGGTTATCTACGAAGGCGAGCTGGAATCTCTGCGTCGCTTCAAAGATGACGTCAACGAAGTGCGTAACGGCATGGAGTGTGGTATCGGCGTGAAGAACTACAACGACGTTCGCGTTGGCGATATGATCGAAGTGTTCGAAGTGATCGAAGTTAAGCGCACCATCGAATAAGCATTACGCGATGTGTTGCAATTTGGGAGGCCGCTGGCCTCCCGAATTATTTTGGAGAGATGATTATGGCGAAAGAATTTGGCCGCCCGCAGCGCGTGTCGCAGGAGCTGCAAAAAGAGATCGCCATCATTCTGCAGCGCGAGATTAAAGATCCGCGTCTCGGCATGATGGTGACGGTATCCGGCGTGGAAGTGTCACGCGATCTCGCGTATGCCAAAGTGTTTGTCACCTTCCTTAACGACAAAGACGAGGAAGCGGTGAAAAATGGCCTGAAGGCGCTGAAAGAGGCTTCTGGCTACATCCGTATTCTGCTCGGCAAAGCGATGCGTCTGCGTATCGTGCCAGAGCTGACCTTCTTCTACGACAATTCGCTGATTGAAGGTATGCGCATGTCGAACCTGGTGTCGAACGTCATCAAAAACGACGTCGAGCGTCGCGGTGAGAACCCGGCGGAAGATGACAAGGAGGACTGATGAGTCGTCCTCGTCGTCGCGGTCGCGACGTCCACGGCGTGTTCCTGCTCGACAAGCAGCAGGGCGCGTCGTCCAACGATGTGCTGCAAAAAGTTAAACGTCTGTTTAACGCCAACAAAGCGGGCCACACCGGCGCGCTCGATCCGCTGGCGACCGGCATGCTGCCGATTTGTCTCGGCGAAGCGACCAAGTTCTCCCAGTATCTGCTCGACTCGGATAAGCGTTATCGCGTTATCGCGCGCCTCGGCGAGCGTACCGATACTTCCGACGCCGACGGCAATATCGTCGAAACGCGGCCTGTCTCCTTTAGCCAGGATCAACTCGACGCGGCGCTGGAGAGCTTTCGCGGTGAGACGATGCAGGTGCCGACCATGTTTTCGGCGCTGAAGTATCAGGGCCGAAAGCTGTATGAGTACGCGCGCGAAGGTATGACCGTGCCGCGCGAAGCGCGTCCGATTACCGTGTTCGAGCTGCAGTTTATTCGCTGGGAAGGCGATGAGCTGGAGCTGGAAATCCATGTATCCAAAGGCACCTATATCCGCACCATTATCGACGATCTGGGCGAGAAGCTCGGCTGCGGCGCGCATGTGATTATGCTGCGTCGTTTGCAGGTGGCGCGCTATCCGATCGAAAAGATGATGACGCTGGAGCAGCTGCAGGCCGTCGCGGCGACGGTAAACGCGGCGGAGACGCCTGATTACGCGCCGCTCGACGCGCTTTTGCTGCCGATGGATAGCCCGGCGGACGCGTTTCCCATCGTTAATCTGCCTTCTACCGTCGCTGCCTTTTTCAAACAGGGCATGCCGGTTCAGGCAGCGGATGCGCCGCAGCAGGGGCTGGTGCGCGTTACCGAAGGCGATGCGCATAAATTTATCGGCATGGCGGAAATCGCCGCTGACGGGCGCGTGGCACCACGTCGTCTGGTGGTGGAGTATCCCGCGTAACGTTACGCAACGTCGTATTTGCGTTGCTCTCGGCCGAAGAGTAGAATAGCGCGGCTTTAAAGCGGGTAGCTGAATTAGAGATCGGCGCCCATACATTCATTTATTACTGGAGTTTATTATGTCTCTAAGCGTAGAAGCTAAAGCAGAGATCGTTGCTAAATACGGTCGTGGCGCTAACGACAGCGGCTCAACCGAAGTTCAGGTTGCACTGCTGACTGCCCAGATTAGCCACCTGCAGGGTCACTTCTCTGAGCACAAGAAAGACCACCACAGCCGTCGCGGTCTGCTGCGCATGGTATCTCAGCGTCGTAAGCTGCTGGACTACCTGAAGCGTAAAGACGTTGCACGCTACACCAGCCTGATCGAAAGCCTGGGCCTGCGTCGCTAAGTCTGAAGAATCTGATCAAGGATGTAGCGCAGAGAGTTTGCGAAAAAACGCGTCTTGCGATCAGATTCGTGCGAGTTTCACGAAAAGGGGGCCTTTACGGCCCCTTTTTTCGAGCAATGCGCAGCAATCCGGACCAAACTCATGTATTGTTGCAGTGAGTGATCTTCGTTTGCAGAGGTTCGCGCGGCTAATGAGAGGCTTTACCGCAGATTCGGTTAAGGGTTGTCATTAGTCGCGAGGATGCAACTGAAGATCGGTAATCCATGGCACGCCAGAAAGGCGCTGCCCCGAAGTTAAGGAATTCATTTTGCTGAACCCGATCGTACGTCAATTCCAATATGGTCAGCATACCGTCACGCTGGAAACCGGCATGATGGCGCGCCAGGCCACCGCAGCCGTTATGGCCAGCATGGACGACACCGCTGTATTCGTTACCGTTGTTGGCCAGAAAAAAGCCAAGCCCGGTCAGGACTTCTTCCCGCTGACCGTGAACTACCAGGAGCGTACCTACGCCGCTGGCCGTATCCCGGGCAGCTTCTTCCGTCGCGAAGGCCGTCCAAGCGAAGGCGAAACCCTGATTGCGCGTCTGATTGACCGCCCGATTCGTCCGCTGTTCCCGGAAGGCTTCGTTAACGAAGTTCAGGTTATCGCCACCGTGGTTTCTGTGAACCCGCAGGTTAACCCGGATATCGTCGCGATGATTGGCGCCTCTGCCGCACTGGCGCTGTCAGGCCTGCCGTTCAACGGTCCAATCGGCGCCGCGCGCGTTGGCTACCTCAACGACCAGTATGTGCTGAACCCGACCGCTGACGAAATCAAACAGTCTCGTCTGGATCTGGTGGTTGCCGGTACGCAGAACGCGGTCCTGATGGTTGAGTCCGAAGCGGACATCCTGACCGAAGATCAGATGCTGGGCGCTGTGGTGTTCGGCCACGAGCAGCAGCAGGTCGTCATCGAAAACATCAATTCTCTGGTCGCAGAAGCGGGTAAACCGCGCTGGGACTGGCAGCCTGAGCCGGCTAACGACGCGCTGATCGCACGCGTTGCCGCCCTGGCTGAAGCGCGCATCAGCGACGCTTACCGTATCACCGACAAGCAAGAGCGTTACACCCAGGTTGGCGTCATCAAAGATGAAACCATCGCCGCGCTGCTGGCGGAAGACGAAACGCTGGACGACGCTGAAATCGGCGATATCGTGCACAGCCTGGAAAAGAACGTGGTGCGTACCCGTATCCTGAACGGCGAACCGCGTATTGACGGCCGTGAAAAAGATATGATCCGTGGCCTGGACGTTCGCACCGGCGTACTGCCGCGCACGCACGGCTCGGCGCTGTTTACTCGTGGCGAAACGCAGGCGCTGGTCGCCGCAACGCTGGGTACCGCGCGCGACGCGCAGAACCTGGACGAGCTGATGGGCGAACGTACCGACAGCTTCCTGTTCCACTACAACTTCCCTCCGTACTCGGTAGGCGAAACCGGTATGGTCGGCTCACCGAAGCGTCGTGAGATTGGTCACGGTCGCCTGGCGAAGCGCGGCGTGCTGGCTGTCATGCCGAAGCAGGAAGAGTTCCCGTACACCGTGCGCGTTGTTTCTGAAATCACCGAATCCAATGGCTCGTCCTCTATGGCTTCCGTGTGCGGCGCCTCTCTGGCGCTGATGGATGCCGGCGTGCCGATCAAAGCGGCCGTAGCAGGCATCGCGATGGGCCTGGTGAAAGAAGATGAGAAGTTCGTGGTACTGTCTGACATCCTCGGCGACGAAGATCACCTCGGCGACATGGACTTCAAAGTAGCCGGTAGCCGTGAAGGTATCACCGCGCTGCAGATGGACATCAAAATCGAAGGCATCACCCGCGAAATCATGCAGGTTGCGCTGAATCAGGCCAAAGGTGCGCGTCTGCATATCCTGGGCGTGATGGAGCAGGCGATCAGCACGCCGCGTAAAGAGATCTCTGAGTTCGCGCCGCGCATTTACACCATCAAGATCAATTCAGACAAGATCAAAGATGTGATCGGTAAAGGCGGTTCCGTAATTCGCGCGCTGACCGAAGAGACCGGCACCACCATCGAAATCGAAGACGACGGCACCGTGAAAATCGCGGCGACCGACGGTCTGAAGGCGAAAGAGGCGATTCGTCGCATCGAAGAGATCACCGCTGAGATTGAAGTGGGCCGTGTTTACAGCGGTAAAGTGACCCGTATCGTCGACTTCGGCGCCTTCGTCGCTATCGGCGGCGGCAAGGAAGGTCTGGTACACATTTCTCAGATCGCGGACAAGCGCGTAGAGAAAGTGACCGACTACCTGCAGATGGGCCAGGAAGTGCCGGTTAAGGTACTGGAAGTGGACCGTCAGGGCCGCGTTCGTCTGAGCATCAAAGAAGCGACAGAGTCTAAGCCTCAGGGCGAAGAAGCTGCCGTGACCAGCGCGCCAGACGCAGAGTAATTCCCTGTTTGCCTCTCCTTATCCCATCGCGGATGGGAGAGGCGTTTGTGTCATCGCGAGGGCGGGAATCCTTGTGCACAGCAGGCGGATAACAGGATCGTTGTCCTAATGTTTGTATTCGGGAGTGGGAAATGAAGCCTTTTTTGCGCTGGTGTTTTGTTGCGACAGCTATCACGCTGGCAGGATGCAGCAACTCCAATTGGCGTAAGAACGAAGTTCTTGCAGTACCTCTACAGCCCACACTGCAGCAGGAAGTGATTCTGGCGCGCATGGAACAAATTCTTGCCAGTCGCGCCCTTACCGATGATGAACGCGCACAGCTATTATATGAGCGCGGAGTGTTGTATGATAGTCTCGGTCTGAGAGCACTAGCGCGGAACGATTTCTCGCAAGCGCTGTCTATAAGACCAGATATGCCGGAAGTGTTTAACTATCTCGGCATATATTTAACGCAGGCAGGCAATTTTGATGCTGCCTATGAAGCGTTTGATTCTGTACTTGAGCTTGATCCAACTTACAATTATGCGCATTTAAACCGTGGTATCGCCCTCTATTACGGCGGTCGATACAAGTTAGCGCAAGATGATCTGCTGGCGTTTTATCAAGACGATCCCAACGATCCTTTCCGCAGCCTGTGGCTCTATCTCGACGAACGCGAGATGGACGCTGATAAGGCGAAAGTTGCGCTGCAGCAGCGTTACGACAAAGCGGCCCGTGATCAATGGGGATGGAACATTGTCGAATTCTACCTTGGCGACATCAGTGAAAGCACGCTGATGGAACGTCTCAAGGCAGACGCAACGGATAACACCTCGCTCGCTGAACATCTCAGTGAAACCAACTTCTATTTAGGTAAGCACTACCTAAGTCTGGGGGAGAAGGACAACGCGAAAGCGCTGTTCAAACTGGCGGTGGCCAACAACGTCAATAACTTTGTTGAACACCGATACGCATTGTTGGAACTGGCGCAACTCGGCCAGACACAAGACGATTTATCAGAATCTGACCAGCAATAGCTGACGAACTTTTATTGCCTGAACTACCTGTAAAGTCATCATCTTCAGGATGAGGGCTTTTCTGTTCGTCAAAACTTCTAATTTGAGCCGGTTCACACTTTTTGATGAAAATGACTGAAAATTTTCACGACGAGTTATGTAGACTGGCCGCCGCAATCTAAGAGGCACGTGTACTACATGACTGATATCCAAACCACTTTTGCTGACCTGGGCCTGAACGCCGACATCCTCGAATCACTGAACGGCATGGGCTACGTTAAGCCTTCTCCGATCCAGGCTGAGTGTATTCCTCACCTGCTGGCGGGCCGTGACGTGCTGGGCATGGCGCAGACCGGCAGTGGTAAAACTGCAGCGTTCTCGCTGCCGCTGTTAAACAACATTGATCCTTCTCTTCGCGCACCGCAGATCCTGGTGCTGGCCCCGACCCGCGAGCTGGCGGTTCAGGTTGCTGAAGCGATGACCGAATTCTCTAAACATATGCGTGGCGTCAACGTCGTGGCCCTTTACGGCGGCCAGCGTTATGACGTGCAGCTGCGCGCGCTGCGTCAGGGCCCGCAAATCGTGGTGGGCACCCCGGGTCGTCTGCTCGACCACCTGAAACGCGGTACGCTGGATCTCTCTAACCTGCGTGGTCTGGTGCTGGACGAAGCTGATGAAATGCTGCGTATGGGCTTCATCGAAGACGTTGAAACCATCATGGCGCAGATCCCGGAAGGTCATCAGACCGCGCTGTTCTCTGCGACCATGCCGGAAGCGATCCGTCGCATCACCAAACGTTTCATGAAAGATCCGCAGGAAGTGCGCATTCAGTCCAGCGTCACTACGCGCCCGGACATCAGCCAGTCTTACTGGACGGCGTACGGACGTAAAACCGACGCGCTGGTGCGTTTCCTTGAAGCGGAAGATTTCGATGCCGCTATCATCTTCGTGCGTACCAAAAACGCGACGCTGGAAGTGGCTGAAGCGCTGGAGCGCAGCGGCTATAACAGCGCCGCGCTGAACGGCGACATGAACCAGGCGCTGCGTGAGCAGACCCTGGAGCGTCTGAAAGATGGCCGTCTCGATATCCTGATCGCCACCGACGTTGCGGCGCGTGGTCTGGACGTAGAGCGCATCAGCCTGGTCGTTAACTACGACATTCCGCTGGACGCTGAGTCTTACGTTCACCGTATCGGTCGTACCGGCCGCGCCGGTCGTGCGGGTCGCGCACTGCTGTTCGTCGAGAACCGCGAGCGTCGTCTGCTGCGCAACATCGAGCGCACCATGAAGCTGACCATTCCGGAAGTCGAACTGCCGAACGCTGAACTGCTGAGCACCCGTCGTCTGGAGAAATTCGCCGGACGTGTACAGCAGCAGCTGGAAAGCAGCGATCTGGACCAGTATCGCGCGCTGCTGGAGAAACTCTCTCCGCAGGACGATCTGGATATGGAAACGCTGGCCGCCGCGCTGCTGAAAATGGCGCAGGGCGAACGTCCGCTGATCGTCCAGCCGGACGCGCCGCGTCCGCAGCGTCGTGAGTTCCGCGATCGTGACGACCGTCGTGATGACCGTCGCAGCCCGCGTGAAGCGCGTGACAACCGCGAAGGCGGCGATCGTCCGCGTCGCGAACGTCGCGACGTCGGCGAAATGGAACTGTACCGGATTGAAGTGGGCCGTGATGACGGCGTTGAAGTGCGTCACATCGTCGGCGCTATCGCCAACGAAGGCGACATCAGCAGCCGCTACATCGGCAACATCAAGCTGTTCGGCACCCACTCGACTATCGAGTTGCCGAAAGGCATGCCGGGCGATATCCTGCAGCACTTCACCCGCACGCGTATTCTCAATAAACCGATGAATATGCAGCTGCTGGGCGATGCGCAGCCGCAGAGCGAAGCGCGCGGCGAACGTCGCGGCGGCGGCCGTGATTTCGGCGGCGAGCGTCGTGGCGGCGGCAACCGTGAAGGCGGTCGCGAAGGTGGACGTCGTTTCTCTTCCGAGCGTCGCGAAGGCGGTCGTGAAGGTGGACGCAGCTTCAACCGTGAAGGCGGTCGCGGTCCGCGTCGCGAAGAGGGCGCTGCTGCAGCGCCGCGTCGTCGCGAGTTCTAATCAGCCTCGCTGATTGATAAAAAGGGAAGCCTCCGGGCTTCCCTTTTTTTTGCCTTACGCGCCGCCCGCAATCAGCACACGCTCGCCGCTGATATAGGCGGCCTCCTCCGAAGCGAGAAACAGCGCTACCTGCGCCACATCTTCCGGCAGTCCGAAACGCCCCAGCGGCGTCGCCGCCAGCAGCTGCGCCTTGAGCTGCGGATTGAGCTTTTTCGCGGACAGCAGCCCTTCCGTCATGATAATGCCCGGCGCCAGCGCGTTAACGCGAATATTGCGCGGGCCCAGCTCGCGCGCCAGCCCCTGCGTCAGCGTATCGATCGCGCCTTTGGTCGTCGCCCAGAGCACAGAACCCGGCGTGCTCTGCTGGCTGTTCAGCGCGCTGAGATTGATAATGCAGCCGCCGTGCGCCGGGAAACGCCGCGCTGCCTGCTGACAAACCAGCAGCGTGCCCAGCAGATTCACGTTGAGCTGCTGCTGCATCTCCAGCAGGCTCAGGCCGCTAAACGCGCCGTGATGAAACTGACCGGCGTTATTGACCACGATATCGGGCGCACCAAAGTGCGCCTCCGCGGTGTCGAACAGCCGCTCGACGTCCGCCTCGCGGGAAATATCCGCCTGTACCGCCAGCCCTTCGCTGCCCAGCGTGCGAATGTCGCTCACCACATCCGCCGCACCCACCTCATCCTGGCGGTAGTTAACGATTACGCGCGCGCCGGCTGCGGCGAACGCCGTAGCAATGGCCGCGCCAATGCCCTTTGAGGCGCCCGTCACCAGCGCAATTTTGCCATCAAGTGCTTTCATCTTGTCTCTCCACCTGAGTATCGCGTTTGCAAAATATGCGCTTTCATGCCGAATGTGCGGTAGCGCAATCCTGCAAGTCTCTTGCACGATCCTGCAAATCTGGCGGCGAGGCGGCTGCGTTCGTCGCGGGTTCGGGTAACATATTCACCACACTTTACTCGCGGAGAAAAAGGAAGAGGATATGGCGGAACCGGCGCAGCTGGCGCTTCTGGCGCAGCTTATCGCGCGTCATGCGGCCGACGATGGTCGTCACGACAGCGCGATTGATTTTCTCTTTTTCGGCCGCAGCTCCCGGCCGTCCGAACCGACTTACCATGCTCAGTGGGCCAGCTTCGCGCTGGTGGCGCAGGGTGGAAAGGCGCTGCGGATGGGGGAGGAGATAATTCATTATGGCCCCGGCGATCTGCTGCTGGTGACGATGGATATGCCGGTGCGCTCCTGCGTTACGGTAGCCACGCCCGAGAAGCCGAATCTTGGCATCGGTATCGCAATAAACGAAGAGAGACTGATGCGCTATCTCGAGACGTTTCCGCTAACGTTGCCGCTGGTGGAAGCACGCACCGAGCGTGGCATCGCCGCACACAAGGTGTCGCCGCTGCTGGTGGATGCGGTTATCCGCCTGATTCGCCTGCTGGATCAGCCGCAGGATATCGCCGCGCTGGCGCCGCTTATCGAACAAGAGATCTTCTATCGTCTGCTGACCGGTCCGGAAGGCGGCCGCATCCTCAATATGGCGCTGGCGGAGCGGCCGGGCAACAAGGTGGCGCGCGCGGCGCGCTGGCTGCGGGAGAATTTTCATCAGCCGTTGAAGATCGGCCGGCTCGCCAGCAGCGTCGGCATGAGCGCCTCTTCGCTGCACCATCATTTCAAAGCGGTCACCGCGATGACGCCGATGCAGTATCAGAAGCAGCTGCGTCTCAACGAGGCGCGACGGCTGATGATGGTAGAGAAACTGGATGCCGGAACGGCGGGCTATCGCGTGGGGTACCAGAGCGCGTCGCAGTTCAGCCGGGAGTACAGCCGTTTTTACGGCCGATCTCCCGCGCGCGACGTGCGTCAGCTGGCGGTGGGGCCAGAAGCGTAACGCCCACCGCAGAAGCGCTTACAGCGAGCGCGCCGCTTCCATCGCGATGGCGAAGGAGCGCAGACGCGCTTCGGTATCGAAGATTTGGCCGTTGACCATGATCTCGTCAGCCTGGGTTTCACGCATCAGTCCGGCCAGGCCGTGACGCACTTTATCGGCATCGCCGACCAGCGACATGCTCAGCGCCTGCTGCACGCCATACTGCTCCGACGGCGACCACAGATTATCCATGTTTTCCACCGGCGCAGGCAGCGGGCCCGGCTTGCCGCGGCGCAGGTTGATAAACTGCTGCTGCTGCGAGGTGAACAGGAAACGCGCGTCGCGCTCGCTGTCGGCGGCGACAACGTTGATGCAGACCATGGCGTACGGCTTGTCCAGACGCGCCGAAGGCTGGAATTTTTCACGATAGAGATGCAGCGCCTGGAAGAGCTGATCGGGCGCGAAGTGCGACGCAAAGGCGAACGGCAGGCCGAGCTGCGCCGAGAGCTGGGCGCTGTAGAGGCTGGATCCAAGCAGCCAGACCGGGATCTTCATGCCCAGGCCAGGCACGGGCTGAACCGGCGGCTGCGCATCTTCGTCGGCGTCGAACCAGTTAATCAGCTCCTGGACATCATCCGGGAAGGTGTCCGCATGGATGCTGGAGAGGTGGCGGCGCAGCGCCATCATGGTGCGCTGGTCGGAGCCCGGCGCGCGGCCCAGGCCTAAATCGATGCGGCCGGGATAGAGCGACGCCAGGGTGCCGAACTGTTCGGCGATCACCAGCGGCGCATGGTTCGGCAGCATGATGCCGCCCGATCCCAGATGCAGGGTCGTGGTGTTGGCCGCCAGATAGCCGATCAGCACCGAGGTCGCCGCGCTGGCGATGCCGGTCATATTATGGTGCTCGGCCAGCCAGTAACGTTCATAGCCCAACGCTTCCGCCTGACGCGCCAGCGCCAGCGAGGTATGAAAGGCATCGCGCGCGGTGGAACCCTGCGGAATTGGCGCCAGATCCAGCACGGAAAGACGAAGGGGTTTTTTCTCAGACATGGGCACTCCAGTTGGGTATGGCGCAGGTGATGATTGACCTGCACCAACCAGTATTACGTAATAATGCCCATATTAAAACTGCTAACAAAGGCAGGCGGCTAGCCTGTATGTGCCTTTCAGGATGTCAGCAGCGTCATGCCGGCCACTTTGCGCCAGTAGCCGTTGCAGTCGTTGCCGTTGGCCATCATCATCGGCGACAGCCCCTCTTCATTGGCGCGGAAGCGAGCGATCTCATCCAGCGTCGCGGCGTTTTGCGGCGACAGACGCAGAATATCGACCCAGCCGCGCATGCCGACCAGATCGTTGCCGAGGTTGTAGCAGTAGCCGCTCATGGTCTGAATACCGTTCAGCACGAACACCTGCTGGCCTTCCTGCGAGTGGACGCGGCGTCCGTTGGGGTAGTTGATGCAGCAGGTCTGGCAGTCGTCTTTGGCGCGATGCTCGGCGCGGGCGGTAAAGCAGCGCGCCGACAGCGCCAGCGGCAGATAGCCGTAGCCCAGCACTTCGACCTCGAACCGGCTACGGATGTTACGCTCCTCGCTCTGCTGCAGCAGCTGCAGCAGCCAGTCGCGCGACATCTCCACCGGCATGCACCAGCGCGTCATACCCTCTTTTACCAGCAGATGCAGGGTTTCAACGTTATAGACGTTGAGCGTTGGCCCGGCGACAAAGGGCAGTTTGCGCTCGGCCGCCATATTCACCGTGCCGACGTCGTTGGCCTCGATGAGAAATTCGCCGTTATCGACGTAGCGCTTCAGCTCTTTCAGCTCCGAAGGCGACTGCAGCAGCGCCAGCGTGCTCAGCACCACCTGCTTGCCGCTGGCCGCCAGCTCGCGCGCCAGCGCCATCCAGCGCTGATACGAGGTGGCGCGCCGTTTGCTGCACACCGCTTCGCCAAGGTAGACGATATCCGCGCCGCTGTTCGCCGCCTGCTGGTAAAAGCTCGCCAGCTGTTCTGTCGGCCAGTACCACAGCACCGGACCGATTGCGTATTGCATTCTCTTCTCCTTATTGCCATTCACGGTGGTAAGCGCCAAGCGTGGTCTGCGAGCCTTCGGAGAGCTCATCAAGCGCCGCCGTCCAGGCCTCGGTGACCGCAAAGTTTTCCGGCTCGCGCCTGCAGCGATCGATCGCCTGCCGCCAGACGCGCGCCACCTGCGCCACATAGGCCGGGCTGCGCTGCCGTCCCTCAATCTTCACCGAGGCGACGCCCGCGCGCAGCAGATCCGGCAGCAGCGTCAGGGTATTGAGGCTGGTGGGCTCCTCCAGCACGTGATAGCGCTGGCCGTCGACCTGATAGCGGCCTTTGCACAGCGTGGGATAGCCGGCGCTCTCATCCGGCGCGTAGCGATCGATCAGCACGTCGTTAAGGCGCGACTCCATGCCGTTGGGCGTTTGCTGCCAGCGCACGAACTTCGCCGGCGAACAGGCGCCCGCGCTGTTGGGCGACTCGCCGGTCAGCCAGGAGGAGAGATAGCAGCGGCCTTCCGCCATAATGCAGAGGCTGCCAAAGGCGAACACCTCGAGCGGCACAGGCGTCTCGCGCGCCAGCTGCTTCACCTGATGCAGCGACAGCACGCGCGGCAGCACCACGCGGCTCAGCGCGAAGTGACGATGGTAGAAGCGCACCGCTTCCAGATTGGTGGCGGAGGCCTGCACCGACAGATGGCGTTCAACCTCGGGATAGCGCTGCGCGGCGTACTCCAGCGTGGCGATATCGGCAAGGATCAGCGCGTCCGCGCCGTTTTGCGCCGCCACGTCGATGGCGCGTTGCCAGCGGCCCATGCCGTCAGGATGAGCGAAGGTATTAATGGCGACATGTAATTTACGGCGATGCTGATGCAGATAGCGCGCCGCTTCCGCCAGCTTCTTGTCGGTAAAGTTCAGCCCGGCAAAGTGGCGCGCGTTGGTGTCATCTTTCAGTCCGACATACACCGCATCGGCGCCATTCTCCACCGCTGAACGCACGGCGGGCAGATTACCGGCCGGACACAGCAGTTCCATAGTGATCCCTCGTCGTCAGGATAAGGCGACGAGTCTAGGCAAGCAGACAGAGGGAAATGTTGATTTGGGGCAGTGAATCGCCAGTTGACGAGATGGATAGCGGAAAATTCGCGCAGCGGGGCGGCGAAATTATTGATCTCGGCTGCGGCGTGCGGCGGCGGATGTGGCAATATACCTGAAATTTTCTAAAGGGAGAGACGCTCGTGTTTCAACAGTTACGTGCTGAGTTAGTGAAAAAAGGCCCAAAATTCCTTGCCTTACCTGTTTCGCTAACCCCGTTCCCATTAAAAAAAGCCTTTCTGCAACAACTCCTAAACTGGCAATTTCGTCATGCTTTGGCGGAAGGTGAGTTAGACTTTCTGCAGGCGCGTCATCTGGGTATCGAGATCGCGGATGTGGGTTTACGCTGGATTACCACCATTGAAGAGGGTCAGCTCAGGGTCGTACAGAATGCCGACGCGGACGTCTGGTTTCGCGGCAATGCTAACGATCTGCTGCTGGTTGCCGCCCGTAAAGCGGATCCGGATATGCTGTTTTTCCAGCGTCGTCTGCTGATCGAAGGCGACACGGAGCTGGGACTGGAGGTAAAAAACCTGATGGATGCTCTGGAACTCGAGGCCATGCCCACGGCGTTGCGCACGGGACTGCAGCAGCTGGCTGCGTTTGTCGAAGCGGGAATGAAACAGGACGCGAAGGCCGCACAGGCGCGCGCGGAGAGTGTATGTTAATTCGCACAGAAATAGGCGTGGATGCGGCAAGCATCGACAGTTTGTTAAGACGCAGCTTCAAGACCGAAGCGGAAGCCGAACTGGTTCAGCAGCTGCGGGAAGACGGGCTGCTGACGCTGGGCGTGGTGGCGACGGATGACGAAGGCCAGGTGCTGGGCTACGCCGCCTTCAGCCCGGTGACCTTACAGGGCGAAGACCGCAACTGGGTCGGCCTGGCGCCGCTGGCGGTAGACGAAAGCGTGCGCGGCCAGAAAATCGGCGAGCAGCTGATCTACGCCGGGCTGGATACGCTGAATGAGTTCGGCTACGGCGCGGTGGTGGTGGTAGGCGATCCGGCTTACTACAGTCGCTTCGGCTTTGAACCGGCCGCGCGCCACGGGCTACGCTGCCGCTGGCCGGGCGGCGAAGCGGCGTTTCAGGTCTATCGCCTGGCGGACGACGCCTTTGTCGGCGCGGAAGGCGAGATCGATTTTGCCGAGCCGTTTAGCCGGCTTGCGTAAGCCAGCTGACGAGGCAGTCCGGCTGTTGCGCCACCAGCCGCAGCTTCTGCTGGCGGCTGAGCTGCTTGACCTGGTACTCCAGCCGCGACGCCGCGGCGCGGTCGCCGGCGTCGCAGCGATACACCAGCGCCAGCGGGCCTCTGCCGCGCAGCGCGCGCGCGCCGCGTCCGGTTGCATGCTGTTCGACGCGCCGCGTCACGTCGGTGGTGATGCCGGTGTAGAGCGCGCCGGCGGCGGTCTGGACGATATAGAGCTGCCAGCCCTCATTCATAATCTGCATCCCTGAATCTTTACTGCCGGGCAGTGTAGCGCGCCAGCGGCGCGGCGGCTATCCGGCGATCTTTGCACGGAGCAATAGAACGTGTCTGACCATTCTCATCTGGTGCGTTACCTGAAAAAACAGCATGTCCTCTCGCTTTGCTGTCAGGCCGACGGCGATCTCTGGTGCGCCAACTGCTTTTACGTCTTCGACGAGGCGCGTATGGCGTTCTGGCTGATGACCGAACCCGACACGCGCCACGGCGCGCTGCTGCAGGCAAATCCGCAGGTCGCGGGCACGGTGAACGGCCAGCCGAAAACCGTGCTGCTGATTAAAGGCGTGCAGTATCGTGGCCATATTGCGCTGCTCGACGGCGACGCGGAAGCGCAGGCGCGCAAGGTATATCAAAAACGTTTTCCGGTGGCGCGCAAAGTCTCTGCGCCGCTGTGGGAGATTCAGCTGGAGGAGGTCAAGATGACTGATAACGCGCTGGGATTTGGTAAAAAAATTAGCTGGCGGCGGGAAGAAAATGAAATCCCTTTCCCCTGAGGGAAAGGGAAAAGGGCGTTATGACGCCTGTAGAATACGCAGCGACTCGCGATTAAAGGCTGGCAGATCGTCCGGCGTACGGCTGGTGACGAGACGATCGTCATCCACAATCACCTCTTCATCATAGAAGTCCGCGCCGGCGTTGCGCAGATCGATAGCGATCGCCTTCACGCAGGTCATCTTGCGGCCGCGCACGCCGTTCGCGCTGATCAGCAGCTGCGGGCCGTGGCAGATAGCGAAAATCGGTTTGCCGCTGGCGACGAACTCTTTGGTAAAGGCGACGAAACGGTCGTCGCTGCGCAGCGAGTCAGGCGAATGGCCGCCTGGCAGCAGCAGCGCGTCAAATTCGGCCGGGCTGACTTCGTCGATGGCGCGGTCGATTTTCACCTGCGCTTCGCCCTGTTTGCCGGTAACGGTTTTACCCGCCTCTTTCTCAATGGTCACCACCTCAAAGCCCGCCTGTTTATAGGCGTCAGCCGGTGAGGTGAACTCTGAGTCTTCAAATTCGTCGGTAATCAACACCGCAATCTTCTTGCTCATTTTTCCCCTCCTCATGATGGTTTGCGCACGATGCGCTCTCCTGATGAACAGGTTAAGCCTGGTTGTTTGTGCTGAAAATGCAAGCCGTGCGGCAAAAGCTGACTATATTTCAGAGTAATGGCAACAGGTTAGCAGGAGGCGAGATGCATCGTGTATTGGTAACCGGCGCGACGGGTCTGGTGGGCGCGCATCTGCTGCGCTTGCTGGTGGCAGATGCGCGCGTCGACGAAATCATTGCGCCGACGCGCCGTCCGCTGCCGCCGATGAATAAGGTGGTGAATCTGGTGGAGGCGGACCTGACCGACGTGCTGCGCCCGCTCAACGTCGCCATCGACAGCGTATTTTGCTGTCTCGGCACCACGCGCAAAGAGGCAGGCAGCAAAGCGGCGTTTCTGCACGTCGACTATACGCTGGTGGTGGATACCGGCCTGAACGGGCTGCGGCTGGGCGCGAAGCAGATGGTGGCGGTCAGCGCGCACGGCGCGAACCGTCATTCGCCCTTTTTCTATAACCGGGTAAAAGGCGAGATGGAGACGGCGCTGCGTCATCAGGGCTGGCCGCGACTGACGCTGGTGCGGCCTTCGCTGCTGCTGGGCGAGCGCACGCGCAAACGTCCCGGCGAAAGCCTGATGGCGCCGCTGTTCGGCATGCTGCCCGGCAACTGGCGTTCGGTCTCTGCGCTGGCGGTGGCGAAATGCATGCACGCCTGCGCTTTTCAGCCAGCGGGTGATAGCGTCGAGATCATCGAGTCGGGGCAAATCCCGCGTTAGCCGCGCTCTTTGCTCAGATCCCAGATAATCTGATTGCGGCTGCCGCGCCACAGCAGCCTCGCATCTTTTTCCGCCTCGACGAAGCGTCCGTCAATCAGCACATCGATGTAGCTCAGCACCTCGCGCTGGGCGCAGCTGAGCTCGGCGCGCTGATAGCCGGTCCAGAGCCAGATATCTTTGCCGGGACACTCGGCGCGCACGCGTTTCACCAGCCGACGGATATGCGGCACGTTGTGCGGATGCAGCGGATCGCCGCCGCTCAGCGACAGCCCCTGACGCCGAATGCGCCTGTCCTGCAGATCGGCGATCAGGCGCTCTTCGTGCTCCAGGGTGAAGGGCGTGCCGGAGTCGGGCCGCCAGGTGCTCTGGTTATAGCAGCCGCGGCACTGATGCTCGCATCCGGCCACGAACAGCGTGCAGCGCGTGCCGGGGCCGTTAACGATATCGACATCGTAGTAGCGGTGAAAATGCATCATCCCAGCGGCCCGCTCTCCAGATGCTTAACGCGTCGCTGCACCTCTTCCTGCTTGCCAGCGTTGAACGGGCGCGCGTCGGGGCTGCCGAGATAGCCGCAGACGCGGCGCGTTACCGACACGCGCGCCGGATCGTGATTGCCGCAGTTCGGACAGGTAAAGCCGCGGCTGGTGCAGCTGAACTCGCCGGTAAAGCCGCACTCATAGCATTCGTCGATCGGCGTATTGGTGCCGTAATAGGGCACGTGATCGTAGCTGTAGTCCCAGACATCCTCGAGCGCCTTGAGGTTATGCTGCACGTTAGGGTATTCGCCGTAACAGATGAAGCCGCCGTTCGCCAGCGGCGGATAGGGCGCTTCAAAGTCGATTTTGTCGTAAGGATTGACCTTCTTCTCGACGTCGAGGTGAAAGCTGTTGGTGTAGTAGCCTTTATCGGTGACGCCCGGCACCACGCCGAACTGCGCGGCGTCGAGGCGGCAGAAGCGGTCGCAGAGGTTTTCGCTCGGCGTGCTGTACAGACTGAAGCCGTAGCCGGTTTCTGCTTTCCAGGCGTCGGTCGCGGCGCGCAGGCGCGAGACAATCTCGATCCCTTTGGCGCGCAGCGCAGGATCGTCATAGGGATGGCGCGCGCCGCCGCTCAGCGCGTTCAGGGTTTCATGCAGACCGATATAGCCCAGCGACAGCGAGGCGCGACCGTTGCGGAAAATGGGCCCCACCTCATCATCGGCATTAAGCCGTACGCCGCAGGCGCCCTCCATGTAGAGGATCGGCGCCACGCGCGCTTTGGTTTTTTCCAGGCGGGCGATACGCGTCATCAGCGCGCGCTTCGCCAGCGCCAGCCGCTCGTCGAGCAGCGTCCAGAAGCGCGCCTCATCGCCCTGCGCCTCCAGCGCGATGCGCGGCAGATTGAGGCTGATGACCCCCAGGTTGTTGCGGCCGTCGTGAATTTCGACGCCGTTTTCCTCATAGACGCCAAGAAAGCTGCGGCAGCCCATCGGCGTTTTAAAAGAGCCGGTGACTTTTACGACCTGGTCGTAGTTAAGAATATCGGGATACATGCGCTTGCTGGCGCACTCCAGCGCCAGCTGTTTGATATCGTAGTTGATATCGCCCGGACGGCGATTGAGCCCTTCGCGAATCGCGAATACCAGCTTGGGAAAGACGGCGGTCTTGTGGTTTTTGCCCAGCCCGGCGATGCGGTTGCGCAGGATCGACTGCTGGATAAGCCGCGCCGCCCAGCTGGTGCCGAGCCCGAAGCCGAAGGTGACGAACGGCGTCTGGCCGTTGGCGGTGTGCAGCGTGTTGACCTCATACTCCAGCGACTGAAAGGCGTCGTAGCACTCTTTCTCGGTGCGCGCCCGCGCATACGCCTCGGCGTCGGCAATCTGCCATTCGGCGGCGATAGCGCGATGCTTTTCCATGCTGAGCTGCACAAAGGGCGCCAGCACCTCGTCGATACGGTTAATGGTGGTGCCGCCGTAAATATGGCTGGCGACCTGCGCGATAATTTGCGCGGTGACCGCCGTGGCGGTGGCGATCGACTTCGGCGGCTCGATCTCGGCGTTGCCCATTTTGAAGCCGTTGGTGAGCATGCCTTTCAGATCGATCAGCATACAGTTGAACATAGGGAAGAACGGGGAGTAGTCGAGATCGTGGTAGTGGATCTCGCCGCGTTCGTGCGCCTGCACCACGTCGCGCGGCAACAGCTGCTGCGCATAGTGTTTCGCGACGATGCCTGCCAGCAGGTCGCGCTGCGTCGGGATCACCTTGCTGTCTTTATTGGCGTTTTCGTTCAGCAGCGCGGCGTTGGTCTGATCGACCAGGCCGCGAATGGCGTGGTGCAGCTTGCCGCGCTGCTCGCGCGCCACGTCGCGATCGTGACGATATTCGATATAGGCGCGCGCCAGCTGCGGATAAGGGCCGCACATCAGCGTCTCTTCAACCGCGAACTGAATATCGCGGATATCCACTTCGGCGCGATCGGCCAGCTTCTCGCTGACGCGCTGAGCCACCGTTGCGCACCAGGGCGCGTCGTCGACCTGCGCCGCGCGCGCCGCAGCGGCCACCGCCGCCTCGATTCGTGCTGCGTCAAACGCTGAGCGACAGCCGTCGCGCTTCACCACTACCTTTGCCATGCTCTCTCCATCCGCTACATGTTGTGCCTGGAGGAATTCTAACCACTATATATGGATATCAGGAGAATATAATCGCCACGGTTTTGACCTGAAACAAAGAAGAGGGGGTCGTGGCGCAAAGCCAGGCAGAAGAGAAAACGGAGAGGCAATCAGCGGGGAAAAAGAGGCGCGCTGCGGGCGCAGCGCGCAGCAGATCCTTAGCGGCGCAGGGCGATCGCTTCGATCTCGATCTTCACGTCTTTCGGCAGACGCGCCACTTCCACACAGGAGCGCGCCGGGAAGCTGGCGTTATGCTCGGTGAAGAAGGCTTCGTAGGTCGCGTTGACGGTAGCGAAGTCGTTAAGGTCCTTCACGAAAACCGTGGTTTTCACGATGTCGCCGACCTGCAGGCCAGCCGCTTCGACGATCGCTTTCACATTTTCCAGCGACTGACGCGCCTGGGCGTCGATCGCTTCTGGCACCGTGCCGGTCGCCGGATCCACCGGGATCTGGCCGGAGGTGATGATCATACTGCCCAGATCTACGCCCTGCACATAGGGACCGATCGCCGCTGGCGCTTTTTCCGTACTGATTTCGCGAGACATACTTGCTCCTTAAGAGTGACGCAGCGGCGGCAAGCCGCCGCTGGCGAGAAACATCGCCCCATTATAGGGACGAGCAGAGCGATTACCAGTGACCGAGCACCACGTGGTGCGCAAAGGCTTTCTCGCAATATTTGCAGGTCAGCAGCACTTCGGCGTCGCGCTTTTTCACGGCAAAGCTGGAGAAGACTGGCTCGCTGCGGCTGATACAGTTGCCGTTGGGACAGGTCAGCACGCGCTCGATGCGCTCCGGCAGCGTCGGGGCGATCTTCGCCACCACTTCGTAATCGTCGATGCGGTTGACGGTGGCGTGCGGCGCATAAACCGCCAGCTGGTTGATCTGATCCTCGGTAAGAAAGGTGTTCTCGATCTTGATCAGATCTTTGCGGCCCATCTCGCCGGAAGGCAGGTTAAGGCCGATGGTGATGCGCTGGTCGGTTTCGGTGAGGCGAAACAGCGACAGCAGCTTAAACCCGACCTGCGCCGGGATATGGTCGATGACCGTGCCGCGCTTGATCGCTTCTACCTGCAGTTTGTTGTCGTGAGTCATGGCGATGCTCCTTACAGATCCTGTTCGCTGTTGAGTACCAGCGCCAGCAGAGCCTGACGCGCGAAGATGCCGTTGCCTGCCTGCTGGAAATACCAGGCGTAGGGCGTTTTATCCACGTCGGTGGCGATCTCGTCAACGCGCGGCAGCGGATGTAGCACTTTCATGTTGTCGCGCGCGCCGGCCAGATCCGCCGCGCGCAGAATAAACTGCGCCTTGACGTTGGCGTATTCCGACGGGTCGAGACGCTCTTTCTGCACGCGGGTCATATAGAGAATATCGGCGTGCGGGATCACCGCTTCAATGCTGTCGTGGCGCGACCAGACGATGCCGCGCTCGTCCAGCATATCGGTGATATAGGCCGGCATTGCCAGCGCGTCTGGCGCGATAAAGTAGAAGCGGTTGCCGTCGAACTTCGCCAGCGCCTGCGTCAGGGAGTGCACCGTGCGGCCATATTTCAGGTCGCCGACCATGGCGATGCTCAGGTTGTCCAGGCGGCTCTGGGTTTCGCGAATAGTGAAAAGATCCAGCAGCGTCTGGGTAGGATGCTGGTTGGCGCCGTCTCCGGCGTTAAGGATCGGCACGCCGCCGGAAAATTCCGTGGCGAGCCGCGCCGCGCCCTCTTGCGGATGACGCATCACGATGGCGTCGACGTAGGTGCCGATAACGGAAATGGTATCCGCCAGGGTTTCGCCCTTTTTGCCGAGCGAGGTATTGCTGCCGTCGGCGAAACCCACCACCGATGCGCCCAGCCGGTGGATTGCCGTTTCAAACGACAGGCGCGTGCGCGTTGAGGCTTCAAAGAAGCAGCTGGCGATCACCTTGTGCTTCAGCCGCTCCGGCTGCGGGCTGGCTTTCAGCCGCGCGGCGGTGTGCAGCACCAGTTCCAGTTCGTCGCGACTGAGATCGTTAATAGAAATAATATGTTTGCGATATAACGGGTTAGCCATAGTTCGCCTCTCTGCGCTGCCGAATTGCGGACAAAAAAAAGCCCCTGCTTAAGGGGCTTTTTTTACGATCGGGTTGATGACGGAAAAAACAGGGGCGCCGCCTGCGTTCAGGCGTGATGTCGCGTGAATGTCTGCGCTGCGCTGTTGCATGCTTCCTCCGGCAAATTGGGGCGCATTATACCCGTCCGGCGTTTTGCATCAAGGGAAAACGTTTGCGGAGCGGCTGGCTGACCGGCTATGCCTGGCTCAGCGTCGCCACCATCACCGCTTTAATGGTGTGCATGCGGTTTTCCGCCTGGTCGAACACGATGCTGTGCTCTGACTCAAACACCTCGTTGCTCACCTCCATGCCGCCGTGCAGGCCGTACTGTTCGGCCATCTGACGGCCCAGCGTGGTCTGATCGTCATGAAACGCCGGCAGACAGTGCAGGAACTTCACCTGCGGGTTGCCGGTCAGCTGCAGCATCGCCTGATTGACCTGATAGTCGCGCAGCAGCGCGATGCGCTCTTCCCATACCGCTTTCGCTTCGCCCATCGACACCCAGACGTCGGTATAGATAAAGTCCGCGCCCTTGACGCCTGCGGCGATATCCTCGGTCAGGGTGATGCTGCCGCCGGTTTGCTGCGCCGCCTGGCGGCAGGTTTCGACCAGATCGGCTTCCGGCCAGCAGCCTTTCGGCGCGACCAGACGCAAATCCAGGCCGGTCACCGCTGCCGCTTCCAGCATGCTGTTGCCCATGTTGTTGCGGGCGTCGCCGACGTAGACCAGCGTCATCTCGCTCAGCGCCTTGCCTGGCAGATGCTCCTGCATGGTGAGCAGATCCGCCAGCAGCTGGGTAGGGTGGAATTCAGTGGTGAGGCCGTTCCACACCGGCACGCCGGCAAATTCCGCCAGCGTCTCTACCAGCGCCTGGCCGTAGCCGCGGTACTGGATGCCGTCATACATGCGGCCCAGCACTCGGGCGGTATCTTTCATCGACTCTTTGTGGCCGATCTGGCTGCCGCTCGGGCCGAGATAAGTGACATTAGCGCCCTGATCGTATGCGGCAACTTCGAAAGAGCATCGGGTGCGGGTCGAGTCTTTTTCGAAGATGAGCGCGATGTTTTTGCCCTTCAGACGCTGGGTTTCGCTACCGTTTTTTTTAGCGCGTTTTAATTCAGCGGCGAGGTCGAGCAGGGAGGTGATATCGGCCGGGCTAAAATCGAGCAGCCGAAGGAAGTGGCGTTGAAAAAGGTGACTCATAACGGGCTCCAGTGCAGCCATCCTGATTGAATGAAAATTCAATCTAAACGTATGAATATTCATTTTCAACCCCAGCGTAAAGAAACTTTCCGTTTTGAGTAGTGGCGCGCCGGGCAGTGTGGGAAAATACTTGTTTATTGCCGAACACTGAGGGGAATTCGCCATGGCATATGAAGCATTGCTGGAAGAGCAGCGTGAAGAGACACGCCTGATCATTGATGAGCTGCTGGAAGACGGCAGCGATCCGGATGCGCTCTATACCATTGAACATCATCTCTCCTGCAACAACTTCGACTCGCTGGAAAAAGCGGCCGTCGACGCGTTTAAGCTGGGTTATGAAGTGACCGAGCCGGAAGAGCTGGAGCTGGAGGACGGCACCACGGTGATGTGCGTCGATATCCTCAGCGAGTCGGCGCTGAAGCCTGAGCTGATCGACGCGCAGGTTGAGCAACTGGTCAATCTGGTGGGCAAATACAACGTCGACTACGATGGCTGGGGCACCTACTTCGAAGATCCCGACGCCGAAGATGAAGATGACGACGAAGATGGCGACATTATCGACGGCGACGAAGATACCGGCGTACGCCACTGATTTCCCCCGGCGGAGCCACGCGCTCCGCCTTTCCGTTTCCTGCCTTTTGAACCGACATGAACTACGCACCGCTACTTGAGCCTGTCTATCAGTTTCTACTCTGCCGCACGCCGCAAGCCTGGATTGACGAGGCGCGCAAACCGGAAAACCTGACGCTGCTGCTGACCGACCATCTGGTTTGCGAGCTAAAAGCGGCGCAGACCGCCACCTGGCTGATCCGTAAATATGTCGCCGACAAGCCGAGCGGCGAGGCGATCCTCGCCTGGCTGAAGCCCTACGAAGATTTTATTTTCCGCGAGCACCCCGACAGCCAGTTTATTCAGGCGCATAAAAGCCTCTCTAAAAGCATCATTGTGCGCAATGAGCTGCCCTGGGCGGACGATCTGGTGGAGAAGATGGTGCTGCTGATTAAAGAAGAGCTGCACCACTTTTATCAGGTATGGGAGATTATGCAGGCGCGCGGCTTGCCCTATAAAAAGATTACTTCCAGCCGCTACGCCAAAGGGCTGCTGCGGGAGATCACCACGCACGAGCCCGATACGCTGGTGGACAAGCTGATCTGCGGCGCCTATATCGAGGCGCGCTCCTGCGAGCGTTTCGCCAGCCTGGCGCCCTGGCTGGATGACGAGCTGGAGAAGTTCTATATCTCGCTGCTGCGTTCGGAAGCGCGCCACTATCAGGACTATTTAGCCCTGGCGGCGCAGATCTCGCCGAAAGACATCGCGCCACGCGTGCGGGCGATTGGCGAAGCGGAGGCGAAGCTGATTAGCGAACCGGACGCGGAGCTGCGTTTCCACAGCGGCGTACCGGCTTTCTGACAGCAAAGGCGCGATTACAGCGTCTTCAGCATTCTGTATTCGCAGTCGCCGTGGCCGGTACAGCCGAGCACCTCGTCGATGCGTTCAAAGCCCAGTGACTCATAGAGTTTAATGGCGCGCGTCAGGCTGCCGGTGGTTTCCAGATAACAGCGGCGGAAGCCGCGCTGGCGCGCATGCGCCATGGCGCGCAGCGCCAGCTCGCGCGCCACGCCGAAGCCGCGCACTTCCGGCAGGAAATACATTTTCTGCAGCTCGCAGATATCGGGCGCGCTGCAGGCGAGCGGGGCGATGCCGCCGCCGCCCGCCACGTTTCCCTGATGCTCCACAATCCAGTAGGCGCTGTGCTCGGCGCTGTAGAGTTCATACAGGCTGTCGAGCTGCGGATCGGCCACGGTATAGCCTTTGTCGGCGGTCAGACCGAATTCTGCCGAGACGGTACGGATAACCTGAGCGATATGAGGATTGTCGGCGGCGCTGATAGGGCGCAGCTTAAGTGCCAGCCGCAGTGCTGAAGTCGTCATAATCTTTTCCGATCAAATAATAAAGCCGGGCAAGCCCGGCTTCGTTTTTTACGCTGTCAGACTCAAACGCTTACAATGCCGCAATCACCGCCTGCTGTTCAATCAGTTTCGCTTTCGACTGTTCCAGCTCGGCAACGCGCTCGCGCTCTTTCGCCACCACCGCTTCCGGCGCGCGCGAGACAAAGCCTTCGTTCGCCAGCTTGACCTGAATCTTCTCGATTTCGACGTCGAGCTTGCTCAGCTCTTTCGCCAGACGATCCAGCTCTGCCGCCTTGTCTACCAGGCCCGCCATCGGGATCAGCAGCTCGGCGCCTTCGACGATTTTCGTCACGGACACCGGCCCTTTCTCGCCCGCCGGCAGGATGGTCAGGCTCTCCAGACGCGCCAGGCGCGACAGGAAGGTGCGGTTCGCTTCCACACGGCGCAGCGCCGCAGGAGAACAGTCGCGCAGCAGCACGTCGAGCGGCTTGCTCAGGGCGATATTCATCTCGGCGCGGATATTACGCACCGCAACGATCGCCTGCTTCATCCACTCGATATCCGCCATCGCTTCCGCATCCACTTTCGCCGCGTCGTACTGCGGGAAAGGCTGCAGCATAATGGTGTCGTCGCTGATGTTCTTCAGCACCTTCACGCGCTGCCAGATGGTCTCGGTGATAAACGGAATGATCGGATGGGCGAGGCGCAGCAGCGCTTCCAGCACCGTCACCAGCGTGTTGCGCGTGCCGCGCAGCTCCGCTTCGCTGCCGTTGTTCATCACCGGCTTAGTCAGCTCCAGGTACCAGTCGCAGAACTGGTTCCAGGTGAAGTCATAGAGAATATTCGCGGCGATATCGAAACGATAGCTGTCCAGCGCCTCGCGGTACGCTTTCACCGTGTTGTTGAACTCGGCGAGGATCCAGCGATCCGCCAGCGACAGCGTCATCTCGCCGCCGTTCTGACCGCAATCCTGATCTTCGGTGTTCATCAGCACGAAGCGGCTGGCGTTCCACAGCTTGTTGCAGAAGTTGCGGTAGCCTTCAAGACGCTTCATATCCCAGTTGATGTCGCGGCCGGTCGAGGCGAGCGCCGCCAGGGTAAAGCGCAGCGCGTCGGTGCCTGACGGTTCGATGCCGTCCGGGAACTGCTTCTCGGTGCGCTTGCGGATTTTCTCCGCCAGCTGCGGCTGCATCATGTTGCCGGTACGTTTTTCCAGCAGATCTTCCAGCGAGATGCCGTCGACCATATCCAGCGGATCGATAACGTTGCCTTTGGATTTCGACATCTTCTGGCCTTCTTCGTCGCGGATCAGACCGGTCATATAGACGGTCTTGAACGGCACCTGCGGCTTGCCGTCCTCATCTTTGAGGAAGTGCATGGTCAGCATGATCATGCGGGCGATCCAGAAGAAAATAATGTCGAAGCCGCTTACCAGCACGCTGGTCGGGTGGAACTGACGCAGCGCTTCGGTGTTCTCCGGCCAGCCCAGGGTCGAGAAGGTCCAGAGGCCAGAAGAGAACCAGGTGTCGAGCACGTCTTCGTCCTGACGCAGCGCCACGTCCGCGCCCAGGTTGTTTTCGCTGCGCACTTCCTCTTCGCTGCGGCCAACATAGACGTTGCCGTCATTGTCGTACCAGGCCGGAATGCGGTGACCCCACCAGAGCTGGCGTGAAATGCACCAGTCCTGAATGTCGCGCATCCAGGAGAAGTACATATTTTCATACTGCTTCGGCACGAACTGGATATCGCCGTTCTCGACCGCCTCGACCGCGACTTTCGCCAGCGGCGCGGTACGCACGTACCATTGGTCGGTCAGCATCGGCTCAATGACCACGCCGCCGCGATCGCCGTAAGGCACGGTCAGGTCGTGCGGTTTGATCTCGTCCAGCAGGCCCAGTTCGTCCACGGCGGCAACAATCGCCTTGCGCGCGGCGAAACGCTCCATCTTCTGGAACGCCGCCGGGATCTCGTCCGAGCAGGCGTCGCTGACTTCGCCATTGGTGTCATACACCTGGGCGCGCTCGCGGATATCGCCGTCGAAGGTGAGAATGTTGATCATCGGCAGCTTGTGGCGACGTCCGACCTCATAGTCGTTAAAGTCGTGCGCCGGCGTGATTTTCACGCAGCCGGTGCCTTTCTCCATATCCGCGTGCTCGTCGCCCACGATGGGAATGCGACGGTTCACCAGCGGCAGGAGCACCTCTTTGCCGATCAGATCTTTGTAGCGCGGGTCTTCCGGGTTGACCGCCACGCCGGTATCGCCCAGCAGGGTTTCCGGACGCGTGGTGGCGACCACCAGATAATCTTTGCCTTCGGCGGTTTTCACGCCGTCCGCCAGCGGATAGCGGATGTGCCACATCGAGCCTTTGCTCTCGCGGTTTTCCACTTCCAGATCGGAAATCGCGGTACGCAGTTTCGGATCCCAGTTCACCAGGCGTTTGCCGCGGTAGATCAGGTTCTCTTTATGCAGGCGAACAAACACCTCTTTCACCGCGTTGGAGAGGCCGTCGTCCATGGTGAAGCGCTCGCGCTCCCAGTCCACGGAGTTGCCGAGGCGGCGCATCTGGCGGGTAATGGTGCCGCCTGATTCCGCCTTCCACTGCCAGATTTTGTCGATGAAGGCGTCGCGGCCGTAGTCCTGGCGCGTTTTGCCCTCTTCGGCGGCGATCTTACGCTCTACCACCATCTGGGTGGCGATGCCCGCATGGTCGGTGCCGACCTGCCACAGCGTGTTTTTCCCCTGCATGCGCTGGTAGCGGATCATGGTGTCCATGATGGTCTGCTGGAAAGCGTGACCCATGTGCAGGCTGCCGGTGACGTTCGGCGGCGGGATCATTATGCAGAAGCTTTCCTGGCTGGTATCGCCGTTAGGCTTGAAATAGCCTTGCTCTTCCCAGTGCTCGTAAAGCGGCTGCTCGATGTCTTGCGGGTTATATGTTTTTTCCATTTCTGCTATGTCGTTTGCGGCTGCGGCGGCGTGGCCGTATTCAATTGGAAACCAACGCTGCGGTACGCTTTATAGCGGTCGCGCGCCAGCTGTTTCTGAGACTCTTCGTAGGGTACGAAGTCTATCACTTCATGGAAAGCAGTAGCAAAATCTGCAAACTGCGGCAGCAGGCTGATCAGCAGATCGCGCGGCGAGCTGCCGCGACGCTGCGGCCAGGCGAGCTCGACCGGTGCGCCGTAGCGCGGACCTTCGCCCGCCAGATTGTGCGGCACGAAGGCGTTGGCCGGGCGCTGCCACAGCGCCTCGTCGAGGCGAATGGCCTGCTGTTCGTCTTCACAGGCGATCAAAATGCGTTTGCCCGCCCGCCAGCGCGTTTCCGCCAGATCGCACACCAGCGCCTCGATGGCGCTCAGCTCTTCGCTGGGCGAGTCCGTTTCCATTACGTAGAAGGTTGCGTTTTTCATGGAAATGCCTTGTGGGTGAGAGGTGTTGATGTTACCAGCTAAGGCGCGCGGTAGCACTTCCCGATGAGATGGATATGGCGTCTGCGGTGGTATAAATCAATGCGCGCCGCCTCTGAGAGCGGCGCGCAGCGGGGCTTAGTCGTCGCCGTTGAGGCCGGCGCGGTTCAGCAGGAACTGCGACAGCATCGGCACCGGACGACCGGTTGCGCCTTTTGCTTTGCCGGAGCGCCAGGCGGTGCCGGCGATATCCAGGTGCGCCCAGTTATATTTACGCGCAAAGCGCGCCAGGAAGCAGGCGGCGGTGATCGCGCCGCCGGGACGGCCGCCGATATTCGCCATATCGGCGAAGTTCGATTCCAGCTGCTCCTGATATTCGTCCGCCATCGGCAGGCGCCAGGCGCGATCGCCGGACTGCTCAGAGGCGCCGATCAGCTCGTGCGCCAGCGGATTATGGTTCGACAGCAGGCCGCTGACGTGGTGGCCGAGCGCGATAACGCAGGCGCCGGTCAGGGTTGCCACGTCGATCACCACTTCCGGATCGAAGCGCTCTACGTAGGTCAGCGCGTCGCACAGCACCAGACGGCCTTCCGCATCGGTGTTCAGCACTTCTACCGTCTGGCCGGACATCGTCGTCAGCACATCGCCCGGACGCATGGCGCGGCCGTCCGGCATGTTTTCGCAGCCCGCCAGCACGCCGACCACGTTAAGCGGCAGGTTCAGCTCGGCCACCATGCGCATCACGCCGTAGACCGACGCCGCGCCGCACATGTCGTACTTCATCTCATCCATCGATTCCGCCGGCTTAATGGAGATGCCGCCGGAGTCGAAGGTCAGCCCTTTGCCCACCAGCACGATAGGGCGCGCTTCCGCGTCCGGGTTGCCTTTGTACTCAATGACCGACATCAGCGACTCGTTCTGCGAGCCGGCACCGACCGCGAGATAGGCGTTCATGCCCAGCTCTTTCATCTGCTGTTCGCCGATAACGCGGGTGGTGACGTTTTTGCTATAGGCATCCGCCAGCTGGCGCGCCTGCGAGGCGAGATAGGCCGCGTTGCAGATGTTGGGCGGCATATTGCCCAGATCTTTCGCCGCCTTCACGCCGGCGGCCACCGCCAGACCGTGCTGGATAGCGCGCTCGCCGCTGGTGAGTTCGCGGCGCGTCGGCACGTTGAACACCAGCTTGCGCAGCGGACGGCGCGGCTCGGTTTTGTTGCTTTTCAGCTGGTCGAAGTTATAAAGCGCCTCTTTGGAGGTTTCGACCGCCTGACGCACTTTCCAGTAGGTATTGCGGCTTTTTACATGCAGCTCGGTGAGAAAGCAGACCGCTTCCATCGAGCCGGTGTCGTTCAGCGTATTGATGGTCTTCTGGATCACCTGCTTATACTGGCGCTCGTCCAGCTCGCGCTCTTTGCCGCAGCCAATCAGCAGAATGCGCTCGGAAAGAATGTTGGGTACATGATGCAGCAGCAGGGTCTGGCCTACTTTGCCTTCCAGCTCGCCGCGGCGCAGCAGGGCGCTGATGTAGCCATCGCTGATTTTGTCTAACTGCTCGGCGATCGGCGACAGACGACGCGGCTCGAAAACACCGACAACAATGCAGGCGCTGCGCTGTTTTTCCGGGCTTCCGCTTTTTACACTGAACTCCATGCACTCTCCTGAATCTTAAAGACAACGGCCGCGGCTGTCGCTAGAATGGTCCGCTTGATACCACAGAGGTAAAAAATTTTGTTGGTAATCAGCGTTCGAACTACGTTTAGTGTGGCAATGCGTTAATTTTCACCACCCTGACGCATTTGTCATACCATTTTAGCTGCGACGCGGGCCATTGATGAAGAAAAATGGCTAATAAGCGTTGAAACTAGCGATTTTCCTGCAAAAAGACAAGTTATCACAGGCGTACTAAGCGTGATCATCATTAGATATCTGGTTCGGGAAACGCTCAAAAGCCAGCTGGCTATCCTTTTCATCCTGCTGCTTATCTTCTTTTGTCAGAAGTTAGTGCGGATTTTAGGGGCTGCGGTGGACGGCGAAATCCCAACAAATCTCGTTCTGACTCTGTTAGGGCTTGGCGTGCCCGAAATGGCACAACTTATTCTGCCGTTAAGCCTGTTTCTGGCGATCCTGATGACGCTGGGCAAGCTTTATACCGACAGCGAAATCACCGTGATGCACGCCTGCGGATTAGGCAAAAGCGTGCTGGTAAAGGCGGCGATGGTGCTGATGCTGCTCACCTCCGTCGTGGCGGCGGTCAACGTTATCTGGCTCGGCCCCTGGTCCTCGCGCTATCAGGACGAGGTGACGCAAAACGCCAAAGCCAACCCTGGCGCGGCGGCGCTTGCGGCTGGCCAGTTCCAGAGCTCCAGCGACGGCAGTTCGGTGCTGTTTATCGAAAACGTCAAGGGCAACCAGTTCGGCAACGTCTTCCTGGCGCAGCTGCGCGCTAAGGGCAACGCGCGGCCGTCGGTGGTGCTGGCGGACAGCGGCCATATGGAACAGCATAAAGACGGCTCGCAGGTGGTGACGCTGGATAAAGGCACCCGCTTCGAAGGCACGGCGATGCTGCGCGACTTCCGTATTACCGACTTCACCAACTACCAGGCGCGAGTCGGCTATAAAGAGGCGACGCTCGATCCGAACGACGCCGAGCAGTCCGATCTCACCACGCTGCTCAGCAACGACACGCCGGCGTTCCGCTCCGAGCTGCACTGGCGCTTTACGCTGATCTTCTCGGTGCTGGTGATGGCGCTGATGGTGGTGCCGCTCAGCGTGGTTAACCCGCGTCAGGGACGCGTGCTGTCGATGCTGCCCGCGATGCTGCTCTATCTGATCTTCTTCCTGCTGCAGAGTTCGCTGAAGTCGAATGCGGCGAAAGGGCGGCTCGATCCGGCGATCTGGATGTGGGTGGTGAATATCAGCTATCTGCTGCTGGCGGTAGCCCTTAACCTGTGGGATACGGTGCCGATGCGCCGCGTGCGCGCCCGCTTCAGCCGCGGAGGTTCCGTCTGATGTTTCGCGTTCTCGACCGTTATATCGGTAAAACCATTTTCAATACCATCATGCTGACGCTGTTCATGCTGGTGTCGCTCTCCGGCATCATCAAGTTCGTCGATCAGCTGCGTAAGACCGGGCAGGGCGCCTATACCGCGCTGGCCGCCGGGTACTACACGCTGCTCAGCGTGCCGAAGGATATTGAGATTTTCTTCCCGATGGCGGCGCTGCTCGGCGCGCTGCTCGGCCTGGGCACGCTGGCGCAGCGCAGCGAACTGGTGGTGATGCAGGCGGCGGGCTTTACCCGCATGCAGGTGGCGCTGTCGGTGATGAAAACCGCTATCCCGCTGGTGCTGCTGACCATGGCGATCGGCGAATTTCTCGCCCCGGCGGGCGAGCAGATGGCGCGTAACTACCGCGCCACCCAGCTCTACGGCGGCGCGCTGGTGTCGACGCAGAACGGCCTGTGGGCGAAGGACGGCAATAACTTTATCTATATCGAACGCGTGCGCGGCGATAATCAGCTCGACGGCGTCAGCATCTATAACTTCAGCGACGATCGTCGTCTGAAGAGCGTGCGCTACGCCGCCAGCGCCACCTGGGACCAGGCGAACAAGCGCTGGAATCTGGCGCAGGTGGATGAGTCAGATCTCAACGATCCGAAGCAGATTAGCGGCTCCCAGAGCCTGAGCGGCGAATGGAAAACCAACCTGACGCCGGACAAGCTCGGCGTGGTGGCGCTCGATCCCGACGCGCTGTCGATTCGCGGCCTCTATAACTACAGTAAGTACCTGACGCAGAGCGGCCAGGAGTCGGGACGCTACCGGCTCAATATGTGGAGCAAGATTTTCCAGCCCCTGTCGGTGGCGGTGATGATGCTGATGGCGCTGTCGTTTATCTTCGGGCCGTTGCGCAGCGTGTCGATGGGCGTGCGCGTGGTGACGGGCATCAGCTTCGGCTTTCTGTTCTACGTGCTGGACCAGATCTTTGGTCCGCTGAGCCTGGTGTATGGCCTGCCGCCGGTGATGGGCGCGATTCTGCCCAGCGCCGCCTTCTTCGCCATTAGCCTGTTCCTGCTGGTTAAGCGGCGTTAAGCCCGGGCAACAATCTGATAGCAAAAATGAGGCCGCAAATTGCGGCCTCTCTCTTATAACCCACTGAAAACCGGTAGCCTTAACCGGTCTCGCTAATGACTCGCTTTTTCAGCTATGCCAGGCTTTGCGCAGGTTTTTCAGAGTCAGGAAAGATGAAGAAGAAAAAGAGTACGCCGACCCCCCACGACGCCGTCTTCCGACAGCTTCTCAGCCAGCCGGACGTGGCGCGCGACTTTATGGAAATCCACCTGCCGCCGCAACTCCTTGCGCTCTGCGACCTCAGCACGCTCAGGCTGGCCTCCGGCTCTTTTGTGGAAGATGATCTGCGCCCTTACTTCAGCGACGTGCTCTACAGCATGAAAACCTGCAGCGGCGACGACGGCTATGTGCAGGTGCTGATTGAGCACCAGTCGACGCCGGACAAACAGATGGCGTTTCGGCTGCTGCGCTACGCGGTAGCGGCGATGAAGCGCCACCTCGACGCCGGACATAACAGGCTACCGCTGGTGATACCGGTGCTGTTTTACGCCGGTCAGCGCAGCCCTTATCCATATTCAACCTGCTGGCTGTACGGGTTCGGCGACCCGGCGCTGGCCGCCGCCCTTTACGGCAAGGCTTTTCCGCTGGTCGACGTCACCGTTATTCCTGACGATGAAATCGTGCAACATCGCCGTATGGCGGCGCTGACGCTGCTGCAAAAACATATTCGCCAGCGCGATTTAGCAGAGATAATGGACCTATTGGTTGCCGCCTGGCAGGCGGACAAATCTTCATCACAAACACTCTCGCTGGTAAACTATATTATTCAGGCAGGCGAAACCACAGATGCCAGCGCCTTTGTTCGCGAACTGGCGCAGCGAATGCCGCAACATGAGGTCCCACTGATGACGATTGCAGAACAACTCAGGCAGGAAGGCGAGCTAAAGGGTAAACGGGAAGGTATGCTTGAAGGCAAGCTCGACGTCGCGCGCAGCCTGCTGAAAATGCAGCTGCCGCGCGACACCATCTTGCAGGCGACCGGGCTGACGGAAGAAGAACTCGATCGCCTCGGCGACCATTAACCTTCTGAAGCCAAAACCCACACTGGCCAACACAATAAAAGAACCCGCCTTAAAAAGCGGGTTCTGTCTGTCGCCTTGGGGGGGGGTTAACGCGCCAGCAGCGGCAACAGCGCCGGCAGCTGCGACAGCAGATAGAGAATCAGCCCGATGGTGCCGCCCACCAGCGTGCCGTTGATGCGGATAAACTGCAGATCCTTGCCGATATTCAGCTCAATCTGCTGCGACATATCGCGCGCGTCCCAGCTCTTCACCGTATCGCTGATATGACGCGTCAGGAAGGCGGCAAACTCCGGTGCGACGCTACGCGCGGCCTCCTCCAGATGACGGTTCATCGAGGCGCGCAGCGCGTCGTCGCGCGCCAGGTTCTCGCCCAGCCACAGCGCCGCCTGACGCACCTTCTCCTGCACGCGCGAGTCGTCGCTGTTGAGATCGGTTTTCAGCCAGGCGCGCAGGTCGTTCCACAGCTCGCCGATATAGCGGTTCAGCGACGCGTCCTCTTTGATCCAGCGCTTGATCTCCTCCGCGCGCGCTGCCATTTCCGGATCGTGCTTCAGCTTTTCAATCAGCCGATCCACCGCGCGGTTAAAGCCGAGGCGCAGCTCGTGGCCCTGATCGGCCGCCACGTCGTCCAGCACCGAATCCACGGCGTTGGCGACCAGCTCGGCGCTGTGCTCGCCCAGCCAGTCGGTCGGCAGCATTTTGGCCTTAATGGGATGCTCGCGCTTCAGCCAGCGCACAATCTGCATGGCGATAAAGTCGCGCGTGGCGGGTTTATGCATCAGGCGCAGCAGCTGATCGATCGCCGCGTCGAGCAGCTCCTGATGGCGGTTGTTTTTGGTCAGGCTCTCCAGCAGCACCGCGCTGGTCTGCGACAGATCGACCTTATCGATGGCGCGATGCACCGCGCGACGCATAAAGGCCTGGATGCGCGCGTCGTCGGTTAAATCGAGGAAGCCGCGCATCACCTGCAAGAGATGACGCCCGACGCGGTCGGCATTGCCCGGCGCATTAAGCCACTGCGCCAGCATCTGCGCCGGATCGTGGCGGCGGATCAGCGCCAGCAGCGAGTCGGTATCAAGAAACTTCTCCTGCACGAAGCGGCCAAGGTTGTCGCCGATGCGATCTTTATTGCGCGGGATAATCGCCGTATGGCGCGAGATAAAGGGCACCGGCACGCGGCGAAACAGCGCCACCACGGCGAACCAGTCCGCCAGCGCGCCGACCATCGCCGCTTCAGCGATCGCCTTCACGCCGCTGACCCAGACGTTGGGCGGCAGAAAAAGGGTGGTGATAAAGGTGGCGGCGGCCAGCAGCAGCAAGCCGAGCGCCAGACGTTTTGTCCGTTTAAGTTCGCGTAATTTATCCATGCTCACAGCTTAGCAGAGGCCAAACCGCTGCGGAAATCGCCTTAGCGACGGCGTCCGCCCAGCAGGTTGCCGAGCACGCCGCGAATGATCTGACTGGCGATCTGCCGCGTGGCGCGCTTCGCCACGCTCTGCACAATGCCGTCATGCTTGCCGCCGCGCGGGCCGGTATGGCCGAACAGCACCTCTTTCAGCCCGCCGAGAATGCCGTCGTCGACGTCGACCTTGTTGCCCTTCGCCTGCGGCGCGTCGGCCTGCTCGCTGGCGCCTTTCACGCCCTGATGCAGCTTCTCATAGGCGGACTCGCGGTCGATCTCCTCGTCATATTTGCCCGCCAGCGGCGAGTGGTTGATCAGGCCGTTGCGCTCGTCGAGGGTAACCGGCCCCATACGCGAGCCGGGCGCGATCACCATTGCGCGCTCAACCACCGACGGGCTGCCTTTTTCATCAAGGAATGAGATCAGCGCCTCGCCGGTGCCCAGCGCCTGAATCGCCTCGACGGTATTGAAGGCCGGGTTGGCGCGCAGGGTGTCGGCGGCGCTCTTCACCGCCTTCTGATCTTTCGGCGTAAAGGCGCGCAGCGCGTGCTGCACGCGGTTGCCGAGCTGGCCGAGCACGCTCTCGGGCACGTCGGCGGGGTTCTGGGTGACGAACCAGACGCCGACGCCTTTCGAACGGATCAGGCGCATCACCTGTTCGACCTTCTCCAGCAGCACCGGCGGCGCGTCGTTGAACAGCAGATGCGCCTCGTCGAAGAAGAACACCATCTTCGGCTTCTCCAGATCGCCCGCCTCCGGCAGATGCTCGTACAGCTCCGACAGCAGCCACAGCAGGCTGGTGGCGTAGAGCTTCGGCTGCTGGTAGAGCTTGTCCGCCGCCAGGATATTGATAAAGCCTTTGCCGTCGGCGTCGACGCGCATCAGGTCGCGGATATCGAGCATCGGCTCGCCGAAGAAGTGCTCCGCGCCCTGCTGCTCCAGCGCCAGCAGCCCGCGCTGGATGGCGCCCACCGATGCGCTGTTGATATTGCCGTACTGCGTCTGGAAGCTTTTGGCGTTGTCGCCGATGTACTGCGTCATCGCGCGCAGATCTTTAAAGTCGAGCAGCAGCAGTCCCTGATCGTCAGCGACGCGAAAGATAATCTGCAGCACGCCGCTCTGGATCTCGTTGAGATTCAGCAGGCGCGCCAGCAGCAGCGGGCCGAGGTCGGAGACGGTGGCGCGCACCGGATGGCCCTGTTCGCCAAAGATATCCCACAGCACTACCGGACTGCGCTGCGGCTGCCAGTCGGTGACGCCGATTTTCGCCAGCCGCGCCAGCAGTTTCTCGCTCTGCTGGCCTTCCGCCGCGATGCCGGTCAGGTCGCCTTTCACGTCCGCCATAAATACCGGCACGCCGATAGCAGAGAAAGATTCAGCCAGCTTCTGCAGCGTCACGGTTTTGCCGGTGCCGGTCGCGCCGGTAATCAGCCCGTGGCGATTCGCCATCGCAGGCAGAAGGTGAAGTTGCACATCGGGCGTCTGGGCAATAAGCAGCGGGGCGGTCATAGGTTCACTCTCTGACAAAGGACATTGTCTGAAGGATAGCAAGCGCGGCGGGGGAAAGTGAGAGGATTGCGCTGAAACGGCTGTGCGATATAAGCGCCGTTGAGGCTGGCGCACGGGACGATGCCCGCGCGCCATGCGGGTTATTTTTGCACCTCGTCCAGCAGCAGCATGCTGACGCCGATGCCCTGCTTAACGTTGCTGAGGTTCTTGCGCACCGCTACCTGCTGCGCGCCCTGCAGAATAGTGACGAACGGCGAATTCTGCTGCACCTCGGTCTGCAAATGGGTGTAGAGCGCGCGGCGCTGCGCGGCATCGCTTTCGCCCGCCGCCTTGCGCGTCTCGGCGCTCAGCGCAGGGATATCCCAGCCGACGCGCCACGCCAGGGTTTTCGAGCCGCCCGGCACGTTATAGGCGAAGGCGCTGGCGTTGGTGTTCGGATCGATATAGTCCGCGCCCCAGTAAATGAAGATGGACTGAAAATCACGGCCGCGCATTTTGCTCCACAGCTCTGACTCCGCCACCGGCTGAATATCCAGACTGACGTCCGCCTTCGCGAAGCTCGCCTGCAGCGCCTGCGCGACGTCGATATAGGGCGGCTGATTTACCACCGTCAGGGCGATATGGGTGCCCGGCGCGATGCCGCCATCCTTTAGGATCGCTTTTGCCTTGCTGACGTCGTAGTGGAACGGCGTGGTGTTGAGCGCGCCGTCAAAGCCATCCGGCAGGAAGCTCTGGTGGATGCGGTACTGACCTTTCAGCAGCTGGTTGGCGATGCTATCGTAGTCCACCAGCCAGCGCGCCGCCTGCCACAGCGCCGGGTTGCCGAGCACCGGCTGTTTCGCGTCTTTGGTGTTGAAGCCGAGGTAATAGACCAGACTCGACGGGAAGGCGTCGATACGCACGTTGGCATCGCTTTTCAGCGCCGCGATCTGATCGGGGCCGAGCTGGTAGGCGACATCGACATCGCCCTGCTGCACCAGCAGGCGGCGGGTGCCGGGATCGGCGACGCCCTTCAGCAGCACGCGCTTCAGGTGCGGCTGCGGCGCAGCGTGCGGATTGGCCTCCAGCACCAGCGCCTGCAGCGGCACAAACTGTTTGATGGAAAACGCGCCGCTGCCCGCCGAATGCGTCTTCAGCCAGCCGTTGCCGGTGTCGTTATTGCTGGCGTGCTGCAGCGCGGTTTTGCTGTCGACGACTGAACTGACCGGCGCAGTCAGCAGGCGCAGCGCCAGATCCTGGCCGATTTGCGCCGGCCAGCGGATCTCCAGCTGGTGGTCATTGAGCGCCGTGAACTGGCTGCTGATATTGTCAGGCGTCCAGCCGAACTCGCCGAGAATAAAAGAGGGCGCTTTGTTGAGCTTTACCGCGCGCGTCAGGGAGAAGATGACATCCTGCGCGGTCACCGGATTGCCGCTGACGAAGCGCGCATCGGGATTAAGGTTGAAGATCAGGCTATGGGGCGTTTCGCCCTGCTGCCAGCTGCGCGCCAGCAGCGGCGACAGCTTTTGCGGATCGTCTTTATTCGGCTCCGCCAGCGTCTGGTAAACATTACGCAGGCTGCTGTTGCTCACCGTTTCAAAGCTCTCTGCCGGATCGAAACTGATAATGCCGTCGAGCGGCACGGCGATAACCAGCGTATCTTTCGGCGTCCCGGCGTGCGCCATCGGCGCTAAGGCCAGCGCGCTTAACATCACAAGCAAAATGCGTCGCATAGAAGTTTATCCTGAGTCGTTGATAAACCGACTATATCCGCGGCGCGCCAGAGTCAAAATGCTGCTTTGTTATGAGCTTTGCATAAAAAGATCGTCTGCTTTTTTCGAGGTTTATACTGTTTTCGCGCGGTGGGGATGACGGGAATGCATTTAATTCGCCGCCGCCTCAAAAATAGCCCTTTGATAAAAGAGCGATCACATTTCCCGCAATATGTCATTGCTGCTGTAAATAAGTGAATATATTGTTGCCGATGAGAATAATTCTCTTGTATGGAAGTATGATTTTTTTTGATTGATTATTTTTGGCAACTGTCACCCGCCGTAAATAAAAATGGTCCTGCGCACAAATTTTCCGGTCAATAAATCAGCAATTGTGCGATTTTAAACAAAATTCTCGCCTTCACAGCCTGTTACCCGCCTGTAACCATCCAATAACACAATTATAAATTTTCACTAAAACACATTTCTACTTTTATTGTTACATTTAGACATATCTATATCCCTAATATTGCCGCGGAAATGACCGATAAGATTTGTGTTTAACAAATATATTACTTTTACAGCAAGTGAGAGTCGTGCCGCTATGCTTCTTGAAAAACCCACCACCAGACGAAAGTTTTTGCTCGGGTCTCTACTGGCGTTGCCGCTAGGTGACCTGGTTTTAAAAGGGCTGACCGCAGCGCAGGCGGCAGAAATGGCCGCGCCGGATCTGGCCGACTATAAACCGGGCTTTTTTAGCGCGGACGAGTGGCAGTTTATTCTGGCCGCGACCGATCGCCTGATCCCGGCAGGCGGCAAAGGCAAAGCGCCTGGCGCGCTGGAAACCAACGTGCCGATCTTTATCGACCAGCAGCTGCAGACCAGCGAGTTCGGCGACGAGATCTACATGCAGGGTCCGTTCAACGTCCACGCCGATCCTACCTTCGGCTACCAGATTCCGTTTACGCCGCAGCAGATGTACCACACCGCGATCAAGCTGGTGACGCAGTGGGTGCAGACTACCTATAACAAGCCGTTCCAGCAGCTCACGCTGGAAGAGAAAGATGACGTGTTGACCAAACTCAACAAGAACGGCATCGACTTTGCCGCGCTGGGCGAAGGCAATCTGAAAGCGTCGCAGTTCTTCAGCCAGCTGCTCTCTGATACCAAGCACGGCTATCTCGCGGATCCGATGTACGGCGGCAACAAAGGCATGAAAGCCTGGATCGCCATCGGCTTCCCGGGCGCGCGCGCCAGCTTCACCGAATGGGTGAAGCAGCACAACGTGCCTTATCCGCTGGGACCGGTCAGCCTTTTGGGTGAACGCGCTTAACGGCGTTGAATCAGGTATTTGAGACAGGATTATCATGGCACAGATTACTAAAAAAGAAGTCGACGTCGTCGTTTGCGGCCTCGGCTGGGCCGGCTCGCTGATGAGCATCGAACTGGCGCTGGCGGGCCTTGAAGTGCGCGCCTTAGAGCGCGGCGGCGAGCGCGACTACCCCGATTTCGCCTACCCGAAACCGGCTGACGAATACGCCTATAACGTGCGCAACAAAGTGTTCGCCACACCGAAAGAAGTGGCGGTCACCGTGCGCTACGACACCACCCAGACCGCGCTGCCGACCCGCAAATGGGGCGCGTTCGCGCCAGGCACCGGCGTGGGCGGCGCAGGCATGCACTGGACGGCGGTACTGATCCGTCCGACGCCGACCGACATCAAGCTGAAAACCTACGTGGACGAGGCCTACAAGCCGGGCATCCTGCAGGAAGATATGCGCGTGATGGACTTCCCGTTCACCTGGGAAGAGATCGAGCCTTACTACTACAAGTTCGAGCTGATCTGCGGCCAGTCGGGCACCACCGGCAACCTGCGCGGTCAGATTCTGGAAGGCGGCGACCCGTTCGAAGGCCCGCGCTCCGAGCCTTACCCGCTGCCGGCGCTGGAAGACACGCTGAACAACGTGATGTTTAAAGAAGCGGCGACGAAGCTGGGCTACCATCCGTTCCCGAACCCGTCGGCGTGCGTGTCTCGCGCGTGGAAAAACCCGTACGGCAACCAGATCGCACCCTGCAACTACTGCGGCTACTGCTCGAAGTATCCGTGCCTGAACTACTCCAAAGCCTCGCCGCAGACCGCGGTGATGGATGCGCTGAAGCGCATGCCGAACTTCTCCTACGAAGTGCACGCGGAAGTGGTGAAGGTGGTGCTGCATGACGACAAGAAGACCGCCAAAGGCGTGATCTACTACGACGTCGACGGCAACGAAGTGTTCCAGCCGGCGAAGATTGTCGTGCTCTCCAGCTTCCAGCTCTACAACGTGCGTCTGATGCTGCTTTCCGGCATCGGCAAGCCGTACAACCCGATCACCGAAGAGGGCGTGGTAGGACGTAACTACGCCTTCCTGTCGAACGGCGGCGCGACCCTGTTCTTCAAGGATAAAAACTTCAACCCGTACGCCACCGCCGGCGCCACCGGCCAGATGTTCAACGACATCTCGCCAGGCAACTTCGACGGTCCGGGCCTCGGCTTCCTCGGCGGCGCCAAGATCCACAGCTCGCAGGCCACCGGCACGCCGATCGCCACCTCGCTGCCGAAAGGCACGCCGAACTGGGGCATGGGCTACAAAGAGGGTCTGGAAGAGTGGTACGGCCACTCCATGAAGATCAGCATTACCACGACCTGCCAGTCGTACCGCGACGTCTATCTGGACCTCGATCCGAACTACACCGACCACCGCGGCCAGCCGCTGCTGCGCATGACCTTTAACTGGAAACAGAACGAGCTCAAGCTGCAGCAGTACCTGAAGGGCATCGTCGGCAATATCGGCAAAGAGCTGAACCCGGACAGCATGAGCATGAGCTTCCTGCCGATGGACGCCAACTTCGACCTGACCAAGTACGTCTCTACCCACAACGTAGGCGGCGCGGTGATGGGCGACAACCCGAAAACCTCTGCGCTGAACAAGTATCTGCAGAGCTGGGACGTGCACAACGTGTTTGTACCGGGCGGCAACGCCTTCCCGCAGAACTTCCAGGCGAACCCGACCGACACCATCGGCGCAATTACCCTGATGGCGGCGCAGGCGATCAAGGAACAGTATCTGAAGAACCCCGGTCCACTGGTACAGGCATAAGCATATGAAACTGAAATCATTGTTACTCGCCAACGCCGTGCTGCTGGGATGCATGGCGAGTCAGGCGCATGCGGAAGATGAGGCCCAGCTGATCAAGAAGGGCGAATACCTGTCGCGTCTCGGCGACTGTATGGCCTGCCACTCGCTCTCCGGCAAGCCGGACTACTCCGGCGGACTGGCGATTGAGTCGAACCTCGGCACCATCTATTCGACCAACATCACGCCGGACAAAGAGCACGGTATCGGCAACTACAGCGAACAGCAGTTCTCCGACGCGGTGCGCAAAGGCGTGCTGCCGGACGGCTCGCGTCTCTATCCTGCGATGCCGTACCCGGACTACGCCAAAATCAGCGATGAAGATATGCACGCGCTGTATGTCTACTTCATGAAGGGCGTCAAGCCGAGCGCCGAGCAGCCGCCGGAGACCAGCCTGAGCTTTCCGTTCAGCCAGCGCTGGGGCATGCGTTTCTGGAACTGGGCCTTTACCAGCGACAAGCCGTTCCAGCCGATCGGCGGCGCCTCTGAAGAGATCAACCGCGGCGCCTATATCGTCGAGAGCCTCGGCCACTGCGGCAGCTGCCATACGCCGCGCGGCCTCGGCATGAATGAGAAGGCGCTGGACAGCGGCGATGCGAAGTTCCTGGCGGGCGGCAGCCTGAACAACTGGGACGTGCCGTCGCTGCGCGGTCTGCCGCGCTGGAGCGAGCAGGAGATCGTCGATTACCTGCAGACCGGTCGTAACGATAAAGCGGCGGTGGGTGGCGAGATGAAGTCGGTGATTGAGCACAGCAGCTCGCACATGACCGACGCCGATCTCAAAGCGGTCGCGGCCTACCTGAAGTTCCTGGGCGGCAACCCGCCGCTGCAGGCCTATAACGTGCAGGCGCAGCAGCAGACTGAAGCGAAGCTGACGGCGGCGAAGAACCTGAGCGAAGGCGAGCGTCTCTACATCGACAACTGCGGCGCCTGCCACTTTGTCACCGGTAAAGGCGCGCCGGGGATCTTCCCGGAGCTGGATCAGGCGACGATCGTTAACGCTAAAGATCCGACCGGGCTGATCCACACTATCCTGGAAGGCGCGCAGCAGCCCTCTACCGAGAAGGCGCCGTCGACGCTGGCGATGCCAGGCTTCGGTAAGCGTCTGAGCGACGACGAAGTGGCGCAGCTCGCGACCTTTATCCGTCAGGGCTGGAGCAACAATGCGCCGGCGGTGAGCAAGGATCAGGTTGCGGATGTGCGGAAGTCGCTGAAGCACGAAGAGAAGTAAAAGAGAAGGGCGCCGCGGCGCCCTTTTTTGTTGGCTGTTATGTGCAGACGCGGGTGGCAAGGCCCGATCGCAAAGACGCAAAAAGCGCCATCCCTGGCAGCTCGGCCCGCGACGTCCTGTCGCGGGACGCTTTGCTCTTCGGTCCATGCCACCCGCGTTTCAGGCTTATGAGTCGTCTGAAAGAGCACTTTGGCTGCTCGCCAGGCAAGTTTCTTTTTGACACTCGCCTTAATGGAAGTTATGTCCCACTTCCAGCACGCCGTTAATCACAAACTGCACGCCCATACAGACCAGCAAAAAGCCCATCAGGCGCGAGATTGCCTCGATGCCGCCTTTGCCTACCAACTTCATAATGCTGCCTGAACTGCGCAGCGCGACCCACAGGATCACCGCCACCAGCAGAAAGGTGAGCGGGGGCGCTGCGGCAATCACCCACGCAGGAAAATCGACGCCGCTTTTCACCGTGGAGGCGGAGCTGATAATCATCGCGATAGTGCCGGGACCGGCGGTGCTCGGCATCGCCAGCGGCACAAAGGCGATATTGACCGGCTCCTGACGCGCGTCGCTGTTCTCCAGCTCATCCTGCTTGTGCTGCGCCTCCACCGAGTGGCCGACCGGCTGCGCGGGAAACAGCATGCGAAAGCCGATAAAGGCGACGATCAGCCCGCCCGCAATGCGCAGGCCGGGAATCGAGATGCCGAAGGTATTAAGCACCGCGTTGCCCGCGTACCAGGCCACCATCATAATGGCGAAAACATAGATAGAGGCCTGCAGCGCCTGGCGGTTGCGCTCGCTGAAGTTCATCTCGCCCGCCAGCCCCAGGAACAGCGCCACGGTGGTGAGCGGGTTAGCGAGCGGCAGCAGCACAATCAGCCCTAATCCCACCGCTTCTAATAACGCCTGCATATGCGTCCTCTTCTGTCGCGGGATTAGTGTTTAGGCCGTTCCATCGCTTCCAGCAGCTCCGGGAAGAAATCTTCCAGCAGCTCGGGGGTCATCAGCTCTGGATAGCGCATCAGGTGCTCGCGGATACGTTCGCTCAGCTCCGGGATCAGGCTCTGCGCGGCGGCAAGCGCGGTGATCTTCTTCTGCTTCACCAGGCGCAGCACGTCATCCGGCAGGCTGTCTTCGTCGTCCTCTTCCTCCACCTCTTCCAGCGCGTCGAGATCGTCGAACATATCGAGCAGCGCCTCGATCTGCGGCGTGCGCGACACATACTGTTCCGGCTTCTCCTCTTCCAGATAGCGCAGCAGCGCGCGCACCGGCGAGCCGTCCGGCGTGGCGGGCGGCGAGGAGGTGAACCACTCCAGCATCAGATGGGTGCTGACGCGATGAACGTGATAGCCGTTATCCACCAGCTCGTCGGCGAGGATATCGGCGGTGTCGTGCTCAAGCAGGCAGATATGGGTGCGATTCGGCGTGAACTGTTCCAGCCACTGGTAGATCTCTTCAATCACCGCATCGTCGTACTGGAAGTTTTTGCTCAGATAGCTGCCGTCCGGCTGATGTACGGTCGCGAAAATGAGATCGGGATCGAAGTAAATCGCAATGTTGATGCCTTTCATGCGTGCTGTCCTTTGTAGTGCAAAACCTCACTATAGCCTCAGGGCGCGCAGAAAAACATGGGGCGACCAGCAGCCTGCGCTGCTGGCGTTAAAAATTAATGTAATTCAGCGCGATCCAGCCCGTAGGCGCTGTCGAGCGCGCCCGGCGCCATCTGCGACAGGATCTGCAGACGGTTCCAGCTGTTGATCGCCGCGATGGTAAAGGCCAGCTCGCTGATCTCCACCTCAGAGAAATGCTCGCGCAGCTCGCCATAGAGCGCTTCGCTGACGCCCTGTTCGCCGATGCGCGTCAGGGCTTCGGTCAGCGCCAGCGCCGCTTTCTCCCGCGCGTTAAACAGCGGCGACTCGCGCCAGATGGCGACGTGATGCAGACGCAGCTCGCGTTCGCCGTGCAGCTTCGCCTCCTTCACGTGCATATCGAGGCAGAAGGCGCAGTGATTGAGCTGCGAGGCGCGGATATCCACCAGATGCTTCAGCGTGGCGTCCAGCGAGGTTTTGCGTAACGCCATAGAGACGTCGCCGAGGGATTTAGCCAGTGCGGGGACGGTTTTAAAGTGGTTAACGCGTGATGTCATGATGTTTTCCTCTTTCAGAACAGTGAGTTGATAGTGTTTAACGCATGGGGCAGCGCGGTGGCGCGGCTGACGGGATCGTGCGTGCCGTCGACGCGGATAAATTCCACCTCCTCAATGCCGATGTAGGCGAGCGCGACGCGCACGTAGGGCGTGAACTGGTCATCCTGCATAAAGGGGCCGTGGGCGAAGACGCTGCCGCTGGCGACCACGGCGTAGACCTTCTTGCCCTGGACCAGACCGACTTTGCTGCCGTCGGCGGTAAAAGCGAAGGTGCGGCCAGCGCGGGTAATGTGATCGAACCAGGCCTTCAGCACCGAGGGCAGGCCGAGGTTCCACATCGGCGAGGCGATCACCAGCGTGTCGCAGGCGAACAGCTGATCCACCAGCTTTTCCGAGGTGGCGATAGCGCTGCGCTGGGCGTCGCTGCGCGCCTCCGACGGCGTAAAAAAGGCGCCAATGGTAAAGGCGTCCAGATGCGGCAGCGGATGCTGCGCCAGATCCAGCACCGTCTCTTCCAGCTGCGGATGGTGGGCACGCAGCCGGTCGACCAGATGCGCCGAGGCGGCGCGCGACGCGGATCCGCTGATATCGGGGCTGACGTTGATATGCAGTAGCTTCATAGGTGGCTCTTTCGCGGCTAAACAATGGAGAGATGATAAGCTTCTATGTCAGAGTAAAAAGGGCCATAAAACGTGAAAAAAGGTAGGACATAGCGGTGGGATACAGAGAGATTTACGCGCGCTATCGTCAGCAGATCCAGGCGGGCGTGCTGAAGCCGGGCGACCGCGTGCCGGCGATCCGCGTGCTGGCCAGCGAGCTGCGCGTGGCGCGCAAAACGGTAGAGGCCGCCTATGAGATTTTGATTGGCGAAGGCTACTTCGTCAGCCAGGGCGCAAAGGGCACGCGCGTCAATCCCGCGCTTACGCCTGTCACCAAACAGGAACCGACGTGGCAGCCCGAGGAGAGCGACCTGCCGCTGCGCATTGAGCAGCGTGAGAGCAAGGGAGAGATGCGGCTCGGCATACCGTCGCTGGACGCCTTTCCGCTGAAGAAGTGGCTGCTGATTTCCGGCAAAGCGGCGCGCAGCCTGCGGCCGGATGAGATGCTGATCCCGCCGGTGATGGGCTACACGCCGCTGCGCGAGGCGATCGCTAGCTACCTCAACATCTCACGCGGGCTCGACTGTCAGCCGGAGCAGATCTTTATCACCAGCGGCTATCGCGCCAACCTGCGGCTGATTCTGGCGGTGCTGGCGCAGGCGGGCGACAAGGTGCTGTTTGAGGATCCCGGCTACTTCTTCGGGCAGAAGCTGCTGAAGCGGATCGCGCCCAACCTGCACTACGTGCCGGTCGATCGCGACGGGATCGACGTCGATCATCTGCTGCGCTATCACGCCGACGCGCGCTTTGCGGTGGTGACGCCGACTCATCAGAGCCCGCTGGCGGTAACGCTGTCGCTGCCGCGCAAGCATCAGCTGCTGGCGTGGGCGCAGGAGAACGAGAGCTGGATTATCGAGGATGACTATGACGGGGAGTTTCACTACACGCGCAAGGTGATCCCGGCGCTAAAAAGTCTCGATACGCATGACCGGGTGATCTACACAGGCACCTTCAGTAAAACTATCATGCCCGCGATGCGCATCGGCTATCTGGTGATGCCCAAAGCGACGCTGGCGCGTTTTCGCGAGCTGGGCGAGATTCTGGAGAACGGCCTGCCGCTGATGCCGCAGAAAATCCTCGCGCAGTTTCTCAGCGAAGGGCTCTTCTATCGCCATATCAAAAAGATGCGCATTCTCTACCAGCAGCGACGCCGCATGATGCTCGACGCGCTGCACGCCTGCTTCCCGGATCTGTTTGAGTTCCAGCTCACCGATGGCGGCATGCATATCGTCGCCTTTTTGCGGCGCGGCATTCAGGATGTGGCACTGGCTGAGGTGTGGCAGCGCCATCAGCTGCGCGTGCTGCCGCTCTCCGGCTGGTATATGCAGACGCAGAAGCGTTACGGGCTGGTGATTGGCTATACCAATATCCGATCGTATGAGCAGGCGCTGGCGCTGCTGCAGGGCGTGGAGGAGGAGACGAGAAGGGCGATGGCGTGACCAACGGCTTAGAAGGCCGTTGCGCAAGAAGAGAGGCGCGAGGGACAGCTCGCGCCCGTACAACGGCGGATTACATGCCGATGTATTTTTTGCCCTGCTTCAGCACCACGTCGCAGGCTTTGGTTTTCAGCTTCTCGCCCATCGGCGAGTTGCTCAGGCTTTGCAGGTTCAGCTGCTGGCCGTTGCCGGTGTTAAGCAGGCCGGCGATGCCCTGCTGGTAGTCGGTGCTCTGCGTCTGCGCCGTCTGGGTGCTCAGACCAAGCTTGTCCAGCACCTGCTCTTTCACCGACTTCACGTTGTTATCCACCACGTTGTGCTGCACGCAGTACTGCATTACGCCTGCGGCATTGGTCATGCTGTTGGCGCTGACGGCCTTGTCGCCGCCGTTCAGCAGGCCCGTCAGCGAGCCGAGCGACAGCCCGCCGTTCTGCGCGGTGCTGTTGGTCGCGCTGGTGTTGCTGTTGTTCTGCTGGCTGAGCTGCGACGCCGCGCTGCTCAACTGATCCTGCCAGCTTGCCGCTGATGCGCCTCCTGCCAGCAGCAGCGCGCTGAACCCCATCCCCAAAATTGTACGTTGTGTGGCTTTGTTCATCTCAACCTCATTTTCTGTGTATCCCGCGCGCGATGCGTTGCTGCGCCAGTTTTGCTAAGAGGAATCTGAGGTGGGAAAGTTCCGAGTGCGGGAGGCGAGAAGGGTGGAATCGGAGGATTCTGTAGGGGGGGGATTGGGCGGGGATGGTGCGGGATGAGGTGAGGGATGGTATGGCGCTTTTTTGGACGTTTAGCGTAAGGTAAGGCGATTCCGGTTGCGCGGCTGGTGGGTAACGGTATAATCCTCAACGTTTTCCGCATCCCTTCCGTGCCGGAGTGGCGAAATCGGTAGACGCAGTTGATTCAAAATCAACCGTAGAAATACGTGCCGGTTCGAGTCCGGCCTTCGGCACCACGGAAAAGAAAGAAGTCGCTTATGGGCGGCTTTTTTTGTTTTTTTAATCCAGAAATAATAAAGGTTCCTTTATTTTAGGAAGCTATATTGCATCTATACAATCTTGTCGATATAGATATAAATACGCTTAAGTATGATAATGTTGATGTGCATTGAAAAATGCTCGAAAGGAAGTCTGTGATGATTTTTAGTTATAGGGCTATACATGCAATCAAATAAGTAATATTGTTCGTAATTTGACCGCTGTCAAGTATGTATAGTGCTCTTTGCTCTTTGCTAGCTTTCAGTCAGCCATTTTGGTAGAAAACTCAATAGCAATGGGAAAACTGATTGTTAGTGTAAGTGATGTATTAGTTATTAATTTCTGCTTATGAAGTATGCAATGAGCGGAAAAGTTGATTGCCACGCGCTGATGCTTAAGCTACTGATATTTATGAATTTATGTAGGCGTTTTACATAAGATTTGAAGACTCCAGCTGGAATTGCACTGGTCTAAAAAATATGTGTTTATATACAGTTGTTATTATGTTTGAATAATTATCACCTAACAAATGTTTAAAGAGATTGCTTAAATGGAAAAAAGAAAAACCTTTACATTCATCGACTTATTTGCGGGTCTAGGAGGTTTTCATTTGGCGCTGAAACGATTAGGTGGTGTTTGTAGTTTTGCTGTAGAGTGGAAAACGCCTCTTCAAAACATATATGAAGCTAATTTTGGAATTCGACCTTTAGGCGATATAACTAAAATTCCGCTGGGAATAATACCTGATCATGATGTTTTAACCGCTGGATTTCCGTGCCAACCTTTTTCTAAAGCTGGAGAACAGTTAGGATTCGAATGTACCAAACAGGGCGGATTGTTTTTTAATGTAGTTGAAATTCTAAAATATAAACGTCCTAAATATTTCATTCTAGAAAATGTTCCTAATCTTTTAAAACATGATAATGGAAATACGTGGTTAAAAATACAGCAATTGCTTGGGGGGAGTGGACTGGGCTACAATATCGATGCCGCAAAATTATCACCTCATCATTTTGGTATTCCTCAAATTCGTGAGCGAGTATATATAGTAGGATCGTTGTTACCGCTTGATAGTTTTAAATGGCCTGAAGCCTTAAATATAGAAACATCAATAGATAGTATCTTGGATGACTATCCAGCTGATGCAAAATTACTTTCTTCTCAAGTTAAGGATTGCTTAAATGTTTGGAGCAATTTTTTAGAAACATGTCCTGCTGATGTTGAAATCCCATCTTTTCCATTATGGTCAATGGAATGGGGTGCAACCTATCCTTTTGAAAAAGAAACACCATATGCACGTAGAGTCCGATTGGGAATTAATGGACTAAAAGGTTTTAGGGCTAGCCACGGTTACAAAATTGGCCTAAGAAAAAATATAGACGACCGCTGGATGACATTGCCAAGCCATGCAAGAACAGAAGAATTTGAGTTTCCGAAGTGGAAAAAGGATTACATTAGGCAAAATAGGAAATTTTATAGCGATAATAAAGAGTGGATAGATAAATGGCTGCCTGATATTTTAAGATTTCCATCAAGTTTGCAGAAACTTGAATGGAACGTTCATGGGGAAGAACGTAATATTTGGAAGTATGTTCTTCAATTCAGAGCATCTGGTGTAAGAGTAAAAAGAAGAACTACAGCGCCAAGTTTAATTGCTATGACGGATACTCAAGTGCCAATTATTGCTTGGCAAAAGCGTTATATGACACCTCGGGAGTGTGCTAAACTTCAATGTCTTGATGAGTTAAATAAGCTTCCTGAAAGCTCGACTCAAGCATTTCAGGCTTTAGGAAATGCAGTTAACTCTAAAGTTGTTGAATGGGTAGCCAAAGCTTTATTGGAAAATTCATTAGATAAAAATCATACTGAGTTGTTAAATTTAATTGAGAATGAGCTTGTTACCGATAATTAAGCCATGCTAAGGAGATAATTGTGGCGGTTTCAAAAGTTGATATACGTCCAGGAGTAAGCATATTAGCGGTTTTACGTCATCTAAATTATAAACCTTGGTTTGCATTAAGTGAATTTGTAGATAATGCTTTGCAAAGTTTTTTAGCAAGGTCATCAACCACTACTTCAGAAAAGCTAACTGTAAATATACATATAGATTCTACTATCCCAGCAAGAATTTCTATTAAAGATGATGCTTTCGGAATTTCATTGGAAGACTTCCCAAGAGCTTTTAAACCTGCATCAATTCCTCCTGATAATACTGGCTTGTCTGAATTTGGCATGGGTATGAAAAGTGCTGCTTGTTGGTTCTCTCCTAAGTGGGAAGTTCGTACGTCAGTGAGTGGTGAGGAGATAATTAGAACGATATATTTTGATATTGAAAATATGATAGAAGATGACACCTATGAACTTACTATAAAAGAAAGTGAAGGGTGTAAAGATCAGCACTTTACAGAAATCATTTTAAATGACGTTTTTCACGCTCCAGTTAAACGCACCTTAAATAAAATAAAAGGTCATTTGGCTGGTATATATAGAAATTATATTAGGAGTGGAATTTTAATTCTTAGGGTTAATGGGGATGAATTGAATTTTGAAGAGCCCAAAATACTAACTGCTTCATATTTTAAAAGTAGTGAAGGGATGCCTATTAAGTGGCGAAAAGATATCAGCTTTAATTTTGGAAATAATATCTCTGTTAAGGGGTTTGCTGCAATTCGCGCTATAGGTAATACAAGCGAAGCCGGATTCTCACTTTTTAGAAGAGGAAGGGTCATTCAAGGGAGTGGGGATGAAACATATAGGCCGCTATATATATTTGGAAAATCAAATAGTTATAGATATCAGCGATTATTTGGAGAATTTCATATCGATGGGATTGATGTGAGTCATACAAAAGATGGATTTAGATGGGGGGAATTAGAGCAAGACTTTTTGAAGTTGTTACGAGAAAATTTAGATAGCGATGATATGCCTTTATTGCGTCAAGCTGAAGGATATAGAGCTAGACTTAGTGATCACAAGCTAATTTCATTTTACGAAGATGCGATAACAAGCTCAGTTGATGAAATGAAAAATAACTTGCCATCGTTAATCCCAAAAATTCTTGACGCAGAGCTAATAGATGCGCCTATAGAGCCTACTGAATCCAAATCTCAATTAATGTCTCGTGAATTTGATATTTCTTTTCGTGACAAAAATTGGCTTGTGCGTATCGAAATATTAAATGATCCTTTTAATAGTGAGTGGCTTGCGTTAAGTGATTCAGGAAACATAAGTGATAATCGCAGGCAATTAAATATACGAATGTCGATGTCGCACCCACTAATGATTCAGTTTTCTCAAAAAGATGGAGATGTGTCAGAGATAGTTTTTCGCTTAGGTGCTGCTCTTGCTATAGCCGAGGTCTTGGCAAGAGATTCAGGAGTGAGTAAAGCTGGTACAGTAAGAAGAAATGTAAATGATATTTTACGAGATGTATTTTCAAAAAAAGGAAATATGAATGAGCGTAGAATCTGAAAGTGACTTTAATATAAATGTTAGTAATTGGTCTCCTAAGCTAGGTAAAGAGACTAATGATTTTTTAGAACAGAGTGGGATGCCTAATGATGCTAAAAAAAATTATTAGAGGATGCCGTTTCAATATTATCGCGTGGAGTACCGCCTACTGAAAATGAGGGGATTGAAACAGGGCTTGTAATTGGTTATGTACAAAGTGGCAAAACTATGTCGTTTGAAACTGTTGCAGCGCTGGCCAGAGATAATGGTTTTCACATTGTCATTGTAGTTGCAGGAACTTCTAATCCTCTGCTTGCTCAATCTTCAAATCGTTTGAAAAAGGATTTAGGTTTAAATGATGCAAGAAGAGGCCGAAGATGGGTACAATTGGAAAATCCATCCTCTTATGATTCCGAAGGACAGTTGATTCGGAATACATTATCTATATCAAAAGATCCTTCCACTGATGATATATATAAAAAGACCATACTTATTACCGTTCTGAAAAACCACAAAAGAATTAATAAACTAGCTGAAATTCTAGAAGCTCTGGATTTGGAAGGAACGGCAATTCTTATCATTGACGATGAGGCAGATCAAGTTAGTCTTAATACCGAGGCACGTCAGGGAGAAGAAAGTACAACATATAGCTGTTTAATGAGACTTAGAAAATCTTTGCCAAATCATACTTATTTGCAATATACTGCCACACCTCAAGCTCCACTTCTTATTAGTATCATCGACGCATTGTCACCCAATTTTGTAAAGGTTCTAGAACCCGGTAGTGATTATGTGGGAGGTCGTGATTTTTTTGGGAATAAATCTTCATATATTAAAGTAATACCGGAGAATGAGGTTCCTACTAAAGATAATCCTCTGAACTATCCTCCTTCATCATTATTAGATGCCTTACGTATATTTATGATTGGAGTAACGGCTGGCATCCATGAGTCTGGGAATACTGGAAACCGTTCAATGCTTGTTCATCCATCACATTTAACTTCCCAGCATAGAGAATATTATGGCTGGGTAAGAAGTATATTTGATGAGTGGCAAAAATGCCTTGATTTACCTATTGATGATTTAGATAGGGTAGATCTTTTAAATGAGTTTCAAGAATCATATAATCAATTGGCTACAACTACAGCGCTACCTCCATTTAATAACCTTGCTAATTCATTTATTATTGCATTCAAAAATACTCAAATTTTAGAAGTAAATGCTAGAGCTCAAAAAACACCAGCAATTGATTGGCAGCATAATTATGGTTGGATTTTAGTTGGTGGAATTGCAGTTGACCGAGGCTTTACTGTTGAAGGTTTAACTGTAACCTATATGCCTAGGGGAATAGGAGTTGGTAATGCTGATACTATACAGCAAAGAGCAAGATTTTTTGGATATAAAAAGAACTACTTAGGCTTTTGCAGGGTTTATTTAGAGCAGGGGACGCTAGATGCGTTTAGGAATTATGTTGCTCATGAAGAAGATATCAGAAATCAACTTAAATTAGTTGAGGGTGCAAATAAATCCTTAAACTCATGGAAAAGAGCATTTTTATTAGATCTTGCTCTGAAACCTTGCCGAGATAGTGTTCTCGAATTTGATTACATGCACACAAAATTTTCCGAGAAATGGATTTTCCCGAAGGTGGTTCTTCCATCAGAACCTATAGTTATTGATAATCGCAATGTTATAGAGGAATTTCTCGACACTCTATCAATGGGCTTTGATGAAGGACATATAGATCGTACTGAAAATCAAAAGCATAACGTTTGTGATAACGTCCCTTTAAAAAGTTTACTTGAAAATCTACTTATAAAGATAAGAGTTACTGGGATTTTAGACTCTCAAAATAACACCGCGCTATTATTACATCTAGCGAAAGCAACTGAAATCAACGCGGCAGAAACTTGTGTGGTATATCGAATGAGTCCAAATGAAAAAAGGGCACGTACCGTGAATGAAAAAGGACAAATATCGTATTTATTCCAAGGTGCACATCCTGCAAAGTCGTCCTGCCGTGGACAAATTTACCCGGGGGATGCGTTAGTTAAAGATAACGAAAGAGTTACCGTTCAAATACACTTTCTTCAATTAAAAAAAGACGATAATATTATTATTGATAATGTACCTGTTATTGCAGTCTGGATACCACAAAGGCTAGCATGCTCCGTTGTTGTACAAAATCAAAATTAATTTTATTTTTTAAGGGTAGAAAGATAACTCTACCCTTTATTGGTTAGGTGTTAAAATCTAATTTTTTGCGAGTGTAATTTAGTGAGGTATTTTTTTTATAATAATGTTTTATAGATGGCGACTTGTATCAGAATGACCTTTTCCAAAAAATAATATTTATAAAATATAATTAATGGCTTTGGTTTTTAATTAATTAATTGTTTTTTGGACTTGTTAATTTATATGCATGGATGGCTAATTCGTAAACGTATATAACAAATGGTCAAATTTTTTTGACTTTTTTTTATGCAAAAAACTCTTAAGGTCAGGGAGATGAACATAAGATATAGTATATGGGAGTAAGTATTAAATGTTAAATTCTCCACTTGTTCAGTTTCTTAAACCTCAATCCCGCATACCCTTTCCCCAACTTCTTCTAAAAACCCCTTGCGATAACATATAGCGCTTCACTATTTCCCGATGCGTTTTAATAGTGCGAGGGTAAATCCGGGCATCCTCTCTGGAACACGCACAATGACCTGGACAAGCTTACCGGTGCTGGATCTGGCGCAACTCGCCGGCAGCGAAACCGAGCAAACCGACTTTCTCACCCGCTTGCGCGAAAGCGCGCGTGACGTGGGCTTTTTCTACCTCATCAACCACGGCATCAACCCGCAGCTGCAGCAGAACGTGCAGAGCATTACGCGTGCCTTTTTCGATCTGCCGCAGGAAGAGAAGCTGCGCGTCTCGATGATCCACTCGCCGCACTTTCGCGGCTACAACCTGGCGGGCGTCGAGTACACCCGCGAGCAGCGAGACCAGCGCGAGCAGTTCGATATCGGCGCGGATCGCGAGCCGCTGCTGCTGCAGCCAGACGATGCGGCGTGGAAGCGTCTGCAGGGACCCAACCTCTGGCCGGAGGCGCTGCCGCAGCTGCGTCCGGTCATCAACGCCTGGCAGCAGGAGATGACCAACGTGGCGCTGCGCCTGCTGCGCGCCTTCGCCCGTTCGCTGTCGCTGCCGGAGGACGCCTTCGACGCGCTCTACGGCCGCTATCCCAACGAGCACGTCAAGCTGATCCGCTATCCCGGCCAGCGCGACGACGAAAGCCAGCAGGGCGTCGGCGCGCATAAAGACTCCGGCTTTCTCACCTTCCTGCTGCAGGACGAGCAGCGCGGGCTACAGGTGGAAGTGACGCCGGGCAACTGGGTCGATGCCGCGCCGAAGCCGGGCGCGTTCGTGGTGAATATCGGTGAGCTGCTGGAGCTGGCGACCAACGGCTATCTGCGCGCCACCGTACACCGCGTGCTCTCGCCGCCAGAAGGGCAGGAGCGTATCTCTATCGCCTTTTTCCTCGGCGCGCAGCTCGACACTCAGGTGCCAATTTACCAGCTGCCCGACGCGCTGGCGGCGGAAGCGCTGGGGCCGACCAGCGATCCCACTAATCCGCTGATCCGCGACGTGGGCTGGAATTACCTCAAAGGACGTTTACGCTCGCACCGCGATGTGGCGCAGCGCTATTACGGCGATTATCTCAAAACACTTTCATAAGGACATTGCATGAAAAAGAAGATGGTAGCGACTCTGGCGCTGGCGGCGCTCTTCTCGGGCGCCAGTTCGGCGGCGGTGTTGCGCGTGGCGGCGGATCCGGTCCCGCACAGCGAGATCCTCAACTACGTGAAGAAGATCGATCCCAAACTCGATCTGCAGGTGATCGAACTCAACGGCAACCTTAACGCCAACGAGCTGCTGGCGCGCGGTGACGTCGACGCCAACTACTTCCAGCATGTGCCTTATCTGCGCGATCAGGAGAAGGCGCTGGGCGAAAAGTTCGACGTGGCGGCGACGGTGCATATCGAGCCGCTGGGGCTCTACTCGCGCAAGGTGAAATCCCTCAAGGCTATCCCGGACGGCGCGCAGGTGGCGGTGCCGAACAACGTCACCAACCTGAGCCGCGCGCTCTATCTGCTACAGGCCAACGGGCTGATTACCCTGAAGGCGGGCAAGAACGACGCCATCAATAATCTGGCGACGCTAGCTGATATCGACAGCAACCCGCACCATCTGAAGATCGTCGAGATCGAGTCGCCGCAGCTGCCGCGCGCGCTGGATGACGTGCAGTTCGCGGTAATCAACGGCAACTACGCGCTTCAGGCGGGCCTGACGCCATCGAAGGATGCGCTGGCGCTGGAGAAAGCGCAGGGCAACCCGTACGCCAACGTGCTGGTGACCACGCCGAAGCTGGCGAACGATCCGCGCATTAAAGCGCTGGCGAAAGATCTCACCTCGCCGCAGGTGGCGAAGTTTATTGAGCAGCAGTACCACGGCTCGGTGATCCCGGTGAATCCGTAATCCTGATGCGATAAAGCGGGATGAGGCCGCATCCCGTTCCCCGTCCGCCATGATTTACCGCCGCTTTTTAATGACGCGGGATCCTGACCGGCGGCGTCTCTGTCCAGTCTGGCTGCTCGCCAGACATCACCGCCCGCTGCTGCGAGGGCGTCATCGGCTGGAAAATATCCGGCATCGCGCGCCGGGTGTTATCCGGCGCTCTGCCCGCCGAACCGTTATCGTTACTACAGGCGGATAAGCCGCAGGCAACCAGCGTCGCCACAAGAAGCTTTTTCATCAATCCTTTTCCCCAAATGAAAATCAGGCAGCCGCCGGAGAGCGAAAGGGCGGTCGTCGCGCCGATCGGCGATTCGTCTGGCATAATTTCTCTATCAAAGAGCGCCACGTCAAACGTCGCGCCACCCACAACCACGGCTGACTCTATGCGATTACGGTTTTTTCGAGGATGGATGCTCGCTGCCCTGGCGCTTTTGCTGGGCGGATGCGCGCGCTCCGACGCGCTATGGATGGTGACGCAGGATCTCTGCATGACCCACTACCACCTTCGGCGCGATCCGGCGCCCTGCCAGCAGATCTATCAGCCGCAGAGCAACGAGCAGGGCTTCAGCATCCTGCAGAATCCGCGCTATCCCTACCATTTTATTCTGGTGCCAAACCTGGCGATGTCCGGCATCGAGAGCATCGCGCTGTCGCGCGAGGGCCGCACCGACTACTTCGGCTACGCCTGGCTGATGCGCTACCGCCTGATGGCGGCCTATGGCGCCGACGTTCCTGAGGACAGGTTAGGCATGGCGATCAACTCCGCCTGGGGACGCAGCCAGAACCAGCTGCATATTCATCTCACCTGTCTGCGCGAAGACGTGCATCGGCAGCTGCAGGCCGAGCGACCTTACATTAGTGAGCAGTGGCGGCCGTTACCCGATCGCCTGCTGAACCACACTTACTATGCGCGTCGGGTGATGCAGCCAGCGGCGATGGGCATCTATCCCATCGCCTCGGTGGCGCGCCACTTTCAGCTCTCGCCGCTGCAGCTGGCGGAGTATGGCGTGGCGCTGATACCCACGACTTTCTCTGGCGAGAAAGGGTTTATCCTGCTGACCACGCGACGCGGCTGGGATAAGGGCAACCGCGCCTCGGTGGAGTCATTGCTGGATAAGCGCTGCGAGATACTTACGGCTCTTTCGCCTGGGCGTTAAGCCTGAAAGTAAAGGGATGGGGTGCCGTCGCGCCAGCAGAAACCTGCTTTGGTTTGAGGGTTTATCCCGATAAAGAACTGTTATCAGAACCTTTCCTGCTCCGCTACGGAACTGACAGGCTGTACAGATTGTCTTTATCCTGATCTACTCTTAACAAAATCAATCAACGTGGAAAACACTATGCGCAGGACTCAGAACGCACTCTTTTTAGCGGGTTTACTGTTTGGCTCGCTGAGCCTTGTTCCCGCCGCACAGGCTGAAGGCGACGCCGCCGATACCGTTCCGCCGCCGCCACAGGTTCAGCCGCAGGCGCCTGCCGATGCGCAGCCGCAGCAGGGCGACGCCACCGACAGCAGCGGCCAGCCGCCGCTGGGACCAAACGCCGAAGAGCCGGAAGCGGGCAGCACGCCGTCTCCCGCGCCGGATGCAAACGCCGGCAGCCCGCAGGCGCAGTCGAACTACGATCTCAACCGCATCATCATCGACTACAAAGATTACAAAATCGGCGACAGCGTGCCGCAGCAGTATCTCGACAAATCCTACAACATCGTCGAGTGGCAGAAGCGTAACCTGCCCGCGCCGGAAACCGGCAGCCACTGGACCTATATCGGCGGCAACTACCTGCTGATCACCAACGACGTGGGTAAAATCCTGAAGGCGGAGTCTGGCGATATCTACTATCGCGGCTAAGCGCACAATGCGTGCTTATGCAGGTGAGAAGGCTCGAGCCTTCCTACCCGCTTGTAAGCATTCTCTAAAGGATAAAGCCGGTCACGCGACCGGCTTTTTTTATGCGAAGCGTTCCGGCCGGAAGCTCGCCAGCATCGGCTGCTTCTCGCCGGTCACGATCTCCTCCGCCAGCAGCTCGCCCGCAATCAGCGCCAGGGTGGCGCCGGAGTGGGTAAAGGCGACAAAGCAGCCGGGCACGCTCTCCAGCTCGCCGAACACCGGCTCGCCGTCGCCGGGGATCGGTTTTAATCCCAGCTTCCAGCTGGCGGCGCGCAGCGGCTCGCCTTTCACTAACTGGCTCGCTTCGGCGGCGAGCTGCGCCACCACGCCTTCGTCAATGGCATAGCTGCCGTCGGCCTGCTGCTGAATATCCTCTTCATACCAGTCGTGATCCAGCGCGAAGGTGTTGCCCGGATTGGGGCGCACCGCCGCGCGCGGCGTGTTCAGCACCGCCTTCAGCCCGTGCGCGCTCGGCTCGGTGATCACCAGCATCGACACGGGCGAGCCGTTGGGGATGGTGACGCCGAGCGGCGCGACCACGTCGGGCGTTGCCGGGCCGCAGGCGACCAGCACCGCGTCGGCGCGCAGCTGGTCGCCGCTCGCCAGCCTGACGCCGCTGGCGCGCGGGCCGTCGCGCAGCACCGCGCATTTGCCGGCGTGCTCGACGATCTCGCCGCCCAGCGCGCGCAGCTGCTGCGCCAGATACGCCACCAGGTGCGGCAAACTGACCCAGCCTTCGCCAGGATTAAAGATCGCCTCCTGCGCCAGCGCCGCGCCCTCGACCTGCGCGTCGGCCTGCGCCAGGCTGCTGCGCGTCACCAGCTGCGAGTCGTAGCCGTGCGCCTTCTCATAAGCATGACGCGCGCGCGTGCCGCTCAGATCGTCCGCCGCCCAGAACAGGCCGCCGTCGAAGCGCAGCCAGTCGCGCGTCGGATCGGCGGCGAACAGCGTGCGGTAGCGGTCGATGCCCGCCATGCGCAGCGCGTGATAGGGCAGAGCGCGTTCGCCCGCCGAGTTAAGCCAGGAGAGCGAACGGCCGGAGGCGCCGGAGCAGAGCGCCGCCTCGGTCACCAGCGTGACCGCCGCGCCGCGTTTCGCCAGATGCAGCGCGCTGGAGACGCCCAGCGCGCCGCCGCCCAGTACCACTACGCGACGCAGATCTTCTAATGCCATGATTCAGTTCCTTGTTCAGTTCGAAATGGGGAAGGGCCTACAGCACTTCCGACAGAAAACGTTGCAGGCGCGGCGACTGCGGCGCATCGAACAGCGCGGCGGGCGGGCCCGCCTCGACAATCTCGCCTTCGTCCATAAACACCACCTGATCGGCGACCTTGCGCGCGAAGCCCATCTCATGGGTCACCACCACCATGGTCATGCCGCGCCGACAGAGATCGGCCATCAGCGTCAGCACCCCTTTCACCAGCTCGGGATCGAGCGCTGACGTTGCCTCGTCAAACAGCATCACCTCGGGATCCATCGCCAGCGCGCGGGCGATGGCCACGCGCTGCTGCTGGCCGCCGGAGAGATCGCGCGGACGGTGATCGGCGCGCTGGCCTAAGCCCACCTCCTCAAGCCGCTGGCGCGCAATCGCCATCGCCTGCGCCTTCGGCAGACCCTTCACCTTCCAGGGCGCCAGCGCCACGTTCTCCAGCGCGCTGTGGTCGGGAAAGAGGTTGAAGTGCTGGAACACCATGCCGATGCGCAGCCGCAGGGCGTCGGGCTTGTCCTGCAGCACTGAGCGGCCCGCCAGCAGCACGTCGCCCGATTTGGGTTCATGCAGGCGGTTGATGCCGCGCAGCAGGGTCGATTTGCCGGAGCCGGACGGCCCGATAATGCAGGTGGTGCTGCCGGGCGCGATGCGCAGCGACACGCCGCGCAGCACGTCGATCGGCCCATAGGAGAGCGACAGATCGCGCAGCTCCAGGCCCGAGCCTTTCCAGCTCGCCGCGACGGGCGGCTCGCTCAGTTTCATTGCAACGCTCATGATTGCCCCCGATTGCCGGTTAAGGGTTGTGCGGCCAGCGCGCCCGCGGGGCGCTTTTGCACTTCTTCGACCTCTTTCAGGCCGCTCTGCGGCGCGGTAAGACGCCGGCGGCCGGTGCGATAGCGCACGTCGATCACGTTCACCGCGTGGGTCAGCGGCACGGTGATGATCAGGTAGAACAGCCCGGCCAGCATCAGCGGCGACAGGTTGCCGCTGAGCACCGCCGCGTCCTGACCGACGCGGAACAGCTCGCGCTGGCCGGTCATCAGGCCGAGCAGATAGACCAGCGAGGAGTCTTTGATAATGGCAATAAACTGGTTAACGATGGCGGGCAGCACGCGGCGGATCCCCTGCGGGATCACCACCTGGCGCATGGCGCGGCCGTAGCTCATGCCGAGCGCGCGGCACGCCTCCATCTGTCCGCGCTCGACGCTCTGAATGCCTGCGCGGAAAATCTCGCCCATATAGGCGCTGGCGATCAGGCTGAGGGCGAAGATGCCGAGCGGATAGGGCGTCGGGCCGAACAGCTGATAGCTGAAGCGCGCCAGGCCCTGGCCAATCAGCAGAATGGTCAGAATCGACGGCAGGCCGCGAAACAGATCGGTGTAGATGCGCGCCGGCAGCCGCAGCCAGCGCGACGGCGAAATGCCCATCAGCGCCAGCACCAGGCCGAACAGGGTGCCGAGCAGCGTTGAAGCGATCGAGATGATCAGGGTATTGACCAGCCCGGTCGCCAGCAGCTGCGGCAGCACTTCCTTCATTGAGGCGAAGTCAAAGAAGGTGCGGGAAAGCATTGTCAGAAGATCCATCGCCGTACTCCAGGGGTACGTGTGACGGGCGCGCCGTCACTAATAAGAAGCTGAACGCTTAGCGCTCACGCACTACTGTCCGCCAGGCAGATACTGCTCTGGCATCGGCGAGCCGGGAAACCACTTCTGATAGAGCTGCTTCCAGGTGCCGTCCTGCATGGCGGCCTTGATGGCGCTGTCGAGCGCGGCCTTGAACGCCGGTTTGTTTTTGGCGATGGCGACGCCCGCCGGGGCGTCGAACGACGGAATATCGGCGGCGGAGATCAGCTTGAAGCGCGCGGCGTAGCTTTTGGCGGCTTCGTAGTCGAGAAAGACCGCGTCCAGCGTGCCGTTGTTGAGCGCCGAGACGGCGGCGTTATTGTCGGGAAAGCGCACCAGGTCGGTCTGGGTGAAGTGCTGCGCCGCGTAGCTCTCCTGCAGCGTGCCCTGAATCACCCCAAGGCGGCGCTTCGCCAGCGTCTCGACGTTCTTCACGCCGCTGTCGCTGCGCGTCAGCACCGTCAGGTAGCCCGCCAGATAGCCGGTAGAAAAGTCCACGGTCTTTTCGCGCGCCGGGGTAATGCCGATGGCGGCGACGGCGGCGTCGAACTGACCGTTGGCGACGGCGGGCAGGATGGCGGAGAAATCCTGTCCGACAAAATCGACCTGATCGATGCCCATGCGGTGCGCCACGTTTTTAAAGAACTCCACGTCGAAGCCGGTGAACTGGCCGCTGGCGTCGGTGAAGGTATAGGGTTTGGAGTCGCCCACGCTGGCGATGCGCAGGTGGCCAGGCTCCAGCAGGCCGTAGGGGTTGTCGCTGCTGGCCGCCAGCGTACTGAAGGAGAACGAACAGAGTGCGATTGCGGCGCCGCACAGGGCGCTCAGGTGAATTGGCGATTTCATAGCTCATCCGTTTTTGCAGGTTAAACATCAGAGACAGTTGAGCCGGTAATAATAATGTTTTGAGACCGGTCTCAATGCAGGTCACGACCAGAGAACAGTTGTTGTGAGACCGGTCTCAAGGCGATACAATGAGTTTAAGCACAGCCTTTTTTCGACGTCAATCTCTCTGTCATCAACCTGTGATTCGAATTAATTATGACCAACCAGAAAGCACGCATTAAAGCGCCCACCGTCGCCGACGTCGCCCGGGCGGCCAGCGTATCAAAAGCGCAGGCGGCCAGGGCGCTCGGCGGCTACGGCGCCGTCAGTGAAGAGGTGCAGACGCGCGTTAACCAGGCTGCGGCGGCGCTGGGCTACAGGCCCAACGAGCTGGCGCGCACCATGAACACCGGCCGCTCCAACACCATTGGCGTGATTGTCGGCGATATCGAAAACCCGCACTTCGGGCTGGCGCTGCGCGGCATGGCCGACGTGGCGCGTCAGGCGGGCTTTCATCTGCTGCTGGGCAACAGCGACGAGAAGCTGCAGGCTGAACAGGATGCGGTGCGCGTGATGCTGGAGAAGCGGGTTGACGGCATTATCGTCGCGCCCAGCCACTCGGCGCGCGAAAAAAATGGTCATCTGCTGCAGGTGCTGGAAGAGGGGCGCGCGCTGCGGCTGTTCGATCGCGCGGTCATCGGCCTCGATGTCGAAGCGATCTGCTGTGATTTCACCGCCGTGGCGCGGGAGGCGACGCAGCGGCTGCTGGCGGCCGGGCACGAGCGCATCGCCTATATCACCAGCATGGAGCTGGAGGGCGCCTGTCGCGACGCCGCGGACTTTGGCCTGACGCCGGTGGCGCAGCGCGTCGGCGGCATCATGGACGCTTTTGCGGCGGCCGGTCGTGACTACGATACGTCGCTGATCCAGGCGAACGCCGGCGACGACGCGCAGATTGCGCGCATCGTCGAGTCGCTGTGGCAGCGCGCCGCGCCGCCGACCGCGATTATCGCCTCCGACAGCCTGGTCGCCATGTCGCTGCTGCGCGCCGTGGCGCAGCGCGGGCTGCGCATTCCGCAGGATCTCTCCTTCATCATGTACGACAACTTTCCCTGGAGCGAAATTGTCGCGCCGCCGCTGACGGTAGTGGCGCAGCCGGTCTATGAGATGGGACGCGAGGCGGCGCGCCGCCTGATTGCCGATATTCGCGGCGAGCGCGTCGGACCGCTGCCCGCTTTCGGCGCCGAGCTTATCCTGCGGCACTCCATCGCCGCGCCCGCTCAGTAGCTGCTGCGCGACGCCCGCGCCAGCAGCCGACCGATCTGTCGCACGCCCGCCTTAAGCTGCGCGCTGCTGGTGTTGCCGTAGCCCAGCACCAGCCCGCGCAGCGGCGTCTCCTCCGCGCAGTAGCTGGAGAGCGCGGCGGGCGCGTAGCCCGCCTGCCACAGCTGCGCCGCCAGCGCGACGTCGTCGATCTCGTCCGCCAGCCGCAGCACCAGGTGCATGCCGCACTCGCCGCCCAGCAGCGCAACCTGCTCGCCCAGCGTCTCCTGTAGCGCCTGCCGCAGCGTCTGCTGCCGCTGCCGGTAAAGCCGACGCATCTTGCTGAGATGCCGCGTGAAGTCGCCGCTGGCGATAAAGGCGGCCAGCGCCTGCTGCTCAAGGCGATTGCCGCCGCGCAGCAGCTCGTGCAGCGCCGGGCGCAGCGGCGTCGCCAGCGTGGCGGGCAGCACCATAAAGCCTAGCCGCAGCGCCGGAAACAGCGTCTTGCTGAACGATCCGATATAGATAACCGGCGCGCCGGGCGTCATGCCCTGCATCGCGCCGATCGGCTCGCCGACGTAGCGAAAATCGCCGTCGTAGTCATCCTCGATAATCCACGCCTGATGCGCCTGCGCCTGGGCGAGCAGCGCCAGCCTGCGTGCCGCGCTCATTACCGCGCCGGTCGGGTACTGGTGGGTCGGCGAGCAAAAGACCAGGCGCGGCGGAGCGCTCTGCCACAGCCGATCGTCGGGCGCTAAGCCTTGCTCGTCCACCGTCACCGCCTGCACGCGCAGGTTGCCGGCGAGCATGGCCGCTTTCGCGCCGCGATAGCCGGGATCTTCTACCCAGCCGATATCGCCAGGGTTGCTGAGCAGGGTGACGCAGAGCGACAGCGCCTGCTGCGCCCCCTCGGTGATCACGATTTGCTGCGGCTGGCAGCGCACGCCGCGCGTCAGGCTGAGATGCTGCGCCAGCGCTTCGCGTAGCGCCATCTCGCCCAGCGGATCGCCATAGCCCAGCAGCCGCTGCGGCGTGTCGTTCAGCACGCGGTTAAGGGCGCGTCGCCACGCGGCGAAGGGAAAATGCGTCAGCGCGGGCACCCCGGCGCGCAGCGGCATCTCTTCGCTGCTGTAGCGATGGCCGGATCGCAGCATCGCCACGCGCTCGGCCACCGGCGCCTGGCTGCCGACGTCGACAGCGGCCTGCGCGGGCAGCGCAATCGGGCTGACGCGGCTGCCCTGGCGATCGCTAATCAGGTAGCCTTCCGCCTGCAGTTGCGTCCAGGCGTTAATCACCGTATTGCGCGACACCTGTAGATCCTGCGCCAGCTGGCGCGTCGCGGGCAGGCGCGTGCCCGCCGGAAGCTGGCCCGCGAGAATAGCGCGCTTTACGCGCTGGCAGAGCTGCTGCTGCAGGGTTTCGCCGCCGCGCAGCGCGAGCGGGGCGGAGAGCAGCTGGACGGGCGAGGTCGTACGGGCGTCGGGCATGCGTGGATCCATCATTCTTTTAGGCCGTGGAGCTTTTTAGCCTACCAGAAAAGCGGCACGCTCAGGTGACCACAACAAGGAGATGCTATGTCGCACACCACCAATGAATATGGCCAGCCGGTCGGCCAGCCCTTAACGGACTGGCAGCCGCGTCCGCTGCCGCAGCGCGAAACGCTGGAGGGCCGCTACTGTCGTCTTGAGCCGTTAAGCGTGGCGCAGCACGGCGACGCGCTGCGCGCCGCCTATGAACAGGCGCAGGATGGCCGCGACTGGACCTATCTGTTCGCCGGTCCCTTTGCCGACGAGGCGGAATGGCTCCGCTATGCGCAGCAGATGGAAAGCAGCCGCGATCCGCTGCACTTCGCGGTGATCGATCTTGAGAGCGGGCGGGCGGTAGGCACGCTGGCGCTGATGCGCATCGCGCCGGAGCACGGCGTAATCGAAGTCGGGCACGTCGCCTTTTCGCCGCTGCTGAAGCGCACGCGCCAGGCGACCGAGGCGCACTTTCTGCTGATGCGCTACGCCTTCGAACAGCTCGGCTACCGCCGCTACGAGTGGAAATGCGACAGCCTGAACGCGCCTTCGCGCCGTGCCGCCGCCCGGCTCGGTTTTCAGTATGAGGGGGCGTTCCGTCAGGCGATCGTCTATCGCGGTCGCACGCGCGATACCCACTGGTTCTCCATCATCGACAGCGAGTGGCCGCAGGTGAAGCAGGGCTTCACGCGCTGGCTGGCGGCGGATAATTTCGGGGCCGACGGGCAGCAGCGCGAAACGCTGGAGGCGCTGCGCCAGCGCCCCTGAGCTAGCTCTGCGGCACGATGCGGATATCCACCATGCCGATGCCCAGCCGACGCGGATCCTGGCCGGTAATATTGCCCACATTGCTCTGCTGCGGCTCCGGCGGCGCGATGGTCAGCGTATGCTCGCCTGCCGGATTGGTGAAGTGCAGTGTCGTGGTGGAGAGATCCTCGCCCAGCGTCAGCAGCTGCTCGCGATCGCCGACGCGTACCGGAATCGGGCGGTGCGCGTTGGGCCCAAAGGCGCGCGCGGTGATCACCAGGTCAAAGCGCGCGGGCAGCGGATCGACATATTCAATCTTGACCTCCGGCGCCAGGTTGGCGTTGGACCAGCGGCCCCAGTTTTCCCAGCGCGAGATGCCGCTGAACCGCTTCACGCTGGCCGGCGCGCCCGGCACCGCGAACAGAAAGCGGTCGGCGTCGTAGCGAATATCGTTATCCTCAACGCGCAGCAGCGTCTCATTGCGCTGGTAGTTCGCCGGGCTCAGCGTCTGCTGCGGGAACCGCGCCTGGCCTTTCCACTGCGCCTTGTCGATACGCGCGACGCTCGGCTGGCCGCCGAGCTGCCCCATCGCCACGCAGAAGTCGGTGGAGAGCGCCAGCTCCGGCTGCCACAGCCGCGCCATGCGGAAGCAGCGATCGACCCAGACAAACTTCTCGCTGGCGGTGAAGTCCGCCAGCTGGTAGCGCAGCGGCGCGGCATATTCCCCTTCCGGCAGCGGCTCGACGTGGTTCTCGGCGACGCGGAACAGGATCGGCAGCCGGAACGTCGCGCCGGAAAAGCTGAAGCTGTTTTTCGCCGTATCGATAACGAAACGATCAAGCTTTTTCGGGAAGTTCCACAGCTGAATGATATCCGCCTTCCAGCGGCTGATATGGCTCTGAAAATCGGTGAGCTGGCCCGCCAGCGTCGCGCCCGCAAGGCTGCTGCGGCCAAGGCCGATCGCCTTATCGCCGCCGAGGATATCGAGCACCGTCGCGCCGTTATCCAGCGTGCTGCGCGGCCGATCGATCACCTCTGCCTGCGGCCGATCGCCGCGGATCACCATAAAGAGATCGCGACGCGGCTGCTTGATCAAATACTGATGGGCGGTGTTGTTCATCGCCAGATGATCCGAGGTCACCACGATCACGGTGTTTTTAAAGTAAGGGGACGCCTTGATGCGGGCGATCAGCCGCGCCACATGCTCCTGCGAGCAGGCCACCGCGCTGAACGACTGGTTGGGCTTGCCTTCGTAGCTGTAGCTTTTGCGCTGGCAGCTGCGCGATACGAAGCCGTCGGGATGGTGCGTATCCACGGTCAGCGCAAACAGGGCAAAGCGTTTTTGCTGGCGCGACAGCGCCTCATACTTCTCGAACACCTCATCCATCACCGTGTCGTCGTAGTAGCCCCAGTTGTTGCGGTAGGCCGGATCGGCGACGCGATCTTTCAGCTCCTGCGAGCCCACCATATTGGCGGCAGCGAAGCCGTGCGATTTCAAAAAGATATCTTTGCCGGCAAAGCGCAGATCCGCGCCCTGAATAAACCAGTTCTCATAGCCGGAATTTTTCAGAATATCGCCGAGGCAGACGTTTTGCGGGTAGAAGCTGGAGAGCGCGGCGGAGGCGTTGCCGTCAAAGGGCGCAAACAGCGGAATGCCGCACTGCGAGGCGACCATGCCCGCGATGGTGTAGTCGGTGCCGGGCAGCTGCACGGTGTCGCTGAAATCCAGGCTCTGCGCCTTTTGCTGGCCCAGCTCCGGCGTCAGGCCAGGGAAAACCTGCTCGTCGAAGTAGGTGCGTTCCAGGCTTTCGCCGTAGATATAGACCAGATTGAGCTGCGGGTTGTTGATGACCTTCTGCGGCACCTTGTAGTAGCTGTCGAAGTCGGAGTCCGCCAGCCGGGTGTGCGAGGCGACCAGGCTGGCAACCTGGCGAAACGCGGGCGTGGTCTGTACCGATCCGGCGGCGCAGGCCACCGCCAGCAGGCTCCAGCCGAGATGGTGCGGCCGCTCGTGTCGGCGCAGCAGCCAGCTCAGCAGGCAGATCAGCAAAAAGAGCAGCAGCAGCAGCCCGATGGCGGGCACCACATATTTACTGACGCCCGCGCCGGTCAGGCTGTTGGTCAGGGTATAGAGCACCGCATCGTTGATGCCGTCGCCGGTGAAGTAATTACTGGCGAAGAGCGTGGCGTTGAGCAGGACGAACAGCACCAGCAGCAGCAGTACAAAGGAAAACCAGAGCTTATGGCGGCCGGCTTTCCACGAGTAAACGGCAATGGCCGCCAGAAAGAGCGCCACTGAAACACATTCGGACAACGTCAAATCCTCTCTTGAAGTGAGTTAGCGCTTCCTGCGCAGCCCGCGATGAGCATAGACAAACTGGCGTCAATCTATAATGGCTGTCATAGCGCTGCAACCTATGCCGCCCGAATTGTGCAGTGGGTAATCTTTCAGAGAGAAAAGCGCGCGACGACCGTGCTGGCCGTCGCGGATAGCGGAGTAAAACAGCGGGAAATCAAAGCCGACCGGTAAGGTACTGCGCTTCGCCGTCGGCGAAGCTCCAGTCGCCTTTGTCGTTGGTAATAAAGCTGATCATCAGATCCTGACCCTGCACGCCGCTGCTTTCGCGCAGCTCGCGCGCCAGCTCCGCCATAAAGCGCTGTTTCTGTTCGGCGCTGCGCGGGCTGGTATAGACGCGCACCATCACCAGGTTATCGCTGCGGCTAAAGCCGAGGCCGGTATCCTGGAAAACCATCTGGTATGCCTTGTTTTCGTGAACAATCTGATAGCGGTCGCGTTCCGGCACCTGAAAGGCGGTCAGCACCGCGCGGTGCGCCGCGTCCAGCAGCGTGCGCAGTTCAGATTCGGAACGTCCCTGGATCACGTCGAATTGCAGTAGCGGCATCGCTTTCTCCTGTTGAGCGTTTATTTTACGGTTGCTTTGAGCTGCGAGGGCTGATGCGGGTAAGATGGCCCACATGCTGGTGCCGTCAGCGCGCCGCGGTGACCATTATCCTGGCCTTTTAAGCGGGAAAGAAAAAGCGCCCCTGCTGAATTGATTATTCAATATAGTGAACAATGCATGATGAAAGAGATAAAAACGGACGCGCTCTGGATCCATCTGCACTGGCTGCTGGTGCTGGCGGAGCAGGGCAGCTTTACCCGCGCGGCGGAGCGGCTCGAGGTGAGCAAAGCGGCGATGAGTCAGAAGATTAAAGAGCTGGAGCAGGCGGCGGGCACGGCGCTGGTGCAGCGCACCACGCGCAGCGTCCGGCTGACGGCGGCGGGCGAAAAGCTGGTGGAGGAGTTGCGCGACCCTTTCGCGCGTATCGAGCAGAGCTTCTTCGGCGTGCGCGACGCCACCGGGCCGGTGCGCGGGCTGGTGAGAGTCACCGCGCCGGTGGCGTTTGCGCGCCAGCAGCTGGTGCCGATCGTTGGGGATTTTCTGCGTGCCTGGCCGCATATTCGCCTGCAGCTCGACGTCACGGATCGCCTCGTCTCTCTCAGCAGCGAAGGGTTCGATCTGGCGATCCGCCACAGCAGCGCGCTGCCGGACACCCACGTCGCGCTGCCGCTGTGCGAGACGCGCACGCTGCTGGTGGCCTCGCCGGACTATCTGGCGGCGCACGGCGCGCCGCAGACGCCGCATCAGCTGGCGCAGCACAACTGCTTATACTATCCGCGCGGCGTGGAAACCCCGCGCTGGACCTTTGTCGACGCGGCGCAGGAGCGGGTGCAGGTGAGCGTGCAGGGCAGTTTCGCCACCAACAACAGCGAGTCGATACGCGATGCGGCGCTACAGGGGCTGGGCATCGCCATGCTGCCGGACTTCAGCGCGCGCGAGGCGCTCGGCTGCGGCGCGCTGCGGCAGGTGCTGCCGCGCTGGCGAGCCGTGGAGGCCTTTGCGGAGACGCTCTGGATCGTCCGGCCGTACGCCGCGCAGGTGCCGCGCGCGGTCACCACCTTTACGCACTGGCTACGCGCGCGCTTTGTCGACGCCTGACGACAGCGCCAGCGTCGGGCGCGTCGGCGCCTGCATCATCTCACCCAGCAGGCTGGCGCGGTTATAGAGGCCGATGCGCAGGTTAAAGTCGAGGTGCAGCCGCTCGTCGCCGCTCAGGCGGATAACAGGCGGCGGGGTTTGCGGCCGCTGGCGAAACAGCACCGAACAGGCGAACGCGTCGCTGTTGCCGGCGTGCAGCTGCTGATAAAACCAGGCGTTGGCGTCCGCTTTGCGTAGGTGGAAATTGACGCGGCGATACTCTTTTACCGCCACCTGCTGCGCCAGCGACAGCACCGCCTGCGCCGGGTGGTGAATTTTCTGCACGATAAGCGGGTAGTCGTCGCGCTTCTTCAGCTCGTTAATATAGTTCTGCACGCCGAGATTTTTAATCGGCGCCAGCTGCTTCAGCCATTCGCGAATAAAGGCGTTGCCCGGCGCGGCGGCGATAAACCAGCCTTCGATAACCGGCGACAGGAAATTAAGCGTGCTGTTCTCGCGGTAATAGCCAATAACGTCCATCGGCTTATCCTGCTGAACCTGATGCACCCAGTCGAGCTTCTCAAATAACAGCGTGCCGCAGTCAATGCCGATACCGCCGAAGCGGTGCAGCAGCTCCAGCCGGATAATTTCGCTTTTATGCGCAGAGGTCAGATCGGCGGAGATAAACGCCATCTCCGGCAGCCACTGCGCCAGCGTACGCTGCGTCACCAGATGCAGCGTGTGGTCAGGATTATCCTGACGCAGCTGATTGATATTCAGGCGCAGCGACGGCGGCAGCGGGTCGTCGAGCCAGACCATCCAGATGGTTTTCGGGATCGCCGCAGGCGCTTTCTCGGCGGAGAGGATCACCAGACTCTCCTCCTGACTGGCGTCATATTCCGGCGCGGAAAGGGCGCTGTGCTTTTTTTTCTGCCACAGCATTTGACTGCTGAAAGAGACGCGTTTCCAGCTGCGCCAGAGAGAGTGTGCAGGATGTTGACGGTATGGATTCATGAGGCACCTGTTATTGTGATTATTGCGGCGGAGTTTCCCCGGTGAGGCGTAGCGCAGCGCGCGCAGTTATCTCCTCACGGCTGTGTATAAAATCTCTTCATCAGTTTAATAAAGCATTATTTATATGCGCGCTACGACTTTTGCTGAATTTCAGATAATCCGGAAAGCGGCAGGCCATATTGTCGGTTATCGTCTTGCCGTCTGCCTTATATTTAAAAGAGATGATTTGTCTCTTTATTTATCGCCGCGCCTGAAGATAATCCTGGTTTTTATCTCCCCACTGTAGAAATAACAGGGGCTGATTAATTATTTCATCGCGCATGGAGTTTATGACGCTTGTTTAACCGTGCTGATGTATTGATCCGGGGAGGGCGGCATAACCGCAGTTGTCTACGCTTAAGGAAGGCTTACTGAGAAAAGGAGTCGCTATGTCTGAACCCACCCGCGGATTACTGGCGGTCGATAAGCAGGGCAATCGCGTGCTGTTTCTCAATCCCGAGACCTTTGCCGTCGAGCGCGAGCTCAACGCTTTTCCGCCGCGTCCGCATGAGCTGCTGATGCTGCCGGCCTGGCAAAAAGCCTATGTGCCGATCTACGGCGACGGCGCACACGGCGACAATCCGCATCCAGGCCACAAGGTGGCGGTCATCGATCTGGCGAAGCGCGAAATCAGCGGCTTTATCGATCTCTCGCCGCTGCGCGCGCCGCACAGCGGGCAGCTGGGGCGCGACGGCAAGGTTTATCTCTGCTGCGAAAGCAGCGCGGCGGTGGCGGTGATCGATCCGGCGACCGACCGCGTGGAAAAAACCATTCCCGTGCCTTCGCATAACGCTCACCGCCTGACGCTCTCGCCCAGCGGCCGCAAGCTGTTTACTGAAAATGAAGAGGACGCCAGCATTACCGTGGTGGATCTGTGCGAAGCGGAAGGGCGGGTGATCGATACGATCCTGCTGCCAGGGCCTGTCGCCGGCATCGCGGCGTCGCCGAAGCATCCCTATCTGGTGGCCAGCGCGGCGGATGCGCCTTATCTCTACGTTATCGACCGCCAGAGCCACCGCGTGCGCCAGCGGCTGGCGCTGCCGGGACACCAGCAACCCTGCCAGGTGGTGCGGTTCAGCGCCAACGGCGAGCGGCTGGTGGCAATCGGCGATGGCGAGCCTGTCATCACGCTGTTCGACGATCTGCTCAATCCGCTGGGCGATATTCCGGTAGGAACGAAACCTATGGACGGCTGTTTTAGCCCCGATAACCAGCAGCTGCTGATCGCCAATGAAGGCGACGGCACTTTAAGCGTGGTCAATCTGGCGCAGAACCGCGTGATTGCCATGCCGCGCGTCGGCACCGGCTGCGAAGTGCTGAGCTTTTTCGATCTGGTCAGATAAAAGGGCGGTGATAGATCGCAGAGCTCCAGTGGCGGCTGCTGGCGTGCTTTTCCGCCTGCCAGCCGCGCTTGCGCAGCTCGCGCGCGATCATTTTATTCATCAGGCCATGACCGAGCAGCAGCACCGTGCCCTGCGCCGACAGCGTAATCAGCCGATCGGCGGCGCGCGCGGCCCGTTCGCGCGCCCGCAGCAGCGATTCGCTTTCGCCTGCATAGCCGCACAGCCACAGCATGCGCAGCAGCGCCAGCCAGAGCACGGCCGGCATTTCAAGGCGGCGCGAGGCGATCAGCGGAACCGAGATTTCGCTGAACAGCGCGTCGACGTGGATCGGCTGCAGGCCGAGACGCGTGAGCGAAGAGCGTGCGCGCGGCAGCGGGCTACAGACGATCACCGACGCCTGACGCGCGATGGTCAGACTGCGATCGGGCGGCATGTCGCACACCGGCGCCTTATCATACGCCTCGCACCAGTCGGCCAGCCCCTGGGCGCTGAGCCGACCGGCGGTGCGATGGTCGGGTTTGCCGTGTCGCATCAAGATAATGGTCATAGGACTCCTGCTTCGTTCTGCCCTAAGCCTAATGCAAAGCGGCGCAATGTTAAAACCTGACTTAAGCTGGCGGAACAGTGGAGATTGTCATCCTCTCGTCATGTTGCCAGGCGATAACGCTATCCGCTGCGCTGCAACAGGTTGCGGCCAGGTATTATTAAGAGAAAGTGTTAAGTGTCAAATGAGACTGTTTAAGTTATGTGCTGCTTTTTTAAATTAAGACTTTGTATTTAATCAATAAAATGGTTTTGCGCCCTTGCAAGGCTGTATGATTTTTAACAGTTATGGCTAAATTTACTTGATTTATCTACGCGCGTAGATAAACTGGCCCTCAGTGATTACTCGCGGCGGACGATGCGAGAAAGGCCCAGTAGGTTTAGTCCTTTGCCTGCTTTATACGACCGGTGCTTAACATCGGCAGAGCAGTCAAAGTCAGAGATTCCAACACCAGGGAATCCTTAACTGAACGCAATAAGGGTTAGCCAACCAGTACATCGCCACCCGGGGAGTTCTGATTGCTATCAAAGAACCGTCCCACGGAAGGGCGTTCACGATCACTAACACAGGGAAATGGTATGACGGCACATCACTCCGTTGAGCGCGGCTCCACGCGTTTGCATTCCGCCGCTGATGAGCGGCTGACCACCTCTTCCGGGCGCAAAGATTTCTGGCGCGCCACCTTATCCTGCTGGCTTGGCACAGCGATGGAGTATGCGGATTTCGCGCTCTATGGCCTGGCGGCGGGCATTATCTTCGGCGATGTTTTCTTCCCTCAGGCGACGCCTGCCATGGCGCTGCTTTCCAGCTTCGCCACCTGGTCGGTCGGCTTTATCGCGCGTCCTATCGGCGCGGTGCTGTTCGGCTGGATCGGCGATCGCAAAGGGCGCAAAACGGTCATGGTCATCACCATCATTTTGATGGGCGCGTCCACCACCTTAATCGGTTTGATCCCCAGCTACGCCGCTATCGGCCTTTGGGCGCCGGCCTGCCTGGTGCTGCTGCGTTTTACTCAGGGGCTGGGCGCTGGCGCAGAGCTTTCCGGCGGCACGGTGATGCTGGGCGAATATGCGCCGGTCGAGCGGCGCGGGCTGGTCTCGTCGGTGATTGCCTTAGGCTCCAACAGCGGCACGCTGCTCGCCGCGCTGGTGTGGCTCGCGGTGGTGCAGATGGATCAGGAAAGCCTGCTGGCCTGGGGATGGCGTATTCCGTTCCTCAGCAGCGTGCTGATCGCGCTGGTGGCGCTCTGGATCCGTCGCCATCTGCGCGAAACCCCGGTGTTCGAGCGCAGAAAGCAGGAGCTGGAAGCGGAACGCGCCGCGGCGCGCGACGCACAGCCGGTGGCGGACACGCGCGGATTCTGGACGCGCACGCGCGCTTTCTGGACGCTGGTCGGTCTGCGTATCGGCGAGAACGGTCCTTCCTATCTGGCGCAGGGCTTTATGGTCGGCTATGTGGCGAAGGTGCTGATGGTCGATAAATCCGTGCCGACCACGGCGGTCTTTATCGCCTCGGTGCTGGGCTTTGCGGTGATCCCGCTGGCGGGCTGGCTTTCGGATCGCTTCGGCCGCCGCATCACTTATCGCGGCTTTTGCCTGCTGCTGATGTTCTACGCCTGGCCTGCCTTTTATCTGCTCGACAGCCGCGAACCGGCTATCGTGATTCCGGTGATTGTGGTTGGCATGGCGCTGGCGTCGCTCGGCATCTACGGGGTACAGGCCGCATGGGGGGTAGAGCTGTTCGGCGTTAAACATCGCTACACGAAAATGGCGGTAGCCAAAGAGCTGGGCTCGATCCTGTCGGGCGGCACCGCGCCGCTGCTGGCGGCGGCGATGCTCTCCTGGAGTGGCCACTGGTGGCCGATAGCGGTCTACTTCTCCGCCATGGCGGCCATCGGTTTCTTCACCACCTTTGTCGCGCCGGAGACGCGAGGGCGCGATCTCAATCTGCCGGAAGACGCCATCTAGTGCGGCGCCGCTTCCCGCGCACTAACGAGCAGGCCGTGATGATTCACGGCCTTTTGTGTTTACATCGGGAGCTAAAAGCTTGAAACAGCCGTCAGGCAAAGTGACACGCAGCGACGTGGCGAAAATGGCCGGCACATCGGTTGCGGTGGTCAGCTACGTCATCAACAACGGCCCGCGTCCGGTGGCGGAAAGCACGCGTCAGCGCGTGCTGGAGGCCATCCGGCTGACCGGGTATCGCCCCAACGGCGTGGCACGTGCGCTGGCGTCGGGCAGTACCAAAACCTACGGGCTGATCGTGCCCAATATCGGCAATACTTTCGTCGCCTCTATGGCGCACGTTTTGCTGCAGGCCTCGCTGGATCATGGTCACGTGATGCTGCTCGGCGACGCGGGCGACGACCGTCAGCGCGAGCTGGAGCTGATCCACAGCCTGCTGAATCGGCAGGTTGACGGCCTGTTTTACAACAGCGTCGACCGCCATCCCTATATCGACGTGATTCAGGCCAGCGGCACGCCGTTTGTGATGCTGGATCGCGTTGAGCCGCAGCCCGGCGTCAGCATGCTGCGCGTCGATGAGCGTCAGGCGGCGTTTCAGGTCACCTCTCATCTGCTGAGTCACGGCTATCGGCAGGTCGGCATCATCAGCGGGCCGCTGGAGATGCTTAACGCGCAGGATCGTATTCAGGGCTGGCGCGATGCGATGGCGGCGCACAGGACGCCGGTCGATGAGGCGCTGATCTTTCCCGCCAGCTATACGCGGCAGGGCGGCTACGAGGCGGCGCAGCGCATGCTGGCCGGTCCCGGCGCGCCGCGCGCGCTGTTTGCCAGCAACGAAGGGCAGGCGATCGGCGCGATTCGCGCTTTCTCCGAGCGCAACATTCGCGTGCCGCAGGATGTGGCGCTGGTCTGTTTCAACGGCACCGATCAGTCCGCCTTCCATGTGCCGACCTTAACCACCGTGCGCCAGCCGCTGCGGGATATGGCGCGCTGCGCCATCGCCATGCTGCAAAACTGGGACGGTGAGGCGAAGCTGCACGAGTTTCCGCACTACCTTGAAATCGGCGAATCCTGCGGCTGTATGCCGCACATTAAAACCAACGCGACGACAATATGAAAAGAGTGATTATTGACTGCGATCCGGGCAACGGCATCCCCGGCGCCAATACCGACGACGGGCTGGCGCTCGCACTGGCCCTTGCTTCGCCTGCGCTGTCGGTGGAGCTGATCACCACCGTCGCAGGCAATACGCCGAGCAACATCGGCGCGCAGGTAACAAAAGATCTGCTGACGCGCCTCGGCTCGGCCATTCCGGTGGTGCAGGGCGCCGCTCAGGCGCTGAAAGAGGATCATGCGCCCTGGCGCGCGGCGCTCGATAACCGCGTAGAGCAGCTCGATATGGTCAGGCTATGGCAGGGCGTGCGCGCGCCAAAGCCGATCGCGGCGGACGGCGACGACGCAGCCGACGCGATCGGCAGGCTGATTTGCGACAACCCCGGCGAAATTACCCTGGTGGCGATTGGGCCGCTGACCAACGTGGCCCTGGCGCTGCAGCGCTATCCGGCAATGGCGGAAGCGGTCGCCGAGATTGTGGTGATGGGCGGCGTATTCGCGCTCGACGACTACATCAAAGATACCAATTTCGGTCTCGATCCCGAGGCGGCGCATCAGGTGCTGCACAGCGGTGCGGCTATCACGCTGGTGCCGATGGACGTGACCACGCAGACGCTGCTGACCCATCAGGATCTGTCGCGCATCACCGCCAGCGATCATCCGCTTTCCCACTTTGTGCGCGACACGCTGCGTCCGTGGATTGACTACTCTATTCGCTCCCGCCATCTTCCTGGCAGCTGGATCCACGACGCGCTGGTGGTCGCCTGGCTGCTGAATCAGCGCGTGGCGAACGGCACCGACTACCGTGTGGATATCGAACTGCGTCCGGGCGCGACGCGCGGCAAAAGCTGGCGCTATCGCACGCCGCTGCGCGTTGACGTTGGCATCCCCGTCGACAGCGGCGCGCTGGTCCATGTGCTGCACCACGTCGATAACGCGCTGCTGCTGGAGATCCTCGAACAGGCTTTGACGCAGCTTAAACGCTAACCCGCAGGGCAACAACAGGGCGATTCGCCCAGCATGACATGCGCCGACACCCTTAGTTACATCCTGACGTCAGGGATGCCAGCATTTGAACGCGCTCGCGTTTGGCAAAGTGCTATAAACAAAACGTTAACAATATCGTAACCGCTTCGGCGGTTACGCCTCTTTCTTTCGGACCTTTATCCGAATGGCACTGACAGGATACGTTTATGTTTAACTGGACCCCGACCCAGCGGAATGTGGCGTTTGCCAGCTTCGCCAGCTGGACGCTGGACGCGTTTGACTTTTTTATACTGGTGTTTGTCTTAAGCGACCTCGCGCAATACTTTCACGCCTCGGTTTCAGAGGTGTCGGTGGCAATTATGCTGACGCTGGCGGTGCGCCCAGTCGGCGCGCTGCTGTTTGGACGACTGGCGGAAAAATATGGCCGCCGGCCGATTCTGATGCTCAATATCGTGATGTTTTCCCTGTTTGAGCTGCTCTCCGCCTGGTCGCCGAGCTTCGGCGCCTTTCTCGGCTTTCGTATTATTTACGGCGTGGCGATGGGCGGCATCTGGGGCGTCGCCTCGTCGCTGGCGATGGAGACCATTCCCGACCGCTCGCGTGGGCTGATGTCCGGCATCTTTCAGGCGGGCTATCCGTGCGGCTATCTGCTGGCCTCGGTGATCTTCGGACTCTTTTTCGACGCGGTAGGCTGGCGCGGCATGTTCCTGATCGGCGCGCTGCCGATTTTACTGTTGCCGTTTATCTACTTCAAAGTGCCGGAGTCGCCGGTCTGGCTGGCGGCGCGCGAGCGTCAGGAGAGCAGCGCGCTGCTGCCGATCATCCGCCAGCACTGGAAAATGTGTCTCTACCTGGTGCTGCTGATGGCCTGCTTTAACTTCTTCAGCCACGGCACGCAGGATCTCTATCCCACCTTCCTGAAGGTGCAGCATCAGTTCGATGCGCACACCGTCAGCCTGATCGCCATCAGCTACAACATCGCGGCGATGCTGGGCGGTGTCTTCTTCGGCGCGCTGTCGGAGCGTATCGGGCGTAAAAAGGCGATTATGCTGGCGTCGCTGCTGGCGCTGCCGGTGCTGCCGCTCTGGGCCTTCTCCAGCGGCTCCTGGGCGATTGGGCTGGGCGCGTTTCTGATGCAGTTTATGGTACAGGGCGCGTGGGGCGTGGTGCCGACGTATCTTACCGAGCTGGTGCCCGCCAACGCGCGCGCGGTGCTGCCGGGCTTCGTCTATCAGCTGGGCAATCTGATCGCCTCGATCAACGCCACGCTGCAGTCGCGCATCGCCGAGGCGCATAGCGGCAATTACGGCCTGGGAATGGCCATCGTCGCCGGTACGGTGGCGGTGCTGATCTGCCTGTTTGTCGCCTTTGGCCGCGAAACGCGCGGCATTGAAATATCAGGCGCGGTGTCGAAGCCGACGCACTAGAGCGCTTCGCACACGTCTACCCACTGCGCCTGCGTCAGCTCGGCCATGCGCTGTGGGGTAATACGCACGGCGCTATGGACGGCGCCCGCGGCGGGCAGCACTTCGTCGAAGCGGCGCAGCGACTCGTCGCAGTACACCTTCAGGGGATTCTCCAGCCCGAACGGGCAGACGCCGCCGACCGGATGGCCGGTCCAGTTCACCACCTCATCGACGCTCAGCATACGCGCCTTCGCGCCCAGCGCCGCTTTCAGCTTGCGGTTATCGAGCCGCGCATCGCCGCGCGTGACGATCAGCACCACCTCGTCTTTGACCTTCAGCGACAGCGTTTTGGCGATCTGTCCCGGCGCGACGCCGTGAACGCGCGCCGCCATCTCCACGGTAGCGGTGCTTTGCGACATCTCGATAATCTCGATATCAGGTGCGTGTTCGGCGAAAAACTGCCGTACCGACTCCAGGCTCATCTTTTTCTCCATGCAGGTCGAAGGCGTAAAAACTGCCACAAGGCGGAAAAAGTGTAAACGAGAGAAAAGGAGAAAGTGCGTCGGAAGACGGTTTTATACGCTAAGCGTGCAGTTGCCGCAGCGTTCGACGTCGGGAATGCGGTAGCGCTGGCAGCAGCTGCGTCTGACCATCTCGCCGCCGCGCGGCAACATGGTGCGATAGAGCGGGTTGTCGCTGCCGTCCTGCAGGCGGCTGGTGAAAAAGAGCGTCTGCTCAAGCTGCAGAATCGTCGCCTCATCCAGCAGGGTTTTTAGCTCGCCGAGGAACCAGTGGAAAGAGAAACCCATATTGTTCCAGATCAGCCTGGCGTTGATGCCGCCATGCTGGGCGATACCGTTCACCGCCGGGATCAGATGCTGCTGGATCAGGCGATCGATGCGCTGCGCTGCGGTAAGGTAGCGCGCCTCTTCATCTTCATGCGTCGCGATCCAGAAGGCGCAAGGGTGGCCGTGCTCGTGGAACTGAACGTGGATATGCTGCGGCGAGCAGTCGAGCGCGCGCGATTCCGCCAGCAGCGCCAGCATCAGCGGCGGCGGCAGCAGGCCGAAATACCACTGCGCCCAGAGCGACTGAACCGGTTTCGCCTCCTGAACGGCGTCGGGATACTGACGATAGAGATAGTCGCTGTAGCGCTGCGCCAGCGCAGGGAACTGTTCCGGTCGCGCCCACTCCGCCAGCGTCAGAGCGTCTGCGGGCGCGGCTTCATCAAGGTGGATGCTTTCCAGCATATAGGCGTGCTGCTCGCGCATCAGATCGCGCAGGGCGCGCGCCAGCGAGCGGTCGCCCTGCATAAAAATAGGCTGAGCGTACTGAAAGCGTTGAGATTGCTGCCTGATGTTCGCCATGCTGAATAACACGCCCTGGAAGCAGAGAAGAAAGAATGATAATCGTTCTTAGTTCTATTCACAAGTCGGCGAGACTGACGGCGCGGCGCGGCGTTTGCCGCGCGTCGCCGCGATGACGGGCGAAGAATTAAAGCGCTTCGCCGCTGACGGTCAGGGTTTTAGGCAGGTCTTCCCAGGCAAGAATGGTATTTCGGCCCTGATTTTTGGCGACGTAGAGCGCACGGTCGGCGTTGGCGACCGCCTGATCGAACTCGTCGTCGAAGATGGGCGCAATGCCGGCGCTGACGGTCACGTGGGTCGACACCTTTTCGTTGAAGCGGTGGGGGATCTCCAGATCGAGTACATACTGGCGAATGCGCTCCGCCAGCTTCATGGCGATCGACGCGTTGACGTTGGTCATCAGCACCAGAAACTCCTCGCCGCCGTAGCGCACCACCACATCGCGCGAGCGCACGGCGTCGCGGATCGCCACCGACACGCGCGCCAGCGCCTGGTCGCCCATGGCGTGGCCGTAGTTGTCGTTGTACGCCTTGAAGTGGTCGATATCGAGCAGCAGCACGAAGTGGCTGCCCGCGTGATTTTCCAGAATATTATCCAGTCGGTTTTTCAGTCCGCGGCGGTTATAAAGGCCGGTCAGCGGGTCGAGCATGCTGAGATCGCTGAAGGTCTCTTTTTCTTCATAGAGCTGGCGCATCAGACGGCGGGTGAAGCGATCGACGCGGCGGCGCATCAGGTGCTGCAGAGAGAAGCCGATCAGCGGCAGCGAGATGGTCAGCAGCAGCATCGCCAGATGCGCGCCCTTATCCAGCAGCAGTACCGTCACCACCGGCGGGGTGATATGCAGACAAAATGCCGGCAGGTAATCGCTCAGGGCAATCGCGCTGATAAAGAATACGCTCAGCAGGCTAATCATCAGGAAATTGTCGTCAAAAAAGAAAACCTGCTGATATTTGAGCTCAATATGCCAGGCCCAAAACACGCCAAGCAGCAACGCTACAGGATTTAACAGAGGTAATTTCAGTTTGGGCCTGATTAAACACCCAATTAACGTCACGGCGCTAAATAGCGCGACGGTAATAACCGGGGCAGGTAAGTCCGCTACCGGGCTGCCAGCGAAAGGGATCAGGCAAAAAAGCGATACGGCGACATTTAAAAACAGAAAGAGCATCAGCGACAGCCGATATTTGCTCTGTTTCAATTCATCGTAAGATTGTAATTTCATTATGAATACTCGAAACGGCCCTGAAATATCAAAGCGCATTCCGGCAAAAATAAAGTCATTTGCCGGACAATGAGCAAATTTGCTGTGTTATGAAAGGTGTTATCGGCCGCAATCTAGCATTTTCCAACTGGTCTGTCATCTTCCGGCCCAGAGGCGAAAAAAACAGGCTGCAAGATGAGATTTATTATCATATGATAATGGGAATTCTTATCATTTGAGGTCGACGCCATGTTAATGGCCGTGTTCGCCGCCTGCGGCTTATGGGGATTTAGCTGGGTGATGGGGAAGAAACTGGACAGCGCCTGGGGCGTGCTGCTGCCCTGCGCGGCGATGCCATGCTTTGCGCTTTGGGAGCCGAGCTTTAGCCAGTGGCGTATCGTGATGATCGTCGCGCTGCTGTTAACGGTGGTAATGCTGTTCCATCGCCGGTTGCGTCACTATCTGCTGCTGCCTTCATGCCTGGCGTTAGCGGGCGGATTAGCGGCCGTTGCGGTGAATTTTCATGGGATCTGAAGCAGAGAGAATAAAGCAGTGAGGTGAAGCAGGAGGGACAACTCTGGTGCGAAGAGAGGGACTTGAACCCTCACGTCCGTTAAGACACTAACACCTGAAGCTAGCGCGTCTACCAATTCCGCCACCTTCGCATTTGAGTCATCTTGCTTTTCATATCGCCGCATTGGTGCGAAGAGAGGGACTTGAACCCTCACGTCCGTAAGAACACTAACACCTGAAGCTAGCGCGTCTACCAATTCCGCCACCTTCGCGCAGTGCGATGCGAGATGAAAATCGTGGTTGTTGGTGCGAAGAGAGGGACTTGAACCCTCACGTCCGTTAAGACACTAACACCTGAAGCTAGCGCGTCTACCAATTCCGCCACCTTCGCGTACCAGCAATACATGACAGTATTGCAACCACGGAGGCGCATTCTAGAGATTTTACACCCGGCGTCAACAGATATTTCGCGACGGCGAAGCGACTGCTGTAAAAAGCAACGTTTTCACCGTCGCCGCTGCTTAGCGCGCTTTCGCGCCGCGGCCGTAAACGGCGCGGTAAACCTTGAAGCGTCCGTTTTGCGCCAGCACTTCATGGCTGCCGAAAGTTTCGTCCAGCACCTGCGGATAGGGCAGGAAGGCGTTGGCCACAATACGCAGTTCGCCGCCGGTATTGAGGTGCTTCACCGCGCCGCGGATCAGGGTCTGCGCCGCGTCCAGGCTGGTTTCGCGCCCTTCGTGGAACGGCGGGTTCGAGAGGATCAGGTCGAAGCGGCCGGTGACGTCGGAGAAGACGTTGCTCGGGAAAACGTCGCCCTCGAAGCCGTTGATCGCCAGCGTCGCCTTGCTTGCCTCAATCGCCGCGGCGTGCACGTCGCACAGGGTCAGACGCACCTTCGGTGAGTGGTTGGCCAGCACCGCCGACAGCACGCCCGTGCCGCAGCCGATATCCAGCACTTTGCCTTTGGTGTGCGGCGCGAGGGTGGTGAGCAGCAGCGCGCTGCCGATATCGAGATCGTCACGGCTGAAGACGCCCGGCAGGGTGCAGATGGTCAGCGGATCGAGATCGTAGCTGTCGCGGAAGCTTTCGGCGTCGAACGTCGGCTGGCTTTCCAGGCGGCCGTGATAGAGTCCGCAGCGGCGCGCGCTGTCGATTTTGTCGAGCGTCGCCCATGTTTCGACCATGCCTTCGGCGCTGCGCACGCCGCTGCGGTTTTCGCCCACGACGAAAATGTCGCAGCCCAGCGGCAGCAGAGAGAGCAGGTTCATCAGCTGGAACAAAGCTTCCGGCTTGTTTTTCGGCCAGTAGTAGATCAGCGTGTCGCAGCCTTCAACGTCTTCCTGCGTTGCCACCAGACCGTAACGCGCCCGTTCGCCCAGACGGCGACTCAGGTTTTGCCAGTGATGATACTGCTGGGTATGCGCGCGCGACGAGGCGGTCTCCAGCTGAGCGGGCAGGTCGTCCTGCATATCGCCAGCGAACAAGACGTGGCGGGCGGTAAATTCATCACTGTGGCGCAGTATGACTTCGCTGGCCGGGGTAAAAGCAGACATGAAAGGCTCCTGTTAGATCAGAGCGGCGATTATAGTGGTTTGTTGGCGCATGTTCGATGGGTTTGCTAGCATAGCGTCGCATTCCGGCAGCACATCAAGGGTAAATCATGACGTCCAGGCGCGACTGGCTGTTACAGCAAATGGGAATAACGCAGTATCAACTGCGACGCCCGCGCGTGCTTCAGGGCGAAATCGCGGTACGGCTGACGCCTGGCACCAGGCTGATTATTGTCGCCGACGTCGCCCCCGGCCTGCATGAGCCGCTGGTGCGCGACGTGCTGCATGTGCTCGGGCTGCAGCCCGCCCAGGTGATGGCGCTGACGCCCGATCAGCTGCAGATGCTGCCCGAATCGCTCGACTGCGCGGGCTGGCTGATCGGCATTGACGGGCCGCACCCTTTTAGCGGCGTCGCGCTTCACTCAGCCTCTTTAAATGAACTCTCCAGCAGCGGCGCGGCGAAACGCGCGCTATGGCAACAGATGTGTAACCATGACAGCGATCTCTTTCCTCACCCCTGAGGACACCGCCCAGGCCTTCGCCATCGAGTGCCGCAGCCACGCTTTTCCGTGGCGCGAACAGACTTTCGCCAGCAACCAGGGCGAGCGTTTTCTTAACTACCGCCTCGACGTCGACGGCGTGATGGCCGCCTTCGCCATTACGCAGGTGGTGCTGGATGAGGCGTCGCTGTTCAATATCGCCGTCGATCCCGCTTTTCAGCGGCGCGGCTACGGGCGTCAGCTGCTGCAGCATCTTATCGCTGAGCTGGAGAAGCGCGACGTGATGACGCTGTGGCTGGAAGTGCGCGCCTCTAATCATCCCGCTATCGCCCTGTACGAGCAGCTCGACTTCCACCAGGTGAGCCGCCGTCCCAACTACTATCCCACCGCCAGCGGACGTGAAGACGCCATCATCATGGCGCTGACGCTGTAGGCTTTTAAGGAGCTGTAATGTTAAAAGACTGGGATTGCATCCTGTTTGATGCCGATGACACCCTGTTCCACTTCGACGCGTTTGCCGGGTTGCAGCGTCTCTTCGCCGGTTACGACGTTCAGTTCACCGATCAGGATTACGCCGACTATCAGGCGATCAACAAGCCGCTGTGGGTCGATTACCAGAACGGCGCCATCTCCGCGCTGCAGCTGCAGACGCGGCGTTTCACCGGCTGGGCGGAAAAGCTGAGCGTGGCGCCTGACGTGCTCAACAGCGGCTTTCTGAGCGCCATGTCGGAGATCTGCATGCCGCTGGAGGGCGCGGTCAGCCTGATGCACGCGCTGCACAACAAGGTACCGATGGGCATCATCACCAACGGCTTTACTGCGCTGCAGCAGGCGCGCCTCGAGCGCACCGGTTTCCGCGACTACTTTTCGGCGCTGGTGATCTCCGAGCAGGTCGGGGTGCCTAAGCCGGACGCGGCGATTTTCGACTATGCGCTGGAGAAGATGGGCAACCCGGATCGCAGCCGCGTGCTGATGGTGGGCGATACGCCGGAGTCCGATATTCTCGGCGGCATGAACGCCGGTTTAAAAACCTGCTGGCTCGATCACGGCACGCGACCGCTGCCAGAGACGATTCGTCCGACCTGGACGGTGACCTCGCTGGGCGAGCTCAAGGCGCTGCTGCTCGCCTGAGTATCTATTCACCGTAACAACTGATTCAAAGCTAAGAAGCCCGCAAAGCGGGCTTCTTTTCATTTAAAATCTATTCACGAAGCTATTCATTCGACGTGAATGGACTTGCACTTTTGCTTGAATACGCTCTGGTTGACCCCATATTAAATGGCGAAAACCGATAAACAGGGCGTGCCTGCGGCTTAAGGCCCCGATTCTTTCTTCTCGCCTTCGTCATCGCCATCCTCTTTAACCGGCGTGCTGGCGGTCAACAGAAAGGGCGACTGCTGCCAGCGGGTGCGGCGGTCGCGCAGCAGCGTGCGCGACAAAATAATGCCGATGGCCAGCGCCAGCAGCATCATCAGGCGCAGGATATTGGTGGTGTTGTCGACCTGACGCGACTCGGTGACCAGCACATGGGTGTCGAGCGTTACGCGCAGGAAGCCGAGCGGGCCGTCGCTGTTGCCGAGCGGCTCTACCAGCTGATGGTTGAAGTAGCTGCCGGCGCGCTTGCCGTCGAGCGCCAGGCGATCGCGCACGTTGATGTTCTCGCCGCTGTGCGCCACCAGGCTGCCGTCGTCGGCATAAACCGAGGCGTCGAGAATGCGGCTGTTGGTGGTCATCTGGTTGAGGATGGCTTCGATCTGGCTGCGGTTATCGTCGCTGCTGTCCATCAGCGGCGACAGGCTAAAGGCGACCTGTTTCGTCAGCGTCTGCGCCAGCTCTTCGACCTGCTCGGAGCGCGCCATCTGATGGCCGAGGCTAAACCAGGAGGCGCCCTGCATCAGAACGACCAACAGCGCCAGCGAGATCAGCACAATCACCGTGCGATGTAAGCGAAATTTCAGTGCCCTTTTAGCCATCGATAACCTGTGTCACGTCACAACAGAAACCAGGAGATTATGTTGCCAGAAGCGGCGCAGACAAGGTAGCCTCTTGCGTGGTTTTGTTGTCCCCCTACAGGAGCTCTGATGCCGAACCGTCTTACCTGGTGCGATCTGCCCGCCGAACTCTCCGAATGGCCGGGTTTACCCCTTTCCCTTAGCGGCGACGAAGTGATGCCGCTGGACTACCGTGCCGGTCGGACCGGCTGGCTGCTGTACGGTCGTGACCTGACTAAACAACAGCTTACCGATTATCAGCATCAGTTAGGCGCGGCGATGGTGATCGTCAGCGCCTGGCGCATCGACGACTATCAGGTGGTGCGCCTGGCCGGTTCGCTGACGCCGCGCGCCGCGAAGCTGGCGCACGAGAACGGCCTCGACGTCGCGCCGCTCGGCAAGATCCCGCATCTGAAAACGCCAGGCCTGCTGGTGATGGACATGGACTCCACCGCGATTCAGATCGAGTGCATCGACGAGATCGCTAAACTGGCGGGCAGCGGCGAGCTGGTAGCGGAAGTGACCGAGCGCGCGATGCGCGGCGAGCTGGACTTCGCCGCCAGCCTGCGCCAGCGCGTGGCGACGCTGAAAGGGGCCGACGCCAATATTCTGAAGCAGGTACGCGACGAATTGCCGCTGATGCCGGGGCTGACCGAGCTGGTGCAGAAGCTGCAGGCGCTGGGCTGGCAGGTGGCGATCGCCTCCGGCGGCTTTACCTATTTCGCGGAATACCTGCGCGACACCCTGCATCTGGCGCACGTCGCCGCCAACGAACTGGAGTTGCGCGACGGCAAACTGACCGGCGACGTGCTGGGACAGATTGTCGACGCGCAATACAAAGCGGATACCCTGAAGAAGCTGGCGCAGCGTTTCGACATCGCGCCGGAGCAAACCGTCGCCATCGGCGATGGCGCCAACGATCTGCCGATGATTAAGGCTGCGGCGCTGGGTATCGCTTATCATGCTAAACCCAAAGTGAATGAGCAGACGCAGGTGACTATCCGTCACGCCGATCTGATGGGCGTATTTTGCATCCTCAGCGGCAGTTTGATTCACGAAGAGCGTTAGAGGTACTGATTTGGCCAAAGCGGCAAAACGCGCCTTCGTTTGTAACGAATGCGGCGCAGACTATCCGCGCTGGCAGGGGCAATGCAGCGCCTGCCACGCCTGGAACACCATCACCGAAGTGCGTATTGCGGCGTCGCCGGCGGCGGCGCGCAATGAGCGCCTGAGCGGCTATGCCGGCAGCGCAGGCGTCAGCCGGGTGCAGAAGCTGTCGGAAATCAGCCTGGAGGCGCTGCCGCGCTTCTCGACCGGCTTCAAAGAGTTCGACCGCGTGCTGGGCGGCGGCGTGGTGCCGGGCAGCGCCATCCTGATCGGCGGCAATCCCGGCGCGGGGAAATCGACGCTGCTGCTGCAGGTGATGTGCCGTCTGGCGCAGGAGATGAAAACCCTCTACGTCACCGGCGAAGAGTCGCTGCAGCAGGTGGCGATGCGCGCGCACCGTCTCGGCCTGCCGAGCGAAAACCTCAATATGCTGTCGGAAACCAGCATCGAGCAGATCTGTCAGATAGCCGAGCAGGAAGAGCCGAAGCTGATGGTGATCGACTCCATCCAGGTGATGCACATGGCGGATATTCAGTCGTCGCCGGGCAGCGTGGCGCAGGTGCGCGAAACCGCCGCCTATCTGACGCGCTTCGCCAAAACGCGCGGCGTGGCGATCGTGATGGTCGGCCACGTCACTAAAGATGGCTCGCTGGCGGGCCCAAAAGTGCTGGAGCACTGCATCGACTGTTCGGTGCTGCTGGACGGCGACGCCGACTCGCGCTTCCGCACGCTGCGCAGCCATAAAAACCGCTTTGGCGCGGTGAACGAGCTGGGCGTGTTCGCCATGACCGAGCAGGGGATGCGCGAAGTCAGCAACCCTTCGGCGATCTTCCTGTCGCGCGGCGACGAGGTGACCGCCGGCAGTTCCGTGATGGTGGTGTGGGAAGGCACCCGTCCGCTGCTGGTAGAGATCCAGGCGCTGGTGGATCACTCGATGATGGGCAATCCGCGCCGCGTCGCGGTGGGGCTGGAGCAGAACAGGCTAGCGATCCTGCTGGCGGTGCTGCATCGCCACGGCGGCCTGCAGATGGCCGATCAGGATGTCTTCGTCAACGTGGTCGGCGGCGTGAAGGTGACTGAAACCAGCGCCGATCTGGCGCTGCTGCTGGCGATGGTATCGAGCCTGCGCGACCGCCCGCTGCCGCAGGATCTGGTGATCTTCGGCGAAGTCGGGCTGGCGGGCGAGATCCGTCCGGTGCCGAGCGGCCAGGAGCGTATCTCCGAAGCGGCCAAGCACGGCTTTAAGCGCGCCATCGTGCCGGCCGGCAATGCGCCGAAGAAAGCGGTCGACGGCATGAAAGTTTACAGCGCGAAAAAACTGGCGGACGCGCTGGCGATACTGGATGAGCTTTAAAGGCTGAGCGGGTACACTCGCAGGCAACCTTAATCCATGCAGGAGGCAGCATGACGTCGTTCGACTATCTGAAAACCGCCATTCGCCAGCAGGGGCATACCCTGCAGCAGGTGGCCGACGCCAGCGGGATGACCAAGGGCTATCTGAGCCAGCTGCTCAACGCCAAAATCAAAAGTCCGAGCGCGCAGAAGCTGGAAGCGCTGCATCGCTTTCTGGGGCTGGAGTTTCCGCGCCGCGATAAAACCGTCGGCGTGGTGTTCGGTAAGTTCTATCCGCTGCACACCGGCCATATTTACCTTATCCAGCGCGCCTGCAGCCAGGTCGACGAGCTGCATATTATTATGGGGCACGACGATCCGCGCGATCGCGAGCTGTTCGAGAACAGCGCCATGTCGCAGCAGCCGACCGTCAGCGATCGGCTGCGCTGGCTGCTGCAAACCTTCAAGTATCAAAAAAACATCCGCATTCACTCCTTTAACGAAGAGGGTATTGAGCCCTATCCGCACGGCTGGGACATCTGGAGCGAAGGGGTAAAAAACTTTCTCAGCGATCAGGGCATCGCGCCCGATTGCATCTACACCAGCGAAACCGCGGATGCGGAGATGTATCAGCAGCATCTGGGCGTGCGCACCGTGCTGGTCGATCCGGCGCGATCCTTTATGAATATCAGCGGCGCGCAGATCCGTCAGGATCCCTTCCGCTACTGGGAATATATTCCGACCGAGGTGAAGCCCTTTTTCGTGCGCACCGTCGCCGTGCTCGGCGGCGAATCCAGCGGCAAATCGACGCTGGTCAACAAGCTGGCCAATATTTTCAACACCACCAGCGCCTGGGAGTACGGCCGCGACTACGTCTTCTCCCATCTGGGCGGCGACGAGATGGCGCTGCAATATTCCGACTACGACAAGATCGCCCTCGGGCAGGCGCAGTACATCGATTTTGCGGTGAAGTACGCCAATAAAGTCGCCTTTATCGACACCGATTTCATCACCACCCAGGCATTCTGCCTGAAGTATGAAGGCCGGGAGCATCCCTTCGTGCAGGCGCTGATCGACGAGTACCGTTTCGACCTGGTGATCCTGCTGGAGAATAACGTGCCCTGGGTAGCGGACGGCCTGCGCAGCCTCGGCAGCTCGGTGGATCGCCGCGAGTTCCAGTCAATGCTGGTCACCATGCTGCGAGAGAACAACGTCGACTTTGTGCACGTGCGCGAGGACGATTACGATACGCGCTTTTTGCGCTGCATCGAGCTGGTAAAAGGGATGATGGACGGCAAGAGCCCGAACCCTGCCTGAAAGCGGGGGCCTCGCCGAATGCTTGTCAGTTAAGCCTGTGGTGATAACGCAGTCTGGGGCCGCTCAGGGGCTGGCGGTCCTCGCGCCGCTGACGCGGTTCCTTCACGTCATTCGTCTGCCTGACGGACCGGTGGGGATGGAACATCCCTGTTCCAGCCCCACCTTTCGCCCGCTTCCCTGCGGGCTCTCCTGGCAGACTCATTCTGTTCAGCGCTGCGAAATGCCAGTCCCTGAGCGGCCCCGGCCTGCTGGCCCGCACCAGCATGCTCATCCGCCTATAAGAAAAGGCCGCTATTTAGAGAAAATAGCGGCCTTACCTGAACATGGGCTTAACTGACATGCATCAGGGGGCATCGCCCCCTTTTTCTTCAGCTTGCCGCCAGCGCGCGCAGCGTATTGACCCCTTTTTGCCGCACCAGCAGCGCCAGCAGCAGCATGCCCGCCACCGCCAGCGCGCTCGCCAGCAGAAACGCCGTATGGTAGCCGCCGCCATACTGAATCAAAAAGCCGGTAATGCCCGGCGACAGAATGCCCGCCAGATTCGCCAGCAGATGGACAAAGCCGCCCGCAGTGCCGATGCGGCCCGCCGGCACGATATCCTGCAGCAGCGACCAGCACGCCTGCGGCGTCATATAGGCGAAAACGCTGGCCAGCGTAATCAGCGTCACCGCGCTCACTACATCCCGGCTCCAGGCGGTAAGCAGCACGCAGAGCGCCGCCACCGCCAGGCCGACGAAGATCACCAGCTTGCGCGACAGCAAAAAGTTTTGCGTGCGACGGAACAGCATATCGGAAACGATGCCGCCGCCGAGAAAGCCCGCCGTCGCGCCCAGCCAGGGCAAGATACCGATAATGCTCATGCTTTTAATATCAAGGTGCTGGAAATCGGTGAGATAGCTCGGCAGCCAGGAGAGAAAGAAATACTGGATATAGTTAAAGCAGAAAAAGGCGCTCGCCACGCCCAGCACCGGCAGCGAAAAGACGTAGCGCCACAGGGAATGGCGATCCTGCTGCGGCGCGGCGGCGGCCTGGGTCGCCGGGCGCTGACGGCTGATCAACTCGCGTTCGGCCGGGCCGACGCGCGGATGATCTTCCGGCTTATCGCGGAACAGCCAGAGCCAGCAGGCCACCCAGACAAAACCCAGCAAGGCGATAACGATAAAGGCGATGCGCCAGCCGTAGTGCAGCCCCACCAGCCCGACCACCGGCGCCGCGATCGCCGCCCCGAGCGGCTGCCCGGCGTTGGTAAAGCCGACCGCGCGTCCCGTCTCTTTTTTCGGAAACCAGTTGGCGATCGATTTGTTGGTGGTGGTGCCCATCGGTCCTTCGCCGATGCCGAACAGCATGCGCACAATCAGCAGATGGGTAAAGCCCGTGACCAGCGCGGTGGCGCCGCAAAACAGCGACCAGACGCCCGCCGCCCAGGCGTAAACGCGGCGTGGGCCAAAGCGGTCTGCCGCCCAGCCGCCGAGAAAGCAGAAGGCGCAGTAGCCGATAAAAAAGCAGCTAAACAGGATGCCCATCTGCGCGTCGTTAATATGCAGATCGCTTTTAATCAGCGGCGCCATCACCGAGAGCGCGGCGCGGTCGAGATAGTTGAGCATGCCGGCGAAGAAGAGCAGCAGCGCGATCACCACGCGATAGTTTTTACGCATAGCGGCGGACTCCTTTATCGGTAATCTGACTCAGCGAGAGGCGGTAGTGGCGCAATACCTCTTCATCCGGCGCGTAGCCCAGGCCGGGACGTGAGGAGAGGGTAAAGGCGACGTCGCGCGGCAGATCGGGGTAGAGGCGCGCTTCGAAATCTATCCAGGGCGTTTCCAGCTTGATATCGTCGGGCAGCAGCGCGACCAGATGCGCGGTCGCCAGCAGACCGGCGCCGTAATAGAAACAGTGAGGCACCACGCGCACGCGGTACTGCTGTGCGACGGAGAAGACGCGTAGCGCCGCGCTGATGCCGCCCACTTTCGCCACGCTGGGCTGCGCCACATCCACCGCGCCGTTTTCCAGCAGATGCATAAAGCCCCAGTCGCCGTCGACGTTTTCGCCCGCCGCCAGCGGCACGCCGACGCGCTTGAGCTGCGCCAGTCCCTGATAGTCGTCGGGCGGCCAGATCGGCTCTTCCAGCCAGCCGAGCTGGAGCGAACGCAGCTCATGCGCCTGCTGGGCGGCCTCTTCGCGCGTCCAGGGGCAGTTGACGTCGACCAGCAATTCCGCCTGCGCCGGCAGCGCGGCGCGCGCGGCCTGGATGGCGTCGAAGGTGGTTTCGTGCAGTTTGAGCGTGGTAAAGCCCTCATCCCAGGCGCGTTTAACCTGCGCAGCGACGGCGGCAGGCTGGTTGTCGTAGCTCACCAGGCTGGCATAGCGCTCGATGCGCTGCCGCGCGGCGCCAAGCAGTTGCCAGAGCGGCTTGTTCTGCCGCTGCCCGAGCGCGTCCCACAGCGCAATATCCACGGCGGAGAGCGCGTAGCGCACCGGGCCGCTGCGGCCAAAGGCGTGCAGAGCTTTTTCCGCCTGCTGCATCAGCGCCGCGATGGCGTCTGGTGAATCCGGCAGCGGTTTGCCGATAAAGGCAGGCGCCACCAGCGTGCAAATCGCCTGTTCGGTGACGGGATTGGCCAGATGGCCGAAGGCCTCGCCCCAGCCGCACAGGCCGTTGTCGCAGGTGATTTTAACCAGCAGCGTTTCCATGCGGCGCAGCGAAGAGGAGGCGGCATTAAAGGTGGTTTCCTGGTGTTCGGGCGCGCGCCGCTGCGCGTCAAACGGGATGGCGATACGCGTGACGTCGATTGAAGCTATTTTCATGCCATAGACCTCGTAAGATGACCTCCGGCGCGAATTATTATCAGGGCCTGCCGGAACGGTAAGGTGGATCGGGTCAGATCATCAGCGAGTATAAAAAGCGGGTGTTAACGCGGCATCGGGCAGCAGCCCAGGGTTAAAGGCGCAATAGCGGGAAGAATTGGGCGAAGCGACAGGAAAAGGCGCAGGCAGTCACAAAAAGAGAAAAGGCGGCATCGCTGCCGCCTTTTGGATTACTTGCTGATACGCTTGTACTTAATACGCTTCGGCTCCAGCGCGTCCGCGCCGAGGGTGCGTTTCTTGTACTCTTCGTACTCGCTGAAGTTGCCTTCGAAGAACTCTACCTTGCCCTCATCCTGATAGTCGAGGATATGGGTAGCGATACGGTCGAGGAACCAGCGGTCGTGCGAGATCACCATGGCGCAGCCCGGGAACTCCAGCAGGGCGTTTTCCAGCGCGCGCAGGGTTTCGATATCCAGGTCGTTGGTCGGTTCATCAAGCAGCAGCAGGTTGCCGCCAACCTGCAGCAGTTTCGCCAGGTGCAGACGACCGCGCTCGCCGCCGGAGAGTTCGCCGACGCGTTTGCCCTGGTCGGTGCCTTTGAAGTTAAAGCGGCCGACGTAGGCGCGGCTCGGCATCTCGAAGGTGCCGATACGCATAGTGTCCAGCCCGCCAGAAACTTCTTCCCATACGGTTTTTGAGTTATCCATCGCGTCGCGGAACTGATCGACCGACGCCAGCTTGACGGTTTCACCCAACTCGATGCTGCCGGAATCAGGCTGCTCCTGACCAGTCATCATGCGGAACAGGGTCGATTTACCCGCGCCGTTCGGGCCGATAATGCCGACGATAGCGCCTTTCGGCACCGAGAAAGAGAGATCGTCGATCAGCACGCGGTCGCCGTAGGATTTGGTCAGGTTTTTCACCTCGACCACTTTATCGCCCAGGCGCGGACCCGGCGGAATAAAGAGTTCGCTGGTTTCGTTACGCTTCTGGTATTCGGTGCTGTTCAGCTCTTCAAAGCGAGCCAGACGCGCCTTGCCTTTAGACTGGCGGCCCTTTGTGCCCTGACGCACCCACTCCAGCTCTTTCTCGATCGATTTGCGACGGGCGGCTTCAGCAGAGGCTTCCTGGGCCAGACGCTGATCTTTCTGCTCCAGCCAGGAGGAGTAATTGCCTTCCCACGGAATGCCTTCGCCGCGGTCCAGCTCAAGGATCCAGCCCGCAACGTTGTCGAGGAAGTAACGGTCGTGGGTGATCGCCACGACGGTGCCTTCGAACTCGTGCAGGAAGCGCTCCAGCCAGGCCACGGACTCGGCGTCCAGGTGGTTGGTCGGTTCGTCCAGCAGCAGCATGTCCGGCTTTTCCAGCAGCAGGCGGCACATCGCCACGCGGCGACGTTCACCACCGGAGAGGTTGCCGATTTTGGCGTCCCAGTCCGGCAGGCGCATCGCATCGGCGGCGCGCTCCAGCTGCGTTTCCAGGTTATGGCCGTCGTGCGCCTGAATAACCTCTTCCAGACGACCCTGTTCGGCCGCCAGCTTGTCGAAATCGGCATCCGGCTCGGCGTAGAGCGCGTAAACCTCATCCAGACGCTTCAGCGCGCCGACCACTTCGGATACCGCTTCTTCGATAGATTCGCGTACCGTCTGTTCCGGGTTAAGCTGCGGCTCCTGCGGCAGATAACCCACTTTGATGCCCGGCTGCGGACGCGCTTCCCCTTCGATATCTTTATCGATGCCCGCCATGATGCGCAGCAGCGTGGATTTACCCGCGCCGTTCAGGCCGAGCACGCCGATTTTCGCGCCCGGGAAAAAGCTGAGGGAGATGTTCTTTAGAATATGACGCTTCGGCGGAACCACTTTGCCGACGCGATGCATGCTATAGACGAATTGAGCCACGTTGTAATGAGCCTCTGATTCTGGTGGGTGAATTAGTGACGAAGTTTAGCCTTTTTGCCTGGCTAATCCCAGCCGCGCGCCGGGATAATTCCGGGCGCGCGGCGTTGTTACGCGTAAAGAGAAAAGGCGGAGTCAGACCGACTCGGGCAGACGCAGCGGCAGCGGCTGCTGCGCCAGCCACGCCGCCAGCGCGCTGTCCGGCGCGCTGTCGCTGACCAGCAGGTCAAAGCGGTGCAACTCGCCGATGCGTGCGGGCAGCACCTTGCCGAACTTGCTGCTGTCCGCCACCAGGATACGCTGGCGCGCGCGCAGCATGGCGTGATGTTTCATCGCCAGCTCGTTGAGGTTGTAGCAGGTCGCGCCCTGCTCAATATCGATGCCGGCCGCGGAGATAAACGCCAGCGTCGGGCAGAGATCGTCAAGAATCGAGTGCGCGCCGATCGGCGTGAACAGGGCATTGTCGGCGTGAAACTCGCCGCCGCTCAGGATCACATTGCAGGCCGGTTTTTCTTTAAGCGCCAGAAAGGTATTCATGGCGCAGCAGATAGCGGTAAAGGGCAGATCCTCAGGCAGGGCGTCGACGATATAGGGAATAGTGGTGCCGCAGTCGAAAAACACCGTGTCGTTCTCGCCGATCAGGCTGGCGGCGGCCTGCGCCAGGCGCTGCTTTTTCGCCGCGTTCTGACCGTGCTGATCCGAAACGAAATAGTGGCCGCCATGGTTTTTCGGATCGCTGACGATGTAGCCGCCCAGCAGCACCACGGTCGATGCCGGTTCGCTCAGATCGCGTCGAATGGTCATCTCCGAAACGCCTAAAAGCTGCGCGGCGTCTTTCAGATGCAGCTTGTCGGTACGTTTTAGCGCCAGGGTCAGTTTCTGAATGCGTTCGTCGCGCCGGGTTTCCATAGAGGTCTCTGTTGTGGTTGATAGCCGAAAGTGATGCGCCGTGGAAGAGAGGGCGTATCCGGTTCACCGCGATAATTGCCGCAATTTTAATGCGTTGCGCGCCCAGGCCGGCAGGCGATCAATCTTACCCGTAATCAGATCGCCCCGCAAACGCCGCCATACGCGCGGCAGGCGCGGGCGGCTGTCATAAAAGTGTCATGTAAATCATCGTGTTATAGCATAAAGCCCGCGTCTTTCCGGACGATAACCCTGAGGGATGCCGTCCGGCGTCTCACTTAATTATCTGCAGGTAACGGCGTTATGAAGCTTAATCATTTTAAAATCGGTCAGCGGCTGGGCTTTCTCGCCACGCTGTTATTGCTCGCCACCCTGTTGATGGGCGTACGCGCGCTACAGATCAACCTACAGGCGCTGCATAACAACGAGACGATAATGGCGCGCGAGATGCTGATCGCCGAGAGTATCGACACCGCGCGCAGCGCCCAGGTCCAGTTCAAAATCCAGGTTCAGGAGTGGAAAAATACGCTGCTGCGCGGCACCCAGGGCGAGGCGGTATTCAATAAATATAAAAACGCCTTTTTGCAAGAGAGCCGCCAGACCCAGGCGCTGCTTGCCAGGCTAAGCCAGATTCAGGCCGCGCTGGGCATCGACGGCGCCGGCGTCGCGAAGACGCGCGATGTACACGCTGCGCTGGAGCAGCGCTACCTGAACGCCCTAAGCGACTACCACGTGCAGGACGTCAGCAGCGCGGGGCGGGTCGACAAGCAGGTGACCGGCATTGACCGCGCGCCAACGCAGATGATCGACGGGCTGGTGAACGACACGCTGCAGCGCGCGCAGGCGATGCATAAGGAGATCGAAAGCGCCAACCTCGCGCACTATCGCCAGACCCGCCTGCTGCTGCTGGCGGTGATGCTTTGCATTCTGCTGACCGGCGGGCTGGTGACGCTGTGGCTGATTAAAAGCATTACCAGGCCGCTTAGCCAGGCGATCGATATCGCCAAAAACGTCGCCTCGGGCGATCTGCGGACGCATATTGAGGTATCGGGCCGCGACGAAACCGCGCAGCTGATGACGGCGCTGCGCGATATGAACCAGAGCCTGACGCGCATCGTGACCGGCGTGCGCAGCGGCACCGACGCCATCGCCCAGACCACCGAACAGGTCGCGCACGGCAGTCGCGAACTCTCGTCGCGCAATGAGGCGCAGGCCAGCGCGCTGGAGCAGACGGCGGCGTCGATGGAGCAGCTCACCTCCGTGGTGAAAAACAACGCCGGCAACGCGCATCACGCCAGCGATATCGCCCGCGAGGCGCGCCAGCGCGCCGGGGAAGGCGGCGATGTGGTGGAGAAAGTCGTGGTGGCGATGGATGAGATTCACCAGTTTTCGCGCGAAATCAACGAGATCGTCAGCGTTATTGACGGCATCGCTTTTCAGACCAATATTCTGGCGCTCAACGCGGCGGTCGAAGCGGCGCGCGCCGGCAATGACGGACGGGGCTTCGCGGTGGTGGCGTCTGAGGTACGCGCGCTGGCGCAGCGATCCGCCTCGGCGGCGCGCGATATTCGCATTCTGACCGACCGTTCCGTTAGCCTGATCTCGCAGGGCAACGCGCTGGTGAAAGGCGCCGGCGTCTCTATTCAGGCGATCGTCGCCAGCGTCAAGGCGCTGGCCGCGCTGATGGAGGATATCTCGTCGGCCAGCGCCGAGCAGAGCACCGGCATCGAACAGGTCAATCTGGCGGTCACCCATATGGACGCCGCTACCCAGCAGAACGCCACGCTGTCGCAGCAGTCGGCGCAGGCGGCGCGCGCCCTGAATCAACAGGTCGGCGCGCTGATAGAGAACGTTAGCCTGTTCCAGCTCAACCTTAACGACACACAGGTCGCTTAAGCTCAGGCTCCCGCACCAGCGGGAGCCTGCATCCCTGTGCTTTGCCTCTTCTGTTCGCCTTGCGTAAATTTTGTGAAGAACATGGCAAGAGCCGGTTCCCCTGGTTAGCATGAAGAATGCCTGGCACGCAGCCGGAGAGCAGCAACAGAGGAGATTTTCGTGGAGAAGTGGCGTAACTGGATGATAGGGATCTGTCTGGCCGGAGCGGCCAGCAGCGCGTGGGCAGACTCGCTGGATCAGCAACGAGAACGTTATCAACAGATTAAACAGGCGTGGGACAGCAACCAGATGGCGACGGTCGAGCAGCTGCTGCCGACGCTGCGGGATTATCCGTTATACCCTTACCTGCAGTACCGCCTGCTGGCGCAGGATCTCGATCAGGAAACGCCGCTCGCCGTTAACAACTTTATCCAGCAATATCCGACGCTGCCGCCGGCGCGCTCGCTGAAAACCCGCTTCGTCAACGTGCTGGCGCACCGCCAGGACTGGCAGGGCATTCTGAGCTTTAGTCCGGAAGCACCGACGCCGGTACAGGCGCGCTGCAACTGGCTCTACGCCAAATGGGCGACGGGCGCGCAGCAGCAGGCCTTTGAGGGCGCGAAAGCGATCTGGCTGCGCGGTACCGCGCTGCCCAACGACTGCGATCGCCTCTTCTCCGTCTGGCAATCCTCCGGCCAGATGTCGCCGATTACCGTGCTGGAACGCATTCGCCTCGCGATGAAGGCGGGCAACGACAGCCTGGTGAGCTTCCTGGCGAAAAGTCTGCCGGAAGATTACCAGACCATCGCCACCGGCGTGCTCGCCCTGCAGAACGATCCGCAGACGGTGGTGAACTTCGCGCAGACGGTCGGGCCAACCGATTTTACCCGCCAGGCGACGATTTACGCCTTTACCCGCGTCGCGCGTGCCGATATGGAGAATGCGCGCAGCATGATCCCGCTGCTGGTGCGCGGCCAGAAGATGGAAGCGGACGACGAGCAGGCGCTGAAAGAGATTGTGGTCTGGCGCATGATGGGCAGCGATTTAACCTCGGAGCAGGCGCGCTGGCGCGATGCCGTGGTGATGAACAGCCAGTCGACGGCGCTGATCGAACGCCGCGTGCGTCTGGCGCTGTCGCAGAACGATCGCCGCGGACTGAATACCTGGATCGCGCGCCTGCCGCTCGAGGCGAAAGAGAAAGACGAATGGCAGTACTGGCAGGCCGATCTGCTCTATTCGCAGGGGCGTAAAGAGGAGGCGGATGAGATCCTGCATAAGCTGATGCAGGCGCGCGGCTTCTACCCGATGGTGGCGGCGCAGCGGCTGGGCGTGAAATACCCGCTGCAGATCGACGAGGCGCCGAAGCCCGACAGCGCGACGGTGCAGGGACCAGAGCTGGCGCGCGTGCGCGAGCTGATGTATTGGGGGCTGGATAACCTGGCGCGCAGCGAGTGGGCCAACCTCATCGCCAGCAAAAACCATACGCAGCAGCAGATGCTGGCGCGCTACGCCAACGAACAGGACTGGTGGGATCTCAGCGTGCAGGCGACCATCACGGCGAAGATGTGGGACAGCCTGAAAGAGCGCTTCCCGCTGGCGTGGGAGAGCTTCTACAAGAGCAATACCCGCGACAAAGGCATCGCGCCGAGCTACGCCATGGCGATCTCGCGTCAGGAGAGCGCCTGGAACCCGAAGGCGCGTTCCCCAGTCGGCGCCAGCGGCCTGATGCAGGTGATGCCGGCGACGGCGGCGCACACCGTGAAGATGTATAACATTCCTGGCTATATGAACAGCAACCAGCTGCTCGATCCGCAGACCAATATTCAGATCGGCACCCAGTATCTGGAGTATGTCTATCAGCAGTTCGGGCAGAACCGCATTTTCGCCTCCGCAGCCTACAATGCGGGGCCGGGGCGCGTGCGTAGCTGGCAAAACGTCAGCGCGGGCAATCTCGATGCGGTCGCCTTTATCGAGACCATTCCCTTCTCTGAAACGCGCGGCTACGTGAAAAACGTGCTGGCCTACGACGCCTACTATCGCCACTTTATGGGCGAACCGGATAAGGTGCTGTCGGACAGCGAGTGGAACCGCCGCTACTAGCGTGCTATGCTTCCGTACTCGTTAGTGAGTACGGAAGCCTGTTTGATGACGCAATCTCCCGCCCGGTCGGCGCAACATTCCCTTTCTGAAGATAACTGGCGGCGCTTTACCGCGCTGATGCAGCAGGCTTACGCCGATGACGTGGCGCTGCCTTTGCTGCAGCTGATGCTGACGCCGGACGAGCGCGAAGCGCTCGGCACGCGCCTGCGCATCGTCGAAGAGCTGATGAACGGCGCGATGAGCCAGCGCGAGCTGAAAAACGAACTGGGCGTTGGCATCGCCACCATTACGCGCGGCTCGAACAGCCTGAAAGAGGCGCCGCCTGAACTACGGCGCTGGCTGGAGACGCAGCTGGGGCGCGGCGACCTCAGCGCTGATAAAGCGGATGAGTAAAAGGGCAGAGCGCCAGGATAAGCGCCTGGTGATAAACGCTGGAGCGCGTCAGCAGACCGTGCGTAAAGGCGCCGATAGCGCCGCCTTTGTGTTTGATATTTTCCACGCCGGTCAGCCGCGCCATCTCGTCGCCCAGCTCGCGTCCGGCATGTAGTCCCGCCATCACCACCGGCGGCAGCGTAAAGCTGGCGGAACGCGACTCGCCGCGCCGATCGGCGTTCTCGACCACCATCCAGGCGAAGGCGCAATCCGCTTCAATACCGGCCTCAATCGCCACCCAAAAATCCGCTTGCGGCGCGGCCTGGCGCGCATTGGCGACGCGCTGGCGTGCGCCGGTTCGCGTTTCCGCATCGCTCAGGGGCTGCGCCGCGACGCCGCTATCGACCTCGACCCCGCGAATATGGCAGGATCCTTCGCCGAAAACGTCGTTGAACGCCTGAGAGATTGCGTGAATTTTTGCCGGATTGATGGTGGCTGCGATAACCTGGTACATAATCTATTGAACCCTTTAGGCAAATTTGTCGCAGTATAACGGAAACTCAGCATGCTACAGGTCTATCTTGTTCGTCACGGTGAAACGGTATGGAATGCGCAGCGCCGCATTCAGGGACAATCCGACAGTCCGCTGACGGAGAAAGGAGAACAACAGGCCCACCAGGTGGGCGAGCGCGTAAAACATCTTGGCATTACCCATGTTATCGCCAGCGATCTGGGCCGCACGCAGCGCACCGCCGAGATCATCGCCGACGCCTGCGGCTGTACGGTGACGCTGGAGCCGCGCCTGCGCGAGCTGAATATGGGCGTGCTGGAGAAGCGTCCGCTGGACGGGCTAACCGAAGAGGAAGAGCGCTGGCGCAGCGCGCTGGTGGACGGCACCGTAGACGGCCGCATTCCGCAGGGCGAATCGATGGCGGAGATGGCGGCGCGCATGCACGAAGCGCTGAACGCCTGCCTGACGCTGCCCGCCGGCAGCCGACCGCTGCTGGTGAGTCACGGAATGGCGCTCGGCGTGCTGATCAGCACCATTCTTGGCCTGCCGGCCCATGCGGAGCGCCGTCTGCGCCTGCGCAACTGCTCTATCTCGCGCGTCGATCATCAGCAGAGCGCCTGGCTGGCGGAAGGCTGGGTGGTGGAAACAGCGGGGGATATTTCGCATCTTGACGCGCCCGCGCTGGATGAGCTGCAGCGCTAAAAAAAATGCCGTCGTAATGACGGCATCTTAACGGTCAGCTCGCCTGCTGGCGGCGAATCGGGATGAGGTACTCGCAGCGGATCTCTTTTGGCGGCTCGGGGCGCTTTTTGCCGCCATGGGTGTAAAAGCGCTCGATATCCTGGCCCTGACGGCGCGTCAGGCCGAGTGTCGGCATGCAGGTGCCGTAGAGCAACAGAATAAATTCCTGCAGCGCGTTGCGCGGGCCGTTATAGGTGAACTGCACATAGTCGCCCGCCTCCAGCAGCACGCTCTGGCCAGAGTGCAGGTTAACCGCCTGATCGGACGGCACGGCGGTGGTGTAAAGAATCTCCTGCTCGTCGTCCTTCTCCTGGCTGGCGCGCACCTGATGCAGGCCGTAAAGCACCGGCGGAACGGTGTCGGTTTCCAGCAGGAACTGCTTCCAGAAGTGAATGCGCATCTCATCGCGGTAGCTGGAGATCTGCTCCAGGGTGCAGCTGTAGGTTTGCGTTTGCCCGACCAGCACGGTTTCCGGCAGGGTGACGAAGGTCGACTCCGGCATGCTGTCGTCGTCGAGGCGAATCGGCGGACGAATGCCGAACGAATTCCATTCCGAGGAGCGGCGATACCATGCGGGCGTCTGGTTAAACTGCTTTTTAAAGGCGCGGGTAAAGGTCTGCTGGGAATCGAAGCGGTACTGCAGAGCGATGTCCAGAATCGGGCGACTGGTCAGGCGCAGCGCTACGGCCGCTTTCGACAGGCGGCGAGCGCGGATATAGGCGCCGATGGCATGACCCGTTACGTCTTTGAACATCCGTTGTAAATGCCATTTAGAATAACCGGCTTTCAGGGCAACATTGTCCAGTGAAAGGGGCTGATCCAGATGGCTCTCCAGCCAGACAAGCAAATCTCGAATGATACCGGCTTGGTCCATAAAACATCCTCATTCTCTCTGGGTGCGACTAACGCAGTCGCCGAATAATAGCACTAATTGCACATCAGGCGTGGGCAGTTTTGTTGGGAGATTGTGCCATGTCAATGTGGGATAAAACCGGTTCTGGTTTGGTCAACGCGGCCAATTGCCAGTACATTACATGCTCGTCTATTAGGTTTGCAATGGTAACGCTATGACAATATCCCGCTTTTTCGCTGCTTCATTCGCCACGCTGCTGCTGGCGTCGCCGGTTCTGGCTGAAGAGATCGGCTCGGTTGATACGGTATTCAAGATGTTTGGGCCCGATCATAAGATCGTGGTAGAGGCCTTCGACGATCCGGATGTAAAAAATGTAACCTGTTATATCAGTCGGGCGAAAACCGGCGGCATCAAGGGCGGCCTGGGTCTGGCCGAAGATACCGCCGACGCGGCGATCTCCTGCCAGCAGGTCGGGCCGGTTGAGCTGAGCGACGCCATCGCGCAGGGCAAGGCGCAGGGCGAAGTAGTCTTCAAGAAGCGGACCTCGCTGGTGTTTAAAAAGCTGCAGGTGGTGCGTTTCTTCGATCAAAAGCGCCATGCGCTGATCTACCTGAGTTACTCTGACAGGGTGGTTGAAGGATCGCCGAAGAATGCCCTGAGCGCGGTGCCGATTATGCCGTGGCGGGAATAAAAAAACGCCCTTCGGGGCGTTTTTTACTGTGCTAAGGCAGGTGAGACGGCTCGAGCGCAAAGACGCAAAAAGCGGCATCCTTGCCCGCTCGGCTCGTCTCACCTGCTTGTTAACCCTCTCAGCCGTCTGGCCGGCATGACAGGGTGCCGTCAATTATTCCTGCAGGTCGCCGCAGAAGCGGTAGCCTTCGCCATGAATAGTAGCGATGATCTCCGGCGTGTCCGGCGTGGATTCAAAGTGCTTGCGGATGCGACGAATGGTGACGTCGACGGTGCGGTCGTGCGGCTTCAGCTCACGGCCGGTCATCTTCTTCAGCAGGTCGGCGCGGGTCTGAATTTTGCCCGGGTTTTCGCAGAAGTGCAGCATGGCGCGGAACTCGCTGCGCGGCAGCTTATACTGTTCGCCGTTAGGGCTGATCAGCGAGCGGCTGTTGATATCCAGCTCCCAGCCGTTGAACTTATAGCTTTCCACCTGACGGCGCTCTTCGCTCGGCATCGCCAGATTCATGGTGCGCGACAGCAGATTACGCGCGCGGATGGTCAGCTCACGTGGGTTGAACGGTTTGGTGATGTAGTCATCCGCGCCGATCTCCAGACCAAGGATTTTGTCCACTTCATTATCACGACCGGTCAGGAACATCAGCGCCACGTTTGCCTGCTCGCGCAGCTCGCGCGCCAGCAACAGGCCGTTTTTACCTGGCAGGTTAATATCCATGATCACCAGGTTGACGTCATTGTCGGTCAATACCTGATGCATTTCAGCGCCGTCGGTTGCCTCATACACGACATAACCTTCCGCCTCAAAAATGCTTTTGAGAGTGTTACGCGTGACCAGTTCGTCTTCAACGATAAGAATGTGTGGGGTCTGCATGTTTCGCTACCTAAAATTTGCCAACAAATCGAAAACAGGGCGTACGCGGGTATTCAGGCTCGCTAAAAAGCGCGGTGTGTGGCGCTTAACCGTTGTACGAAATTATGTTCTTGATACACCATCTATCAACGTCAACAACAGTGTTAGCTCAGCCAGTCAGAATGAATATTGCCTGCCCCAGGAGAGAATCTTTTGGCGCATATCCTAACCGTATTAACAGCAACCTAACAGCACCAACAACAACCGATAAGCATAAAAACAACGCTTCGTTGACTTATATCAAATGCAATTGTAGCACGTTAACACTTATGTGAAAAACTTCTCTTGTAATGCAAGCTTAGCTCACAAAAAATATCAATTTCGCTACATATTCACATTATGTATACGCAAATGATAATTGCAGAGCGCTTCCACATACTCTGCTGATTAAGAAGATTTTTCAGCGCTTAATTTCAGTTATTACCGACTCGGATTGCTTTGTGGGCTTTCAGGGTTGTTTATTCGATTTTAACATCGTTAACAAATTATTTTCGTAACCTGCGACATTCCGGCTTTAACAGCAGCACGTGCTACTATACGGCGCGATTTCTAAACACAAATGGAATAATCATGCGTTTCCCCCTTATTCTGGTTTCGCCCGCCCGGGCGGAAAATATTGGCGCAGCGGCGCGGGCGATGAAAACCATGGGCTTTAACGAGCTGCGCATCGTCGCCAGCGACGCCTGGCAGGATCCTGCCGCGCGCCGGGTCGCGCACGGCGCGGGCGAGATCCTCGATAATCTGCGCACCTTCGACACCCTGAGCGACGCGCTGGCCGATATCGACTTCTCCGTCGCCACCACGGCGCGCAGCCGCGCCAGATTCCGCTACTACGCCACGCCGCAGCAGGTCGAGGCGCAGCTGCTGGAGAAGCGTCATTGGGTGAACAGCATGGCGCTGGTCTTTGGGCGCGAAGATAGCGGGCTGACTAATGAAGAGCTGGATCAGGTCGATCTGCTGACCGGCATTCCGATGGCGCAGGATTATCCCTCGCTCAACCTCGGTCAGGCGGTCATGGTGTACTGCTATCAGCTCTCCGCGCTTAATCGCGTGGCGCCGCCCGCGGCGCAACAGGCGGACGCGCAGCAGCTGGAGGCGCTGCGCCACCGTTTTGAACGGCTGCTGCAGACGCTTGAGGTAAGCGACGATCGCAAAATGGCCGACTGGATCGATCAGCGTATCGGCCTGCTGGAGCAGCGCGACAGCGCCATGCTGCATCGTCTCCTGCATGATGTAGAAAAAAAACTTATAGATAAATCTTCCTGAAAAAGCCCCTTTCACAGCGGCTGATCGCAAAAAGTACCCGGCAGGCAAACGATTCTGCAGGCGTTTTCCGGCTCGACAGGCAGCAGTGCGCAGCGGCGAAAAAGTGGCCGTCGGACAAATTCGTTGACTTGATCGGCGCTTTGCTTTACTTCTGGAAGGCAGACAGACTCTAAAAGACAGACAGAAAAAATCTCAATGCGTAACTCAACCAGCCTGAACATCACCATTATTACAACCACCATTACCACAGGTAACGGTGCGGGCTGACGCATACAGGAAAAACAGAAAAAAGCCCGCACCTGAACAGTGCGGGCTTTTTTTTCGGCAAAAATTCAGGAGAGCTTTAACATGCGAGTGCTGAAATTCGGTGGGACCTCGGTAGCGAACGCGGAACGTTTTCTTCGCGTCGCTGACATTCTGGAAAGCAATGCGCAGCAGGGACAGGTTGCCACCGTACTCTCTGCACCTGCGAAAATTACCAACCATCTGGTGGCGATGATCGAGAAGACCATCAGCGGCCAGGACGCATTGCCCAACATCAGCGACGCCGAGCGTATTTTCGACGAGCTGCTGCAGGGGCTCGCGGCGCAGCAGCCAGGCTTCGACTATGACGGGCAGAAAACCCGCGTCGACCTGGAGTTCGCCCAGCTGAAACAGGTGCTGCACGGCATCAGCCTGCTGGGGCAGTGCCCCGACAGCGTCAACGCCGCCATTATCTGCCGCGGCGAGAAGCTCTCTATCGCCATTATGGAGGCGCTGCTGCTGGCGCGCGGCCACGGCGTCACCGTGATCGATCCGGTGGAGAAGCTGCTGGCCGTCGGCCACTATCTCGAATCCACCGTCGATATCGCCGAATCAACACGCCGCATCGCCGCTAGCCAGATCCCGCCGCAAAACATGATCCTGATGGCCGGCTTTACCGCTGGCAACGAGAAGGGCGAGCTGGTGGTGCTGGGGCGTAACGGCTCCGACTACTCCGCCGCGGTGCTGGCCGCCTGCCTGCGCGCCGACTGCTGCGAAATCTGGACCGATGTAGATGGCGTCTACACCTGCGATCCGCGTCAGGTGCCCGACGCGCGCCTGCTGAAGTCGATGTCTTATCAGGAGGCGATGGAGCTCTCCTATTTCGGCGCGAAAGTGCTGCATCCACGCACCATCGCGCCTATCGCGCAGTTCCAGATCCCGTGCCTGATCAAAAACACCGCTAACCCGCAGGCGCCTGGCACGCTAATCGGCGGCGAAGGGGAGCAGGACGAGAACCCGGTCAAGGGCATTACCAATCTGAATAACATGGCGATGTTCAACGTCTCCGGACCGGGCATGAAGGGCATGGTCGGCATGGCGGCGCGCGTTTTCGCCGCCATGTCACGCACCGGCATTTCGGTGGTGCTGATTACCCAGTCCTCTTCTGAATACAGCATCAGCTTCTGCGTGCCGCAGAACGAGCAGGCGCGGGCGCGCCGCGTGCTGGAAGAGGAGTTCTATCTGGAGCTGAAAGATGGCCTGCTCGATCCGCTGGGGGTGATGGAACAGCTGGCGGTGATCTCGGTGGTCGGTGACGGGATGCGTACCCTGCGCGGCATCTCCGCTAAATTCTTCTCCGCGCTGGCGCGCGCCAACATCAATATCGTCGCTATCGCCCAGGGCTCGTCAGAGCGCTCCATCTCGGTGGTGGTCAGCAACGACGACGCCACCACCGGCGTGCGCGTGGTGCACCAGATGCTGTTCGCCACCGATCAGGTGATTGAAGTCTTTGTGGTCGGCGTCGGCGGCGTCGGCGGCGCGCTGCTGGATCAGCTCTATCGCCAGCAGGCGTGGCTGAAGCAGAAGCATATCGATCTGCGCGTCTGCGGCATCGCCAACTCGCGCGCGCTGCTGACTAACGTGCACGGCATCGATCTGAGCAACTGGAAAAGCGCGCTGAGCGAAGCCAAAGAGCCGTTTAATCCTGACCGCCTGACACGACTGGTGAAAGAGTATCATCTGCTTAACCCGGTGATCGTCGACTGCACCTCCAGCCAGGCGGTGGCCGATCTCTACGCCGACTTCCTCGGCGACGGTTTCCACGTGGTCACGCCGAACAAAAAGGCCAACACCTCTTCCTGGAACTACTACCAGCAGATGCGCGCCGCCGCCGCGAAATCGCGGCGCAAATTCCTCTACGACACCAACGTCGGCGCGGGACTGCCGGTAATTGAAAACCTGCAAAATCTGTTAAACGCCGGCGACGAGCTGATTACGTTTTCCGGTATCCTCTCTGGTTCGCTCTCCTTTATTTTCGGCAAGCTGGACGAGGGCGTCTCGCTCTCTGAGGCGACGAAGCTGGCGCGCGAGATGGGCTTTACCGAGCCCGATCCGCGCGACGACCTCTCAGGCATGGACGTGGCGCGCAAGCTGCTGATCCTGGCGCGCGAAGCGGGCCATAAGCTGGAACTGAGCGATATCGAGATTGAGCCGCTGCTGCCCGCCAGCCTGAACGAAATTGCCGACGTCGAAGCCTTTATGCAACGCCTGCCGGAGCTGGACGGTGCCTTCGCCGCGCGCGTCGCCGCAGCGCGTGACGAAGGAAAAGTGTTACGCTTCGTCGGCGCGATCGAAGAGGGCGGCGTCTGCAAAGTGAAGATTGACGCGGTCGACAGCAACGATCCGCTCTATAAAGTGAAAAACGGCGAGAACGCCCTGGCGTTTTACAGCCGTTATTATCAGCCGATCCCGCTGGTGCTGCGCGGATACGGCGCGGGAAATGATGTGACGGCGGCGGGCGTCTTCGCCGATCTGCTGCGCACCCTGTCGTGGAAGTTGGGAGTTTGATGATGGTAAAAATTTACGCACCGGCCTCAATTGGCAACGTCAGCGTCGGCTTCGACGTGCTGGGCGCGGCAGTGTCGCCGGTGGACGGCGCGCTGCTGGGCGACTGCGTCACGGTACAGGCGGCGCCGCGTTTTTCGTTGCAGAACAGCGGGCGCTTTGTCAGCAAGCTGCCGGACGATCCCAAAGAGAATATCGTCTATCAATGCTGGCAGCGCTTCTGCGAAGCGATCGGCGAAGAGGTGCCGGTGGCGATGACGCTGGAGAAAAATATGCCGATCGGCTCTGGCCTCGGCTCCAGCGCCTGCTCGGTGGTAGCCGGCTTAATGGCGATGAACGAATTCTGCGGCAAGCCGCTCAGCGACACCCAGCTGCTGACGCTGATGGGCGAGCTGGAAGGGCGCATTTCCGGCAGCGTGCACTACGACAACGTCGCGCCGTGCTTTCTCGGCGGCATTCAGCTGATGCTGGAGGAGAACGGCATCATCAGCCAGGCAGTGCCGGGCTTCGACGACTGGCTGTGGGTGATGGCCTATCCGGGCATTAAAGTCTCTACCGCCGAAGCGCGCGCTATTCTGCCCGCGCAGTATCGCAAAGAAGATGTGATCAAACATGGTCGTTTGCTGGCGGGCTTTATTCACGCCTGTCATAGCGGTCAGCCGCTGCTGGCCGCTAAACTGATGCAGGATGTGATCGCTGAACCTTACCGCACCAAACTGCTGCCGGGCTTTGCCGAGGCGCGGCAGGCCGCCGTCGACATCGGCGCGCTGGCGTGCGGCATCTCGGGTTCCGGCCCGACGCTTTTCGCCGTTTGCAATCAGATGGAAACGGCGCAGCGGATGGCAGACTGGCTGCGCCAGCACTATCTGCAAAATGATGAAGGCTTCGTCCATATTTGCCGTCTTGATACGGCTGGCGCACGTAAACTGGGATAACGCATGAAACTCTATAACCTTAAGGATCATAACGAGCAGGTGAGCTTTTCGCAGGCGGTAAAACAGGGCCTGGGATCGCAACAGGGGCTGTTCTTCCCGCTTGAACTGCCGGAATTCGAGCTGACCGACATCGACGCGATGCTGGAAATGGATTTCGTCAGCCGCAGCAGCAAAATTCTCTCTGCCTACATCGGTGACGAAATCGCGCCGCATCAGCTGGCCGAACGCGTTAAAACCGCCTTTGCCTTTCCCGCGCCGGTGGCGAAAGTCAGCGACGATATCGCCTGTCTGGAGCTGTTCCACGGCCCGACGCTGGCGTTTAAAGATTTCGGCGGCCGCTTTATGGCGCAGATGCTCTCTTATGTCTCAGGCGCGGATGAGCAGATCACTATCCTGACCGCGACCTCCGGCGATACCGGCGCGGCCGTGGCGCACGCCTTTTATGGCATGGAAAACGTCCGCGTGGTGATTCTCTACCCGCAGGGCAAAATCAGCCCGCTGCAGGAGAAGCTGTTCTGTACGCTGGGCGGCAATATCGAAACCATCGCCATTGACGGCGACTTCGACGCCTGTCAGGCGCTGGTGAAGCAGGCGTTCGACGACGAAGAGCTGAAAAAGGCGATTGGCCTGAACTCTGCGAACTCCATCAATATCAGCCGTCTGCTGGCGCAGATCTGCTACTACTTCGAAGCGGTGGCGCAGCTGCCGCAGGAGAAACGCAACCAGCTGGTGGTCTCAGTGCCGAGCGGTAACTTCGGCGATTTGACCGCCGGCCTGCTGGCGAAATCACTCGGCCTGCCGATCAAGCGCTTTATCGCCGCCACCAACGCCAACGACACCGTGCCGCGCTTCCTGCAGGGCGGCAGCTGGACGCCGAACGCCACGGTCGCCACGCTGTCGAACGCCATGGACGTCAGCCAGCCGAATAACTGGCCGCGCGTAGAGGAGTTGTTCCGCCGCAAAACCTGGCGCCTGACCGATCTCGCCTACGGCGCAGTGAGCGATGAGACCACCGAAGCGACGATGCGCGAGCTGGCGGAAATCGGCTATATCTCTGAGCCCCATGCCGCCATCGCCTATCGTCTGCTGCGCGATCAGCTGCAGGAAGGGGAGTTCGGTCTGTTCCTTGGCACAGCGCACCCGGCGAAATTCAAAGAGAGCGTCGAAGCGATCCTCGGCCAGGCGCTGCCGCTGCCGCAGGAACTGGCGGATCGTGCTGGCCTGCCGCTGCTGTCGCACGCTATGCAGGCTGATTTCGCGCCGCTGCGCGCGTTTTTGCTGAAGGCATAATCGCTGACGGCGCGAAGCGCGCCGGTTTTGCCCGGCTGTCGGGCATCCACCGGCGCGCGAGGCTGCGTTAGTTATAGACAAGGTTAAAGGTCGCCATGCTGTCGGCCTTACCTGCCGCGATCTGCGCTTCCGTCTGGATATACTGCGCTTTAAACTCCAGCGTCTGAACCTGATTCGGCGTATTAAGGGTCGCCAGCACCGGTAGCTGATCGGTGGGCGTATTCAACGGCACGCGCTCACCGGCCGGAACCTGCAGGCCTGAACCATAAGAGAGCGCAACGCCGACGCCCGAGGCGGCATCAGCCTGAGGCGTGAGCGCCAGCGCGTCTTTATCCCCGGCGGCGGCCATGCCGAAGAAGCCGACTTTTACCGAGGCGCTGTTTTCGCACAGAACCTGAATCTGAAACGACTTTTCGCTGCCCGCTTTACTGCCAACTCCGCTGAATTCGCTTTTGCTGACTTTCCCCATATCGACATTGATTGTGCCGGTATTCGACGTCACCGCGCAGCTGCCATATTTCACGGTGAAGCTGGATAAAATAATCTGTGGCTTATCAGCGATCGGCTGACTGCTGGCGGCGCTGTCGCCAACCTGCAGCGTGGCGGTGCCGATTGGGGTTTCAGGCACATTAGCCGGCTGATTACCGGGATGGAGCGGGGAGCCTTGCGACGGAATTTTATAAAAGACCAGATAGGATTGCAGGGTTAAGTTACTGGCCTGATTGATTTGCGCGCTGGTCATCGAGTTGCAGACAGAGCTGCGTTTGCCTTTCGCCGTCGTATCGTAAAACAGGCCGCCGCAGTAAGTGGGTTCTTTAAAGCCAATGGCAAAACCGATGCCCTCTGTTCCCGCGATACGGTAAATCGGCGTGGTGTGGCCGCCACTTAGCGTCGCCTGCAGGCCGCTCTCTTCTGCATCTATCGCATAGCCGATATCCTTGTAGTTCAGGCCGCTCTCACCGCTGTTTTTGTTGCAGTTAAAGGCATTGTTGTTATCCAGCGGCATCTGCGCGGAGATGGGCGTGCCGTCAGCGGCGCCGGGAAGATAGTTGACGTCATGGGTCTGCACGACAATCTGGCTGACGCCGTGACACTCCTCCTGAGCGAGCGCCTGCTGGCTGAAAAGGGTTGCTAAAACCAGCAGCGACAGCGTGACGGACTGGGTTAATTTCATTAGAGATTCCTGTATGTTAGCGGCAGACGGCGGAGATGAGTTTCACTGAACTGGCTGAAGGCGTGTCAGGCAGGCGGAAGGGCGCCCGGCAGCTTTTTGCCACGCCATCCTCTTGCCAGCTCAACGTAATGGTTCCCTGCGCCGGCACGCCGCTGAGATAAAGCTGCCCTTTTTCGGCGACGATGCCGCTGGTGCTGCTGCCTTTTCCCTGCTCAGGCAGATCCAGCTGCGCCGTCGCGCCGAAGGGCGGCGTCCCATCCCGATAGGCCAGGGTAAACAGCACCCGATTGCCGATATGGGTGGCGTAGTCGATCATCACCACCGCGCCGCGGGTAGGAATGGCGGTCTGCGCGCCAAGCTCGACGTCGACGTTATCCGGTAGCGTATCCGCTTCCAGTTCAATACTGTTTTTGTGGTAGGGCGACAGCGAGGGAACCACCGCGTAGCCGCGCCCGTCGGTGCTGACGTCGCTGGCGCTCTGAATGGTCACGTCGCTGGCGCCAGGCACCCGAACGATGCCGAAGGTGTCGCCCAGCGGCTGGCTCAGGGTAACGCCATGCGCATGGGCGACAATGCCGCCCGCCAGTCCGTAGCTAAGCTGGCTACTGTGTTTATCATGACTGATGCCGAGGCTGGCGGTGCCGCGGCTGCCGCGATAGCTCAGCGAGGCGTTGCTGTTAAGGTTTTGTCCTTTGCTGTCACGGCCCTGTTGCAGGCTGTAGTTGAGGTTTTTGTTCTCCAGCATCGAACCTGACAGCGCGACTTGTTGAGAGGTCTCGCCGCTGTTGTCGGCGTTTATGCTGTAGCTGACCGAGCTGTCCGGCAGCAGAGCGCTGAGGGGAATGCTGAGGTTAAACGTAATGGCGCGATCGGCTTTTTTGTTGCCGCTGGCGCCGGTGTAAAAGTAACCCACCCCCCAGGAGGCGCTTTTAAAGGTGCTGTAATAGCCGACATGCAGCGTCCGCTCCTCTCTGCCGGTTCGCCAGTAATTCTGCATATAGGCTGTCAGGCTCAGGCTGCCGTAGTCGCCGATGCCCTGAGACACAGAGACCTCGGAGCGGCTGCGCCTGTTGTTAACAAAAGAGGTGGGGCTCATCAGGGCATTCGCTTCGCTGAACGAGTAAAAGCCACCAGAGGAGTAGCGATAGTTCGCCATGCTGAAGGTGGTGTTAGTCGAGGCGAAACTCTTCTGATACTGCAGCCGTACCGACTGGCCAGCGCTGCGTCTGCTCTGGGGCAGCTCGGTTTTCGCCCAGCTCACATCCATACCGACAGAACCAAAATCGCCGAATCCTTTGGCCAGTCCCACTGCCGCAGAATGGTAGTTTTGCGCCACCAGCGCGCCGCCGAAGGCGGTGAAGTCCCTCGGCAGGCCGTAAAACAGGGTGGACTGCATAAACAGGGGCGAACGCAGCGGCGTACTGCCCGCATAGTGATAGCGGCCCGCGCTGATGCTGTATCGCTTATGGCCCTGGCGCAGCATAAAAGGAATGGCGGAGTAGGGCTGGGTAAACCTGCGCTCCGTGCCGTCGCTCTCTTTGATGACGACCTCCAGGTCGCCGCTCTGCGCTGTGGGATAGAGGTCCCTGATCTCAAACGCGCCGGGCGCAACCTGAGTTTCATAGATGACATAGCCATGCTGGCTCACCGTCACCCTGGCGCTGCTGTGGGCAATGCCGTGAATAACCGGCGCGAAGCCGCGCTGGCTATCCGGCAGCATAGTATCGTCAGACGTTATCTGCAGCCCGCGGAACTGCACGCTGTCGAACACTTCGCCGGAGGTATAGGTATCGCCTGCGCGAAACTGACTGCGCAGCATTTTTATATCACGTTCGAGATAAGTGGTTTGCGACTGCCAGTGACTGGTCAGATCGTAACGATAGGTCGATGTATTGCGCAGACGCCAGGCGCCGAGATTGGCGCCGCTGCGCAGGCTCAGCAGGGAAGATTGCCAGTCGTCGCCCTCATTGTGGGAACGGGTGCCGGAAAGGGTGTAATCAACGAAGGCCGCCGCGACGCCCTCATCCCACTTAGCGGGATCGATATAGTCGCCTTTTTTGTCCGTCAGGGCGATTTGCGGAATGCTGATCGTCAGCTGCTGCTGCGAAAAGTCGAACCGCGTCGAGGCATCGGGGATAAAGTCGCCCAACTCCTGTACCGTTTCGCCTTCCTTAAGCCGGTTAAAAGCGGAGAAAGCGCGCACGTTGACCCCCATATCCGCCAGTTGACGCACCGTCAGTAAAGGAACCAGCCCCTTACGCCCTTCGACAAAGGTCACGTCGCGGCTCTCATAAACATTATTATTCAGCAGGACGGTCACGTGATAGGTGCCCGGCTGTTCGCCGCCTTCATGGCTAAAGTAGTGCAGATCGGCGGTTTTCTGCTGCTCTGAGGAGAACTCCAGCGCGGCCGGATTAAAGTAATCGTCGGCAAAAGCGGTACGCACAGGACTCATCAGCATCAGCACCCCAGGCAGACCTGCAAGCCAGACATGCGAGGAAGCGCGAGGATGTTTTTTTGCTTCTGAGGCCGGGATACTTACTTTCACGTCAATGTTTCCAGAGGCGAGCCGCTTCAAGAAAGCGTTGCGCTGCGCAGAACGAGATAATTAGCGGGTCTGCTCCGGCGTGGTGCCGCCAAAGTCATTAATCGCTGACCAGGTTACGGGTCCGGTGCTGGCTGCCGTCCAGCGCCGATCTTCGCCCGGCGCAATCATCCCGGGCTGCGGGATGTCATGACCGCCGACGCTCAGGCGATAAAAAGAGACGAAGTAGGGCGTAGGATTATGGCCAATAAGCTGATTGCCCTCGTGGCGAAACGTCAGCTGACGCCAGGCCTCGGCGGGCGAGCCGGTTAGCCCTTTGGGGCGATAAAAGAGTTTAAATTTTGATTTAATATTGATTTGCAGCTGATTGCTCTGGTCGCGTGACGAGGGCGCAATGGATTTAACGTTTAGCCAGAATACCGATTCGCGATCTTTCGGCAGCGGCAGGCCGTTATAGTTGATGCGCAAAATATTCTCTTTTTCCGCATCAAGACGGAATAGCGGCGGCGTCACGATAAAAGGCACCGGCGTTTTACTGTTATCGCTATTTTCAATCCACGACTGCACCAGATAAGGGGTGTCTTTATCTTCATTAGTTACGGTCAGCGTAGCTTCTTTTTTTCCTTCCTGGAAAACGACCCGGGTTCCGCCCATCACAATACCCGCCTGGGCCGCTGTGCTGAGCAGAGAAGCTGACAGGAGAACAACAGTGCTAATCTTTTTTAAATTAAAAAAGGTCATTGCGATTATTCTTTTCAGGAAGTTGATAGCAGGGTTTCCCCTGCCGTCGATTAGTTGTAAACCATCACGAAATTAGAGGTGGCGTTCGCCTGTCCTACGGCAATAACTTCACCGTCACTTTTATAATCGGCGAAGAAGTTCAGATCGGCGGAACCGCCCTCGCTGCCGCTGCCGCTGGTGACGTTGACCGCTTTTGAAATCGCACCGATGGCCACCGGCGTGGCGCGGTCAGACTCGTAAAGTTTGATGCCGACGCCAGTCGCGCCGCCGGTTGTTTTCAGCAGCGTGCTGTCGTCGCTGTCTTTGTCGCCGTCAAACAGTACCGCTACCGTGGCAACGGACTGAGGGCAGTTTTTCACTGAAATTGTGAAAGGCGTTTGTGTCGTCTCAGTGCGGCTTTCAAAATAGGACTTCGCCCATTTGCCGAGGTCTACGCTCTGGCTTTTGCTTGTGGTTGTGACCTCGCAAGAGACATCGGTGATTTCACCGGTAAATTTCACGTCACCGCCTGCACCCTGCGTGCCCGCACCTGCGCCCGGGTTCGTATTCATGGGGGAAGGACCGTCAGTCGGGGCAGCAAAAGCGGCGCCAGAGCTCATCAAGCCCGCCAGCATCATTGACAAAAGGCTGTTTTTAATTTTCATCGAAAATATCTCTTTTAGTACAAACAAAATAATCAGGGAAAACTTCTCCCTGCTATCCAGTCGCATTACAACATCTAAATAGCCTGACGTATCCTGGCAGACTATGGAGGCGGATATTATTTATTACATTTGATATATAAATATTCAACGAGAGGAGATGTTGACAGGAGAGGCTTTTTTAAAAGAGAGTGAGTTACCTGGGATTAACTTATTTAGTATGCGGGTTGCAATAAAAAAATTGATGTTAATTTTTCTTTGCAAATATAAGGGCTGCAATGTTTATATATAACTGCAGACGGACGCGTATCTGTTGGCTCGGCAGTATTTCTGCGCTTAACGACACAATGCTGTCAAAAAAATTGCCTGGTTCGTCCCAGCACAATAAAGTGTTTGCCGCCGCTAACTCGGACGGCAAACCCATTGATTACTTCTGCTCGCCGCGCTTAAACACCAGCTCGTTTTCACTGCTGGCTGCTGCATCGAAGAAGTAGCCGTCCACATCGAACTGCTTCAGCGCGTCAGGGTCAGTCAGGCGATGCTGAATGATGTAGCGGCTCATCAGGCCGCGCGCCTTTTTAGCGTAGAAGCTGATCACCTTAAAGGCCCCGTTCTTTTCGTCGAGGAACACCGGCTTCACCACGCGGCCCTGCAGCTGCTTCGGCTTAATCGCCCGGAAATACTCGTCCGACGCCAGATTGATCAGCACGTCATCGCCCTGTTCCTGCAGCGCGGCGTTAAGGTGTTGCGTCAGCAGATCGCCCCAGAAGCTGTAGAGATCTTTGCCTGCCGGACTGGCCAGTTTAATGCCCATTTCGAGGCGATAGGGCTGCATCAGGTCGAGCGGACGCAGCACGCCATACAGGCCGGAGAGCATGCGCAGATGCTGCTGGGCAAAGTCAAAATCCGCTTCGCTGAAGCTTTCCGCCTGCAAACCGGTATAAACGTCGCCCTTAAACGCCAGAATCGCCTGGCGCGCATTCTCTGGCGTAAAGTCGGGCTGCCAGCTGTTGAAGCGTTCGGCATTGAGTAGCGCCAGCTTATCGCTGATGCCCATAAGCGAAGCGATCTGCGCCGGTGAGAGATCGCGCGCCACCTCAATCAGCTGTTGTGATTTTTCTAACAGCGCAGGCTGGGTATAACGCTGGGTCGCCAGCGGGCTGCTAAAATCGAGCGTTTTGGCGGGTGAGATCACCATTAACATAGTCGCTTCCTCGGTTATCCTTTGTCGCTACAGGGAAATGTCACTTGTCAGGCCGCCGAGTGTAACAAAAAAGCCGCAGCGACAGGCAAATCGCAGCCATTCGTTCGCGCTATCGTAAACGGCATCTGGCGACCTTGCGCCTCGGTTGCCGCATGATATTATCGCAACAGCCTTTTTCACCCTGACATTACATAAGAGACAACAGACATGACGGACAAACTGACCTCCTTGCGTCAACTCACCACCGTTGTCGCCGACACTGGCGATATCGCAGCCATGAAGCTCTATCAGCCGCAAGACGCCACCACCAACCCTTCTCTGATCCTGAACGCCGCGCAGATCCCTGAATACCGCAAGCTGATCGACGAAGCGATTAGCTGGGCGCGCGAGCAGAACGGCAGCAAAGATGAGCTGATCTCGCTGGTGTCGGACAAACTGGCCGTCAACATTGGTCTGGAAATCCTCAAGCTGATTCCGGGCCGCATCTCGACTGAAGTCGACGCGCGTCTCTCCTATGACACCGAAGGCAGCATCGCCAAAGCGCGCAGCCTGATCAAACTCTACAACGACGCGGGCATCAGCAACGACCGTATCCTGATTAAGCTGGCGTCAACCTGGCAGGGCATCCGCGCGGCGGAGCAGCTGGAAAAAGAGGGCATCAACTGTAACCTGACGCTGCTCTTCTCCTTCGCCCAGGCGCGCGCCTGCGCTGAAGCAGGCGTGTTCCTGATTTCGCCGTTCGTGGGCCGAATCCTCGACTGGTACAAAAACAACACCGACAAGAAAGAGTACGCGCCGCACGAAGATCCAGGCGTGGTGTCGGTTTCTGAAATCTACAGCTACTACAAGCAGCACGGGTATGAAACCGTGGTGATGGGCGCGAGCTTCCGTAACGTCGGCGAGATCCTGGAGCTGGCGGGCTGCGATCGCCTGACCATCTCTCCGGCGCTGCTGAAAGAGCTGGCGGAGAGCGAAGGCACGGTTGAGCGTAAGCTGAGCTACAGCGGCGACGTTAAAGCGCGTCCGGCGAAGATGACCGAATCTGAGTTCCTGTGGCAGCATAACCAGGATCCAATGGCGGTCGCGAAACTGGCGGAAGGCATCCGCAACTTCGCCGTCGATCAGGGCAAGCTTGAGAAAATGATCGCCGACCTGCTGTAATCCATTGCCGTGGCGGCCTGGCCCGCCACGGTTTTCTCTTTGCCTCACTTTCTATTATCCTCTCTGCTATTCCTCTTTTGTCTTACCGCTTTGCGGTTAACCCGGGTAACAACATCATGGATACTTTACGCATTGGCCTGATCTCCGTTTCCGATCGCGCCGCGAACGGCATATATCAGGATCAGGGCATTCCGGCGCTGGAAGCCTGGCTAAGCAGCGCGCTGGCGACCCCTTTTACCACCGAAACCCGGCTGGTGCCGGATGAACAACCGCTCATCGAACAGGCGATCTGCGAGCTGGTGGACGAACGTTTTTGCCATCTGGTGCTGACCACCGGCGGCACCGGTCCGGCGCGCCGCGACGTGACGCCCGACGCCACGCTGGCGGTGGCCGATCGTGAGATGCCCGGCTTCGGCGAACAGATGCGTCAGATTAGCCTGCAGTTTGTGCCTACTGCCATTCTGTCGCGCCAGGTCGGCGTGATCCGCAAACAGTCGCTGGTGCTAAACCTGCCAGGACAGCCGAAGTCGATTAAAGAGACGCTGGAAGGGGTGAAAGAGGCCGACGGCAAGGTAAAAGTGCCGGGAATTTTCGCTGCTGTACCTTATTGTTTACAGCTGCTGGAAGGGCCTTACGTAGAAACCCATCACGACGTGGTAGCAGCTTTTCGCCCTAAAAGCGCCATAAAGCAGATAAATAACTAAAAATTCAGCATTTCAGGCATAGCCTCTGGCGGCGCTGGTGTAGTGAAAGATGGACGGTATAGTAAGCTTAAATTTACAAATCCACCTTTATCTCTGGAACCTGTACGCTTATGGATTCACATACTGCCCATCGCCTGAAAAGGCAGGATTATAAAACCCTGTCGCTGGCCGCGCTCGGCGGCGCGCTGGAGTTCTACGACTTTATCATTTTCGTCTTTTTCGCCGCGGTTATCGGCGAACTCTTCTTCCCGCCTGATATCCCTGACTGGCTGCGCCAGCTGCAAACTTTTGCGATTTTCGCCGCCGGCTATCTGGCGCGCCCGCTCGGTGGCCTGATCATGGCGCATTTCGGTGACAAGGTGGGGCGCAAGAAAATGTTCAGCCTGAGCATCCTGCTGATGGCGCTGCCGACGCTGGCGATGGGCGTGCTGCCCACCTACGAGACGGCGGGCATTGCCGCGCCGCTGCTGATGCTGCTGCTGCGCCTGCTGCAGGGCGCGGCGATTGGCGGCGAAGTGCCGGGCGCCTGGGTGTTTGTGGCGGAGCATGTGCCGGAAAAGCGCATCGGTTTCGCCTGCGGCACCCTGACAGCCGGGCTCACGGCGGGGATCCTGCTGGGATCGCTGGTAGCGACCGCTATCAATAGCAGCATGACGCCGCAGACGGTCGCCAGCATCGGCTGGCGTATTCCCTTCTTTCTTGGCGGGCTGTTTGGTCTGCTGGCGATGTATCTGCGTCGCTGGCTGCACGAGACGCCGGTTTTCCAGCAGATGCAGCAGCGTAAAATGCTGGCCGATACGCTGCCGCTAAAAACCGTACTCACTCAACATAAAGGCGGCGTGTTGCTCTCTATGCTGCTGACCTGGCTGCTCTCCGCCTGCATCGTGGTCGTGATTCTAATGGCGCCTGCGCTGATGCAAAAACAGCACGCGATCGGCGCCGCCCTGAGTTTGCAGGCCAACTGTCTGGCGACGGTAATGCTGCTGGCGGGCTGCGTCATTGCTGGTTGGCTGGTGGACTGGATGGGGGCGGCGAAAACCCTGATGGGCGGCTCGCTGCTGCTGGCGGTGTGCAGCTGGCACTTCTTCGCCAGCCAGACCCCGGGTGGCGATGGCCTTTTCTTTAACTACGGGCTGGCAGGGCTGAGCGTCGGCGTAGTAGGCGTGGTGCCTTATCTGATGGTGCGCGCCTTTCCAGCGCCGGTGCGCTTTACCGGCATCTCTTTCTCCTACAATGTTGCCTATGCGATCTTTGGCGGCCTGACGCCCATCTTCGTCACGCTGATCCTGCGTCTGACGCCGCTGGCGCCGGCCTGGTATGTGCTGGCGCTGGCGCTGGTCGGATTGCTGATCGGGCTGTGGCTTTACAATGTCGAACGGCAGGGCGCGCTGGCGAGTGATACGCGCCTGTAGCCAGGCGCGTCAGGCGCGATTAGTCGACGGCGGCCGCTTTCGGCGTCGCCGCGGCGCGCTTCATCAGCGGCGCGGTAAGCAGGTAAACAAGGCAGGCGACAATAATCGAGTTGAAAACCGGCACGCCGCGCTCAACCAGCAGCCCGGTGGCGCTGCCTGCCACGCTGGCGATCAGCGCAGGCCAGCCGATAAGCCGTGAGGTCGCCGGCAGCGCGTTGCTGTCGCGGCTTTGCGCCAGCGTCTGGCGATCGGTCTTCAGCAGATAGTAATCCACAATCATCACGCCCAGCACCGGCGGGAAAATCACGCCCAGCAGCTCCAGAAAATCGACGAAGCGATCGAGAATGCCCAGCACCGAGCAGAGCGTGCCGAGAAAACCCAACAGCAGGGTGATGATGCTGTAGCGCGGCTTAAAGCCGGTCAGCCCTTCCGTGGCGTTGGCGATGCCCAGCGCGGAAGAGTAAAGGTTAAGGTCGTTGATGCGCAGGGTCGAAAAGACCACCGCGAACAGCCCCAGCGTGCTGGTCGTCTGGGTGATGATGGCGATGATGTCAGAAGTATGCAGCTCTTTCGCTATCAGAATGGCCAGTCCGTTAACGCCGTACTCGCCCGCCAGAATGGTCAGCAGCGTGATGGCGAAAACGTCCTTGCCGCTGCGTGAGAAGCGCGTCAGATCCGGCGTCATCAGGCTGGCGAGAATGGCGCCGCCGATCACCATGGTAATGGCGGCGCTCACGGTAATGGACTCTGTGGCCGCAACCGGCGGAATAGTGCTGCCCGCCTGCCCGTGAAACGCGTGCCAGAAGATCCAGCCGACCAGCGCGATAAACAGCGGAACCGCCACGCGCGCGGTAAAGCGCAGCGCCTTAAAGCCAAAGGCGACCAGCAGCGTCAGCACCGCGCCCGATAAAGAAGCGGACTGCGCAAAACTTAGCTTGCCGTCCAGAGCGTAGCTCAGCGACCGGGCGAAAACTGCATTCTGAATGCCAAACCAGCCCAGCAGGCTGACGGCGACCAGCAGGCCGATCAAGACAGAGCCGTGGCGGCCGAAGCCGCACCAGCGCGCCAGCAGGCTGCCTGACAGGCCTTCGCGCATCCCGGCGTAGCCGAGCGCGAAAGTCAGAAAGCCAAACAGCAGGCTCGCCAGGGTAATGGCGGTAAAGGCTTCGCCGAGCGTCATGCTGTTGCCGAGCACGGCACCGAGCATAAACTGATCGAGCGCGGTCAGCATGCCCATATGCACGATAGCGACGCTAAGCAGCGAGAGCCTTTCGCCCGCAGGCACCCGGCTCAACGGGTAGTCATCAAATTTACTCACAACAGGTTTTCCTTGCCGGTTTAAATAAAAGAGACGCCTTTGCTGAGCAGCTTCTCTGGCAGATAGTTCTCCAGCGACTCAGCGCGGCAGTACTGCTCGAACTGCTGCAGCGAATGCACGCCCGCTTTTTGATAAAGGGTCGCGATGCGATTGCCGATGGTTTTCACGCTAAGGTTGTAAATGCGGGCGATCTCTTTGGCACTGAATCGCCTGAGCAGCAGAAAAATCACATCCAGTTCGGCGGGCGTAAACAGAGGGTGTTCAAGCTGAGTGTTCAGCACTGAGCTCTTTTGTGGATGAATAAACGTCAGCGCGGTAATACTTTCCACCGGACGCGCGTTCCAGATACAACCCAGAAAGACGTTCCGGCTATCAAAGACCGGGTATTTTTCGCTGATAAAAGGGGTGAGATAGTTTTTCCCATACCAGTAATGCGTTTCTATAACGGCGACGCACGCTTTTAACGACCTGGCTTTTTCGTCGTGCTCGCAAAACTCATCGGCGCAGTCGCTCCAGGGCGTGGGAAACTCATTATCTTTTTTTCCCTCTAAAGAATAGTTTTTAGGCGTAGCGGTATATAAGCGCGCCGCGCTATTCATATAGAGATGTTGTGATGCCGCATCTTTAAAACCCCATGGTGTAGGTAATAGATCCATGGTGGTAGCAAAGGCGGCAAGAAAATCGTCGATACTGCGATATGGGCTGCCCATAGCGCCTCGCTGATTAGGTGCGGATTATAATCTTTTTGCCAGATAATAACGGGCAAAGCGCTGCGCGTAGCCATCCTGTTCGCCGTAGACGCGATAACCCAGCTTCTCGTAGAAGCCGCGCGCCTGAAAGCTTAAGGTATCCACCACCGCCATATGGCAGCCGCGGCGGCGTGCTTCCTCTTCGGCTTTTTGCATCAGCTCGCGTCCGGTGCCGTGTTTGCGATGCGCCTCGTCGATCCATAGATAGTGAATATCCAGCGTGCCGAACCAGGTGTGCGCCAGCAGCCCGCCCTGAATATGCTGTTCATCGTCATACAATATAACGTTGAGCGGCTTCATATTAACGTCGGCGAAGCGGCTATTATGCTGCCAGAGCTGTTGAATAATATATTCTTCAGTCTGACGATCCTCAATATGGCCGATCTTTATTTCCATATAATAATGTCCATATGATAAAAATGTGAGAAGAGCTGAGGGGATGTAAAATGCTCGGAATTTCCATTATTACCATGAGGTTCGGTCGGACGCAAGAGATAATATTCCCCCTGTGATTTACGCCGCTTAATATTATCATAGGGCCAGTTATTTGATGGCTATGGCAACGTGACTATTCGCCGGCATCAGGGAAAAGAGAAAAATAAGTTAGTTTTGCAATAATAACGATAATATATTTTTTCGGCTCCTTCGCTGGGCCGACCGCTTCACACCGCACCCAATCAACATGCTGTTCAACAGGCCGCGCTTTGCGCGGCTTTTTTCTTTGCGCAGCCAAAGGCGCGAAGCGCGGACGGCGCTGAAAAGCCGGCGGTGAAAAAAAATTTTCTTTTAACCCTTGATGCGCTTCGAAGCGGCCCCATTTAGTTGTCATCGAGCGTTGTGAGCCCGGGAAAAAAAGCGAGTAATGGCGGTTGAAAGCCAACAAAGCGCCCGCATTAAGGGTTCACAACCCAAATTGACAAAGAATTTAAGTGGGAGACGTTTAGATGGGTAAGATTATTGGTATTGACCTGGGTACAACCAACTCTTGTGTTGCGATCATGGACGGCGGTAAAGCGCGCGTGCTGGAGAATGCCGAAGGCGATCGCACCACGCCCTCAATTATTGCTTATACGCAGGATGGCGAAACTCTGGTAGGCCAGCCGGCTAAACGTCAGGCGGTGACCAACCCGCAGAATACGCTGTTCGCTATCAAGCGTCTGATCGGCCGTCGCTTCCAGGACGAGGAAGTGCAGCGTGATATTAAAATCATGCCGTACAAAATCACCTCTTCCGACAATGGCGACGCCTGGCTGGAAGTAAAAGGTCAGAAAATGGCGCCGCCGCAGATCTCTGCGGAAGTGCTGAAAAAAATGAAAAAGACCGCTGAAGACTATCTCGGCGAGCCGGTGACCGAAGCCGTTATCACCGTTCCGGCCTACTTCAACGATGCGCAGCGTCAGGCGACCAAAGACGCCGGCCGTATTGCAGGTCTGGAAGTAAAACGTATTATCAACGAACCGACCGCAGCCGCGCTGGCGTACGGTCTGGATAAAGGCCAGGGCAACCGCACCATCGCGGTTTACGACCTGGGCGGCGGTACCTTCGATATCTCTATTATCGAAATCGACGAAGTTGACGGCGAAAAAACCTTTGAAGTGCTGGCCACCAACGGTGACACCCACCTGGGCGGCGAAGACTTCGACAGCCGTCTGATCAACTATCTGGTTGCCGAATTCAAGAAAGATCAGGGCATCGATCTGCACAACGATCCGCTGGCGATGCAGCGCCTGAAAGAAGCGGCCGAGAAAGCTAAAATCGAGCTCTCTTCCGCGCAGCAGACCGACGTTAACCTGCCGTACATCACGGCGGACGCAACCGGTCCGAAACACCTGAACATCAAAGTGACCCGCGCGAAGCTCGAGTCGCTGGTAGAAGACCTGGTCAGCCGCTCTATCGAGCCGCTGAAAGTCGCGCTGCAGGATGCGGGACTCTCTGTCTCCGACATCAACGACGTGATCCTGGTCGGTGGTCAGACGCGTATGCCGATGGTGCAGTCCAAAGTGGCTGAGTTCTTCGGTAAAGAGCCGCGTAAAGACGTTAACCCGGACGAAGCGGTCGCAGTGGGCGCTGCGGTACAGGGCGGCGTGCTGGCGGGCGACGTCAAAGACGTGCTGCTGCTGGACGTGACCCCGCTGTCGCTGGGTATCGAAACCATGGGCGGCGTGATGACCTCGCTGATCAGCAAGAACACCACGATCCCGACCAAGCACAGCCAGGTGTTCTCAACGGCTGAAGACAACCAGTCTGCCGTGACCATTCACGTGCTGCAGGGTGAGCGTAAGCGTTCAAGCGATAACAAATCGCTGGGTCAGTTCAACCTGGACGGCATCCAGCCGGCACCGCGCGGCATGCCGCAGATCGAAGTGACCTTCGATATCGATGCGGACGGCATCCTGCACGTTTCGGCAAAAGACAAGAACAGCGGCAAAGAGCAGAAGATCACCATCAAAGCCTCTTCCGGTCTGAACGAGGACGAAATCGAAAAAATGGTTCGCGACGCAGAAGCGAACGCTGAATCGGATCGCAAGTTCGAAGAGCTGGTGCAGACGCGCAACCAGGGCGACCAGATTGCGCACAGCACCCGTAAGCAGCTGGAAGAAGCGGGCGATAAGCTCTCCGCCGACGACAAAGCGCCAATCGAGTCCGCCCTGAGCGAGCTGGAAACCGCGCTGAAAGGCGAAGACAAAGAGGCGATCGACGCTAAAATGCAGGCGCTGATGCAGGTTTCCAGCAAGCTGATGGAAGCGGCGCAGCAGCAGCAGGCAGGCGGCGCGGATGCAGCCGACGCTTCTGCGAAGAAAGACGACGACGTGGTCGACGCTGAATTCGAAGAAGTGAAAGACAACAAAAAATAATTGCCCCTGACCGGGCGCGACGGTTGGCCTGACAGCCGTTGAAACCAGCACGGGCGTAGGAGATCTCTCCACGCCCGTGCGAGCATGTTAAGGGCTAAAAATGGCGAAGAGTGACTACTACGAGATTTTAGGCGTCTCCAAATCCGCAGACGAACGTGAAATTAAAAAGGCGTATAAACGCCTGGCGATGAAGTTTCACCCTGACCGCAATCCGGGTGACAAAGAAGCGGAAGCCAAATTCAAAGAGGTCAAGGAAGCCTACGAAATCCTGACCGACGCGCAGAAGCGCGCGGCATACGATCAGTACGGTCATGCGGCCTTTGAACAGGGCGGCATGGGCGGCGGTGGATTCGGCGGCGGCGGCGGCTTTGGCGGCGGCGGCGCGGACTTCAGCGATATCTTTGGCGACGTCTTCGGCGATATCTTTGGCGGCGGTCGTCGTCAACGCGCAGCGCGCGGCGCCGATTTACGCTACAACATGGAGCTGACGCTGGAAGAAGCGGTGCGCGGCGTGACCAAAGAGATCCGCATCCCGACGCTGCAGGAGTGTGACGTCTGCCACGGCAGCGGCGCGAAGGCGGGCTCTCAGCCGCAAACCTGTCCGACCTGTCACGGCGCAGGCCAGGTGCAGATGCGTCAGGGCTTCTTTACCGTTCAGCAGGCCTGTCCGACCTGTCACGGCCGCGGCTCGGTGATTAAAGATCCGTGCAACGCCTGCCATGGCCATGGACGCGTCGAGAAATCGAAAACCCTGTCGGTGAAAATCCCCGCAGGCGTCGATACCGGCGATCGCATTCGTCTCAGCGGTGAAGGCGAAGCGGGCGAGCAGGGCGCGCCAGCGGGCGATCTCTACGTTCAGGTGTCGGTGAAGAAACACCCGATCTTCGAGCGTGAGGACAACAACCTTTACTGCGAAGTGCCGATCAACTTTGCTATGGCGGCGCTGGGCGGCGAAATCGAAGTGCCGACGCTGGACGGACGCGTGAAGCTGAAAGTCCCGGCTGAAACCCAGACCGGCAAACTGTTCCGCATGCGCGGCAAAGGGGTGAAATCAGTGCGCGGCGGCGCGGTAGGCGATCTGCTGTGCCGCGTCGTGGTGGAAACGCCGGTCAATCTGAACGAGAAGCAGAAAAAGCTGCTGCGTGATTTGGAAGAGAGTTTTGGCGGCCCCACCGGCGAGAACAATAGCCCGCGTTCGAAAAGTTTCTTCGACGGCGTGAAGAAATTCTTTGACGATTTAACTCGCTAATTCGCATCCGGTAAGCATAAAGCCAGCGCACAGTCGCTGGCTTTTTTTTGTGCCATTTTCGCCCTATAGCGCTTAAAGTTCCGTAAAAAGATCTTTTAATAACCGAACAAGAGGTTGTTAACCGTTATGATAGCCGCTGCTCTGGAATAGCACAGGTAATGAGTCGGGAGATAACGTGAAGATTAAACTTAAAAAATGGCTACAGAATGATGCCACAAGCGGCATTGTGCTGATCCTGGCGGCTGCGCTGGCGATGTTCCTGGCGAACTACGCTGGCACCCAGCAGGCTTATCAGAACCTGCTGGCCATACCGGTCGAGTTCCGCTTCGGATCGCTCGATATCAGCAAGAATCTGCTGCTGTGGATTAACGACGCGCTTATGGCGATCTTTTTCCTGATGGTCGGCTTAGAAGTGAAGCGCGAGATGGTGATGGGCGCACTGGCGAAGCGTGAACAGGCCATTTTCCCGCTGATTGCCGCGCTGGGCGGCATGCTGGTGCCCGGGCTGCTGTTTCTGGCGTTTAACGGTGCAGATGCCGCTACGCGCAGCGGCTGGGCGATTCCTACCGCCACCGATATCGCCTTTGCGCTGGGCATCCTCGCGCTGCTCGGCAGCCGCGTGCCGCCGGCGTTGAAAATCTTCCTGATGGCGCTGGCGATTATCGACGATCTCGGCGCGATCGTGGTGATTGCGCTGTTCTACACCAGCGATCTGTCGATAGCTGCGCTGGGTGTTGCCGCAGGGGCGATTGTCGTGCTGGCGGCGATGAATCTGCTGAACGTGCGCAACACCGGCCTCTATCTGCTGGTCGGCATGGTGCTGTGGACCGCGGTGCTGAAATCGGGCGTGCATGCGACGCTGGCGGGCGTAGTAGTCGGCTTCCTGATCCCGCTGAAAAAGCAGGAGGGGCATTCACCGGCCATTCATCTTGAGCATGCGCTGCATCCCTGGGTGCGCTGGCTGATCCTGCCGCTGTTCGCCTTCGCTAATGCCGGCGTATCGCTGGAAGGCATCCACGCTGGCGATATCTTCTCGCTGCTGCCGCTGGGGATTATTGTGGGGCTGCTGATTGGCAAGCCCGTGGGCATCACGCTTTTCTGCTGGCTGGCGGTGAAGCTCAGGCTGGCGACGCTGCCGGAAAATACCCGCCTGGCGGATATCGCCGCGGTCGGCGTGCTGTGCGGCATCGGCTTTACCATGTCGATTTTTATCGCCTCGCTGGCTTACGGCGAGAGTAATCCGCAGCTTATCACGCTGGCGAAGCTGGGCATTTTGATGGGATCAATTCTCTCTGCGGTGGCGGGTTATGTGATTCTGGGACGGCGTCTGGCGCGCCGGACGGCAGCCTGACTGTAGCGTTCCCGGCAGGCATCGAGGTCAGACGCTTGCCGGGAGCAGCCCCTTAATTGAGGCGAAAAAAAACCGGCTAAGCGCCGGTTCTTTTTACAAAGCGATGAACAAAGGCTTACGCCATTTTGTTGATCTGAGCAGTCAGGTTTGCTTTATGACGTGCAGCTTTGTTTTTGTGGATCAGACCTTTAGCAGCCTGACGGTCCACGAGTGGTTGCATTTCGTTAAATGCGTTCTGCGCAGCAGCTTTGTCGCCAGCTGCGATCGCCGCGTATACTTTCTTAACGAAAGTACGCATCATAGAACGACGGCTCGCGTTATGCTTGCGACGTTTTTCAGATGTTACGGCGCGTTTCTTAGCTGATTTGATATTAGCCAAGGTCCAACTCCCAAATGTGTTCTATATGGACAAATCAAAGGCCGAGGACTATGCCTTTTGAGCCTTCTTTTGTCAATGGATTTGTGCAAATAAGCGTCGTTTTACAAACCACGCCCGGTTACGTAATTGATGGCGCAAGATTCTACCAGCTTCCCCTCGTTGAATACAGCCTTTCCCAACAAAATTCTCGGATAAACGGGCGGCATGCGTCGGGCCCTGATAAATGGCGCCTTCTGCGCAGGAAAGGTGTGGCTACGGGTTAACCTTAGCCGGTTTCAAGGGTATAATCCGCCGATTTCCACCGGTTTGAGTCAGCCATGAAGTTTATCCGCGGTATTCATAATCTAAACGAGCAGCATCGCGGCTGCGTCCTGACCATTGGTAACTTCGACGGCGTGCATCGCGGCCATCAGGCGCTGATGGCGCGCCTGTGCGAAGAGGGACGAAAACGCCAGCTTCCGGTGATGGTGATGCTGTTCGAGCCGCAGCCGCTTGAGCTGTTTGCCGGAGACAAAGCGCCGGCGCGCCTGACGCGTCTGCGGGAGAAGCTGAAATTCCTGGCGGAGGCGGGCGTCGATCGCGTGCTCTGCGTGCGCTTTGACCGCCGCTTCGCCGCGCAGTCGGCACAGTGTTTCATCACCGATCTGCTGGTGGATAAGCTGGGCGTTAAGTACCTGGCGGTGGGGGATGATTTCCGCTTTGGCGCTGGTCGTCAGGGCGATTTCCTGTTATTACAGAAGGCGGGTGCCGAGTACGGCTTTGACGTCGTCAGCACCGAAACCTTCTGCGACGGCGGCAAGCGCATCAGCAGCACCGCCGTGCGTCAGGCGCTGGCCGATGACGACTTAGCGCTGGCGCAAACGCTGCTGGGCCATCCTTTCAGTATCTCTGGCCGCGTCGTGCACGGCGATGCATTAGGACGCACCATCGGTTTTCCCACCGCGAACCTCCCTTTGCGCCGCATCGTCTCGCCGGTGAAAGGCGTGTATGCGGTGGAAGTGCTCGGCCTGGGCGCGCCCGTTCCCGGCGTCGCCAATATCGGCACGCGACCGACGGTAAAAGGATTACGCCAGCAGCTTGAAGTTCACCTGCTTGACATCAATATCAATCTGTATGGAAAGCACATTGATGTGGTGCTGAAGCATAAGATACGTAACGAGCAGCGCTTTGCCTCACTGGAGGCGTTGAAAGAACAAATTGCGAAAGATGTGGTAACCGCCCGGCGCTTCTTTGGGCTTTAACCCCGCAAAATACGGAAACGAGAATCTGATGAGTGACTATAAATCTACCCTGAATTTGCCCGAAACGGGGTTCCCGATGCGTGGCGATCTTGCCAAACGCGAGCCGGGAATGCTGCAGCGCTGGTATGATGACAACCTGTACGGCATCATCCGCGAAGCCAAAAAAGGGAAAAAAACCTTTATCCTGCATGACGGCCCTCCCTATGCCAACGGCAGCATCCATATTGGTCACTCAGTTAACAAGATTCTGAAAGACATTATCGTTAAGTCGAAAGGCATGGCGGGCTTCGATTCGCCTTACGTGCCGGGCTGGGACTGTCACGGTCTGCCAATCGAGCATAAGGTCGAGCAGATGATCGGCAAGCCAGGCGAGAAGGTCACGCCGGCGGAATTCCGCGAAGCGTGCCGCAAATACGCCGCCGAGCAGGTGGAAGGGCAGAAGGCGGACTTTATCCGTCTCGGCGTACTGGGCGACTGGGATCGTCCCTACCTGACGATGAACTTCCAGACCGAAGCCAATATCATCCGCGCGCTGGGCAAAATCATCGGCAACGGCCATCTGCACAAAGGCGCGAAGCCGGTGCACTGGTGTCTGGACTGCCGCTCGGCGCTGGCGGAAGCGGAAGTCGAGTACTATGACAAAACCTCGCCCTCTATCGACGTTATGTTTAACGCGGTAGACCGCGACGCGGTGCGCGCGCCGTTCGGCGACGCGCCGGTCAACGGCCCGATCTCGCTGGTGATCTGGACCACAACGCCCTGGACCATGCCGGCCAACCGCGCGATCTCCCTGCATCCGGAATTCGACTATCAGCTGGTGCAGATCGACGGTCGCGCCCTGATCCTCGCGAAAGAGCTGGCCGAGAGCGTGCTGAAGCGCGCTGGCGTCGCCGAGTGGACCGTGCTGGGCGAATGTAAAGGCGCGGCGCTGGAGCGTCTGACCTTCCAGCATCCTTTCCTGGTGAACATTCAGTCGCCGGTGGTGTTGGGCGAGCACGTGACGCTCGAAGCCGGTACCGGCGCCGTGCACACTGCGCCGGGCCACGGTCCGGACGACTATGTTATCGGGCAGAAATATGGCATCGAAGTGGCGAACCCGGTTGGCCCGGACGGCACCTATCTGCCGGGCACCTATCCGACCCTCGACGGCCTGAACGTCTTCAAAGCCAACGACGTGATCGTCGAGCTGCTGAAAGAGAAGGGCGCGCTGCTGCATGTGGAAAAACTGCTGCACAGCTACCCGCACTGCTGGCGTCACAAAACGCCGATCATCTTCCGCGCCACGCCGCAGTGGTTCATCAGCATGGATCAGAAAGGGCTGCGCGCGCAGTCGCTGAAAGAGATCAAAGGCGTGCAGTGGATCCCGGACTGGGGCCAGGCGCGTATTGAAGCGATGGTGGCCAATCGTCCGGACTGGTGCATCTCGCGTCAGCGCACCTGGGGCGTGCCGATGGCGCTGTTCGTGCATAAAGAGACCGAGCAGCTGCATCCCGATACGCTGGCGCTGATGGAGAAAGTTGCGCAGCGCGTCGAGCAGGACGGTATTCAGGCGTGGTGGGATCTCGATCCGCGCGATCTGATGGGCGACGACGCCGACAATTACGTCAAGGTGCCGGATACGCTGGACGTCTGGTTCGACTCCGGCTCGACCAGCTATGCCGTGGTCGACGCGCGTCCGGAATTCGGCGGCCACGCGCCCGATATGTATCTGGAAGGCTCCGACCAGCATCGCGGCTGGTTTATGTCTTCGCTGATGATCTCTACCGCGATGAAGGGCAAAGCGCCTTATCGCCAGGTGCTGACCCACGGCTTTACCGTGGATGGTCAGGGCCGCAAGATGTCCAAGTCGATCGGCAACACCGTTTCGCCGCAGGACGTGATGAACAAACTGGGCGCGGATATTCTGCGTCTGTGGGTCGCCTCTACCGATTACTCCGGTGAGATGGCGGTCTCCGACGAGATCCTGAAACGCTCTGCCGACGCCTACCGTCGTATCCGCAACACCGCGCGCTTCCTGCTGGCGAACCTCAACGGCTTCAACCCGGAAACCGATATGGTCGCGCCGGAAGAGATGGTGGTGGTGGATCGCTGGGCGGTCGGCCGCGCGCAGGCGGCGCAGGCAGATATCGTCGCGTCGTATGAAAACTACGATTTCCATGAGGTTATCCAGCGTCTGATGCAGTTCTGCTCGATCGAGATGGGCTCGTTCTATCTGGATATCATCAAGGATCGCCAGTACACCGCGAAGGGCGACAGCCTGGCGCGTCGCAGCTGCCAGACCGCGCTGTGGCATATCGCCGAGGCGCTGGTGCGCTGGATGGCGCCGATCATGTCCTTTACCGCCGACGAGATCTGGGGCTATCTGCCGGGCAAACGCGCGCAGTACGTCTTCACCGAGGAGTGGTATAGCGGTCTGTTCGGCCTGTCGCAGGACGACGCGCTGAATGACGCCTACTGGGCGGAGCTGCTGAAGGTGCGCGGCGAAGTCAACAAGGCTATTGAGCAGGCGCGCAGCGACAAGCGTATCGGCGGCGCGCTGGAAGCGACCGTGACGCTCTATGCCGATGCGGCGCTGGCGGAGAAGCTGCAGGCGCTGGGCGACGAGCTGCGCTTTGTGCTGCTGACCTCAGGCGCAACGGTGGCGGATTACGCGCTGGCGAGCGAAGAAGCGCAGCAGAGCGAGCTGGTAAAAGGTCTGAAAATCGCGCTGCATAAAGCGGAAGGCGAGAAATGCCTGCGCTGCTGGCACTACACTACGGACGTCGGCCAGAACGCGGAGCATCTTGCCGTGTGCGGACGCTGTTACACCAACCTGGCCGGCAACGGCGAAGAGCGTAAATTTGCCTGATGCGTAAACCTATTCTCTCAACCGGCTTACGCTGGGTATGGCTGGTGCTGGCGGTGATCCTGGTCGATTTCGCCAGCAAACAGTGGGTGATGAACAACATGATGCTGCATGAAACGCAGCCGCTGATGCCGTTCCTCAACCTGTTCTACGCGCATAACTACGGCGCGGCGTTCAGCTTCCTGGCGGACAAAGGCGGCTGGCAGCGCTGGTTCTTCGCCGGCATCGCCATCGCTATCGTGGTGGCGCTGCTGGTGATGATGTACCGCAGCCGCGCCAGCCAGAAAATCGTAAATATTGCCTACGCGCTGATTATCGGCGGCGCGGCGGGCAACCTGTTCGATCGTGCTTATCACGGATTCGTCGTCGACTTTATCGACTTTTATATCGGTGACTGGCACTTCGCCACCTTTAATATCGCTGACTGCGGCATCTGTATCGGCGCCGCGTTAGTGGTGCTGGAGGGCTTTCTCAGCCCCTCCGGCAAACAGGCAAAACAAGGGTAAGACATGACAGCCTCTGTAGAGCGCGACAGCGCGGTGCTGCTGCATTTCACGCTGAAGCTTGAGGATGGCTCCGTCGCGGAGTCGACCTCTGCGTCCGGCAAACCGGCGCTGTTCCGCCTGGGCGACGGCAGCCTTTCCGCCGCGCTGGAGCAGGAGCTGCTGGGACTGAAGGCGGGCGACAAGCACGCCTTTACGCTGGCGCCAGAAGCGGCGTTCGGCGCCGTCAGCCCGGATCTGATCCAGTACTTCTCGCGCCGCGATTTTATTAATGCGGGCGAGCCGGAAATCGGCGCCATCATGCTCTTTACCGGCATGGGCGGCAGCGAAATGCCCGGCGTGATCCGCGAAATCTCCGGGGATTCCATCACCGTGGATTTCAACCATCCGCTGGCCGGTCATCAGGTTCACTTCGATATCGACGTGCTGGAAGTCAATCCGGCACTGGAGGCAAACGATGCAAATCCTGCTGGCTAACCCGCGCGGCTTCTGCGCCGGCGTCGATCGCGCCATCAGCATTGTCGAGCGTGCGCTGGAGATGTACGGCGCGCCGATCTATGTGCGTCATGAAGTGGTGCACAACCGCTACGTGGTGAACAGCCTGCGCGAGCGCGGCGCGATCTTTATTGAAGAGATCAGCGAAGTGCCGGATAACGCCATTCTGATTTTCTCGGCGCACGGCGTATCGCAGGCGGTGCGCGCCGAAGCGAAAGCGCGCAGCCTGACCATGCTGTTCGACGCCACCTGTCCGCTGGTGACCAAGGTGCATATGGAGGTAGCGCGCGCCAGCCGTAAAGGGGTGGAAGCGATCCTGATCGGCCATGCCGGGCATCCGGAAGTTGAAGGCACCATGGGCCAGTACAGCAACCCGAACGGCGGCATGTATCTGGTGGAGTCGCCGGAAGATGTCTTTAAGCTGCAGGTAAAGGATGAGAGCAATCTCTGCTTTATGACGCAGACCACGCTGTCGGTCGATGATACCTCTGACGTGATCGATGCACTGCGCGCGCGCTTTCCGGCAATTATCGGGCCGCGTAAAGACGATATCTGCTATGCCACTACCAACCGGCAGGAAGCGGTGCGCGTGCTGGCGCGCGATGCCGAAGTGGTGCTGGTGGTCGGCTCGAAGAACTCCTCAAACTCCAATCGCCTGGCGGAACTGGCGCAGCGCGCCGGCAAGCTGGCGAAACTGATCGACTCTGCGGACGACATCCAGGAGGAGTGGGTAAAAGGCATTGCGTGCATCGGCGTCACCGCTGGCGCCTCAGCGCCCGACATTCTGGTGCAGCAGGTGATCCAGCGCCTGCGTGAGCTGGGCGGTGAAGCGGCCATCGAGCTGATCGGCCGCGAAGAGAACATTGTGTTTGAAGTGCCGAAAGAGCTGCGCGTCGACGTGCGCAACGTGCAGTAATCCTGCACCCTCAGCTTGCTGAAAGGCCGACGACAGTCGGCCTTTTTTATGGGCAAAAGGGTTGAGTTCCAGCCAGCGGAATTGCTTTTACTGATAATCGGTAAGCGCTACCCTGAAATTCTAATTATCCCGGTTTAGTAGTGGCGCGTCTGTTAACTCACCGTTAACCTGATTGCGCTTTGCATGCATAGTTTTGTATCAGGAATGAATAAATATGAGTAATTACCGCATTGCCATCGTCGGCGCGTCAGGCCGCATGGGACGCAATCTGATTGAGGCGACGCAGCAGGCAGAGGGCGTCGAGCTGGGCGCCGCGCTGGTGCGTCCTGGATCCTCGCTGACTGGCAGCGACGCCGGCGAACTGGCCGGGCTGGGGAAAAACGGCGTGATTATCGCCGACGATTTACGCAGCGTGATGGATGACTTTGACGTGCTGGTGGATTTCACCCGGCCTGAAGGCACGCTGCACTATCTGGCGCTGTGCCGCGAACACAACAAAGCGATGGTGATCGGCACCACCGGCTTCGATGAGGCGGGCAAAGCGGCGATTCAGGCTGCCGCCGCCGATATTGGTATCGTCTTCGCCGCCAATTTCAGCGTCGGCGTGAATCTGGTACTCAAGCTGCTGGAGAAAGCGGCGAAGGTGATGGGCGACTACGCCGATATCGAAATCGTGGAGGCGCACCATCGCCATAAGGTTGATGCGCCTTCCGGCACCGCGCTGGCGATGGGCGAGGCGATTGCCGACGCCATGAACTGGAATTTAAGAGATCATGCCGTCTACGCGCGCGAAGGTCATACCGGCGAGCGCAAGCCGCAGACGATCGGTTTTGCCACGGTGCGCGCGGGCGACATCGTTGGCGAGCATACGGCGATGTTTGCAGATATTGGCGAGCGTGTTGAGATTACCCACAAGGCTTCAAGCCGCATGACCTTTGCAAATGGCGCGGTTAAGGCAGCATTGTGGCTAAAAGAGAAGAAATCTGGCCTTTATGATATGCGAGACGTGCTGGATTTATCGATGCTGTGAATGTTGTGAACCATCGTGATGTGGTTATTTCAATCGGTAACAGGTTGATTGAGAAGGGCGATAGTGTTATCGCCCTTTATTTTTTATTGTATAAATAGCGCGTTAACTTGCGTATTGCCATAAAATGGCTGAAACATTGTCTTTTCTCTGTTTTCATGATTAAAAAAAGCCCTTTTTTGACCATTTGGTCAAAAATAGTGGTCTGCACGGTTCGTTTTCATTTTATTTGCCTCAGGCAACCGTTTATTCCTGTCGGTAATATCGCTTTTTTGCGACTTATTCCTGGTTTTACCCTTCAGTGACTCGAAAACCACTAAAAAAACGTGCTTCAGGGTAGACAAGCCTGAGTGCGATCATTAGAATGCGCGCAATTTGCCAAAAATCGACCACTCAGGCGGTTTTTGCCTTGATTCAGGGCCAAATTTTGAATTAATATGCAAATATTGTGACTGTTTATTCCCTGGAGGATGTTTT
>Ga0268256_1000090_pt1 | contig 153976 bp, 139 predicted proteins | sample AgamicAtAmrz_FD_200247 | JGI IMG/M metagenome (GOLD analysis project Ga0268256, IMG submission 200247) | Agave microbial communities from Guanajuato, Mexico - At.Am.rz (v2) (version 3) | ecosystem: Host-associated > Plants > Roots > Rhizosphere | place: Guanajato, Mexico | collected 2012-06-07 | reverse complement strand
TCGCGATGTGACGAATGTACTCGCCCGACTGCCCACCCACGAAGCGTCCGGGATCGCCGGGCCGCTCCGGCGGCGTCGGGCATCCGGCGCCACCAAACTGGCAAGACGGGTTCACTTACAATCAGCAGAATGCGCTCGCCGTGTCCGGGAGCAACCTTGGCCATGCCTGTATCGGCGACCTCGATGTCGTCTGTCCGGCGACGGCGCCTCGATTACCGTGCGGCAACAGGAGAACCTCGATGATCAAAGTCAGTGTCATGTACCCGTACGCCGCAGGCGCGCGCTTCGACCATGCTTACTACCGCGATACGCACATGCCAATGGTGAAACAGCGGCTCGGCGCGGCATGCCTGTACTACACGGTGGACAAGGGTATCGCAGGCGGCGCTCCCGGCGCGGACCCTGTTTACGTCGCCAAGTGCGACTTCGTCTGCACGTCCGTCGAAGCTTTTCAGGCAGCCCGCGATCCGCACGCGCAGGAGATCATGGCCGACATCGTCAATTACACGGATATACGCCCCGTGCTGCAAATCAGTGAGGTGGTCGTGGAGCGTTCGGAAGGCTAACCAGGGTTCGGATATCGCCAGGCATCGCATCCGCGTATGACGCAGCGCCCGCGCGATCATGGCGCGGGTCGCGCTCGCTCCGCCTGATCGGGTACGCTTGCCGCCGCGGAAAGGGCGGTACGAATTCCGTGCGTCGAGCCACGAATGAAGCGTTCATGAAGCCACGGCGGGGCAGGCCGGCGGCGCTCAGGTCACGCACCTGCGCGCCCCGACCCTGCGCCGCAGGTCAGGACGCGTGCCCCGACGTCAGACTGAGCGCCACCGCTTGCGCGACTTCGATGCCGTCGATCGCCGCCGAATAGATGCCGCCCGCATATCCCGCGCCTTCGCCGGCCGGATACAGGCCTTCGACGTTCATGCTCTGGTAGTCGTCCTTGCGTCGAATCCGGATCGGCGACGACGTGCGCGTCTCCACGCCGGTGAGCACGGCGTCGTGCATCGCGAAGCCGGCGATCTTCTTGTCGATCTCGGGCAGCGCTTCGCGGATCGCTTCGATCACGTAGTCCGGCAGTGCGGTACTGAGGTCGGTCGGATTCACGCCGGGCTTGTACGACGGCTCCACCGAGCCCAGCGACGTCGACGGTCGGCCTGCGATGAAATCGCCGACCAGCTGGCCCGGCGCGCGGTAGTCGCCGCCGCCGAGCTCGAACGCGCGTTCTTCCCATTTGCGCTGGAACGCGATGCCGGCGAGCGGGCCGCCCGGATAATCGTCCGGCGTGATGCCGACGACGATGCCCGCATTCGCGTTGCGTTCCGCGCGGGAATACTGGCTCATCCCGTTGGTGACCACGCGGCCCGGCTCCGAGGTCGCGGCGACCACCGTGCCGCCCGGGCACATGCAGAAGCTGTAGACTGCGCGCCCGTTGCTGCAGTGGTGGACCACCTTGTAGTCGGCCGCGCCGAGCTGCTTGTGGCCCGCGAACTTGCCGAAGCGGCTGCGATCGATCAGCCCCTGCGGATGCTCGATGCGGAAACCGAGCGAGAACGGTTTCGCTTCGATATAGACGCCGCGGTCGTGCAGCATCTGGAACGTGTCGCGCGCGCTATGGCCCACGGCCAGCACCACGCGGTCGCACCGCAGCGTTTCCCCGTTCGACAGCTTGAGCGCGCGCACCTTGCCCTGGTCGATTTCGATGTCGTCGACGCGGGTTTCGAAACGCACTTCGCCACCGAGTTCGTGGATCGACGCGCGCATTTTTTCCACCATGCTGACGAGGCGGAACGTGCCGATGTGCGGCCGGCTCAGGTACAGGATGTCCTCGGGCGCGCCGGCCTTGACGAATTCGTCCAGCACCTTGCGGCCATAGTGGTTCGGATCCTTGATCTGGCTGTACAGCTTGCCGTCGGAAAACGTCCCCGCGCCGCCTTCGCCGAACTGCACGTTGGATTCGGGATTGAGCACGCTCTTGCGCCACAGGCCGAAGGTGTCCTTGGTGCGCTCGCGCACGGCCTTGCCGCGTTCGAGGATGATGGGACGGAACCCCATCTGCGCGAGGATCAGCCCCGCGAACAGTCCGCACGGCCCCATGCCGATGACGACCGGGCGCAGGAAATCGGCGTGTTCGGGCGCCTTCGTGACGAAGTGGTACGTCATGTCGGGCGTCACGCCGCAATGCGGCTTGCCGGCGATGCGCTCGAGCGCGGCCGCTTCGTCCTTGACTTCGATATCGACGATATACGTGAGCTTGATGTCGGCACGCTTGCGCGCGTCGTGCGCGCGGCGGAACACGGTGTAACGGAGCAGTTCGTCTGGCGCCACGCCGAGCTCCGCGAGGCGCGCGCGAATCGCGGCCTCGAGCGCGCTCTCGGGGTGGTCGAGGGGGAGTTTAATTTCGCTTAGCCGTAACATGGGGACTCGGATGCGATTGCCACGGCGCCGTGGCGGTGTTGATACAGGCGGGGCCGGCACCCCGGCGGCGGCGTCGTTCGCCGCGCGGGCATGCCGGACGCAAACCCTTCGCTGTCGTTGCGGGACAAGCGGTGCGGGCGGTAGTACGCCGACTCGTCCGGGCAACTTCAGGATAGGCGCACGAAGCGGCCCGTGTGCACGGAAAATTGTCCCGCGTGTCGGGCGATCGGCGCGCCATCATGACGATGCCGCGCGAGCGGTTTGCGTGAAAGCCGCGCCACGCAGGCGCGGCCCTGGCTTACTCCGCTGCCGGATGCACGCGGCTGTAGCGGTTCAGGATCGGGATCATCTGCGCGTAGATCTTCGGGTTCGCGGCGACGATCTCGTGGCGATGCAGGAAATCGGCGTCGCCCGTGTAGTTGCCGACGAGGCCGCCGGCCTCGGTGATCAGCAGGCTGCCCGCCGCCATGTCCCACACGTTGATGCCTTGCTCGAAGAACGCGTCGAGGCGGCCGGCCGCGACGTTCGCGAGATCGAGTGCCGCCGCGCCCGGGCGGCGCAGGCCCGTGCAAGCCTGCGTCATTTCGGTGAAGAGGCGCGCGTAGGCGTCGAGGCCGTCCTTCTCGCGGAACGGGAAGCCCGTGCCGACGAGTGCATCTGCCAGGCGGTCGCGGCGGCCGACGCGGATGCGGCGGTCGTTCAGGTACGCGCCGCGGCCGCGGGTGGCCGTGAACAGGTCGTTCTTGTTCGGATCGTAGACGACGGCCTGCGTGACGACGCCCTTGTGCTCGAGCGCGATCGAGACGCAGTAGTACGGGAAGCCGTGGATGAAGTTGGTCGTGCCGTCGAGCGGATCGATGATCCACTTGAATTCGGATTCGTTGTCGGATTCGCCCGATTCCTCCGCGAGGATCGCGTGGTCGGGGTAGGCGGTCTTCAGCGTCTCGATGATCGCGTCTTCGGCGGCCTTGTCCACTTCGGTGACGAAGTCGTTCTGCTGCTTCTTGCGGATCTCGATCAGGTCGAGATCGAGGGACGCGCGATTGATGATCTGTCCGGCGCGGCGCGCAGCCTTGACAGCAATGTTGAGCATGGGATGCATGAGCCTGGATCCTGTAGCCGGCGGCACGGGCCGCCACGAAGTGGGACAACCGCCCGGAACGGCGCAAGCGTGCCGGGGCGAGGTGAGACGCGAATTGACAAAGAGCGGGGTACGACCCGCGCTGCGCCGGGCGCAACGCGTAAAGGCATGATTTTACCCGATTTTCGGCGGTTTCAGGCGACCGGCATGCGGGGAAACCCCCACTGGCCATCCGGACGAGTGGGTTTGCCGGGGCGATGGCGATACCATACGGCCATTCTGATGAACCGAGTCGTATCGTAGTGGAAACTCCGCAGAACACCGCCGCGCCGTCCGAATCGGGCGCGGCCTCGTCCCCGCCGCCGTCCGGCGGCTTCACGTCCACCCGCTTCGTGCTCGTCGAGCCGAGCCATCCCGGCAACGTCGGGGCGGCTGCCCGCGCGCTGAAGACGATGGGCTTTTCGCGCCTCGTGCTGGTCGCGCCGCGCGTGCCGCACGTGCAGAGCGACCCCGAGGCGATCGCGATGGCCAGCGGCGCGGACGACGTCCTCGCGTCCGCGCATGTCGTGCCGACGCTCGGCGAAGCGCTGTCCGGCGTGCACTGGTCGATCGCGCTGACCGCGCGCACGCGCGAATACGGGCCGCCGCGCCTCGCGCCGCGCGCGGCTGCCACACAGGCGAGCGCGCAGGTCGGCACGGGCGACATCGCGCTCGTGTTCGGCAACGAGCGCACCGGTCTCGCGAACGAGCATGTCGAGCAGTGCAGCGCGCTCGCGCACATTCCGGCCAACCCGGCCTACAGTTCGCTGAATCTCGCGCAGGCCGTGCAGGTGCTCGCATACGAGTTGCGCGTCGCGTTTCTCGAGCAGGCGAGCGAGCCGTCGGCGCAGCCGCAGGCCGAAGCCGGCACGCTCGCGCAAAGCGACGAGATCGAGCGGATGTACGTGCACCTCGAGAACGCGTTGATCGCGCTCGACTTCCTCGATCCGCGCAATCCGAAGAAGCTGATGCCCCGGCTGCGGCGCCTGTTCGCGCGCACGGGCCTCGAGCGTGAGGAGGTCAACATCCTGCGCGGCATCGCGAAGCACATCCTGCTGAAGTCGGGCAAACCCGGCGGCGACGCGTAAGCGGCTGGCGCTCCGATTGCCGGGGGCGGGGAAGTTCGCTCGATGCGGCGTGTGTTCGGCCGGGCCATGTGTCGACCGACCGCACGCGTCGAACCTGCTGTTTCTCCCGACCGATCGGCCCCGGAAACCCCCGCGTAGCAAGCGTCCCGGCCGAATACCCGTGCCGACGGCGGGGTGAACGCGCGGCCGCGTGCGGCCGGGCACGACTGGCCCTACAATCGCCGGACGTCATAAGCAAATTACCCGGCGCGATAACGGCCGGCATTGCCGGCGATGCGCGCCGGCCTTTTCCCAGATCACATCATGTTCACGAGACTGCGCGAAGACGTCGCAACGATTCGCGAGCGGGATCCCGCCGCTCGCAGTGCGTGGGAAGTGCTGACCTGTTATCCGGGGCTGCATGCACTCGTGCTGCACCGTTTCGCGCACGCATGCTGGCGCGCGAAGCGCTACTGGCTCGCGCGGTTCGTGTCGCAGGCCGGCCGGTTCCTGACCGGCATCGAGATCCACCCCGGCGCGACGATCGGCCGGCGCGTGTTCATCGATCACGGCATGGGCGTCGTGATCGGCGAGACGGCGATCATCGGCGACGATTGCACGATCTATCAGGGCGTGACGCTGGGCGGCACGTCGCTCACGCGCGGCGCGAAGCGCCACCCGACGCTCGAGGCCGGCGTGATCGTCGGCGCCGGCGCGAAGGTGCTCGGCGGTTTCACGGTGGGCGCGGGCGCGAAGATCGGGTCGAACGCGGTGGTCGTCAAACCGGTGCCGCCCGGCGGCACCGCGGTCGGCAACCCGGCACGCATCGTGATGCCGGCGCAGCCGAAGCCGCAGACCGAGCGCGCGGCATTCAGCGCATACGGGATCACGCCGAACGCCGACGATCCGATGTCGCTCGCGATTCACGGGCTGATCGATCACGCGGCGAAGGAAAGCCGCCGCGTCGACGAGATCGTCGCGGCGCTCGAGCGGCTCGGCACGCATCTGGAAACGCTGCAGGGCGCCGACGCGGCGCGCCTCGACCTGCGCAGGCTGTCGGCGGTGCTGGAAGGCAAGACGGTGGAGCGCCAGACGTAACCCACGCGATGGGCGCTGATCGCTGCCGGTCAGTGCGACGGCAGCGCCGGCGTCAGTCGAGCGGCATCGCGTGGATGCCTTCCGCGTCGACGCGCAGGTAGCCGCCGCGCGGCGTGCCGTGATCGAGATCCCAGTCGGGCAGCACCCAGCGGATTCCGCCCGGTTCCGCGTGGCGCGCGGGGCGATGCGTGTGGCCGTGAATGATCACGCTCGCGCGGCTTTTCCGGAACAGCGCGGCCACGCCATCCCGCGTGACGTCGTAGATGGCCGAAGCCGGGCGCATCCGGCCCGCTTCGCTGTTCGAGCGCATGCGCTGCGCGAGCGCGCGGCGCCAGCGGAACGGCCACGCGAGAAACAGCCATTGCGCGACGCGATTGCGCGCGAAGCGCCGGAACACCTGGTAGCCGCGGTCGGCCGTGCATTGCGCGTCACCGTGCGCGAGCACGATGCGCTGGCCGAACGCCATGATCAGCGAAGGGTCGGGCAGCAGCATCGCGCCGGCCGCCTTCATGAAGCGCCGGCCGAGCAGGAAATCACGGTTGCCGTGCATCACGTAGAGCGCGATGCCGCGTTCCGAGAACGTGTGCATCAGCGCGGCCATGCGCGCGGCGAACGGATCGTCGTCGAGGATGTCGTCGCCGATCCAGTATTCGAACAGGTCGCCGAGGATGAACACCGAGTCGGCGCTGTCGGCGGTGTATTTGACGAAATGCTCGAACGCGGCGACCGTCTTCGGAATCGCCTCGCTCAGGTGCAGATCGGAGAGAAACAGGAACGGGCGTGCGGCTTGCGCGTACTCGCGCTCGCCCGGCACGCCCGCGGAGACGCTTCGCGGCGGACTCTCCTGCAACATCGAAGTGCCTCCGTAACGACTATGCGTCAGACCACCACGGCCTTTTCGATCACGACGTCGTCGGTCGGCACGTCCTGGTGGAAGCCGGCGTTACCCGTCTTGACGCCCTTGATCTTGTCGACCACGTCCTGGCCTTCGACGACCTTGCCGAACACCGCGTAGCCCCAGCCCTGCGGCGTCGGCGACGAGTGGTTCAGGAAGTCGTTGTCGTTCACGTTGATGAAGAACTGGGCGGTCGCCGAGTGCGGATCGTTCGTGCGTGCCATCGCGACCGTGTAGTTGTCGTTCTTCAGGCCGTTGTTCGCTTCGTTGTCGATCGGCGCGTCGGTCGGCTTCTGCTTCAGGCCCGGCTCGAAGCCCCCGCCCTGGATCATGAAGCCGTTGATCACGCGATGGAACACGGTGCCGTCGTAATGGCCCTTCTTCACGTAGTTCAGGAAGTTCTCGACCGTCTTCGGTGCCTTCGCGGCGTCGAGTTCGAGCTTGATCACGCCGTGGTTCGTATGCAGTTCAACCATGATGAATTCCTTCGGTGAGGCGGTTTAAATGGCACGCGGCCGGTCGTGCGACGCGGCCGCGTGTGACGCCGGACGTGCCGGCAGGTGCTTACTTCGAGACGATGCTCGCCGATTCGATCACGACCGGTTGCGCCGGTACGTCCTGCATCGGGCCGCGCGAGGTCGTCGCCACGCCTTCGATGTTCTTCACGACGTCGAGGCCCGACACGACCTTGCCGAACACCGCATAGCCGTTGCCGTCCGGGTTCGGATAGTCGAGGCCGCCGTTGTCGACCGTATTGATGAAGAACTGCGCGGTGGCCGAATTCGGATCGCTGGTGCGCGCCATCGCGATCGTGCCCGTCAGGTTCTTCAGACCATTGCGGCTTTCCAGCGGGATCGGCGCGCGGGTCGGCTTTTCCTCGAAGTTGGTCTTGTAGCCGCCGCCCTGGATCATGAAGCCCTTGATCACGCGATGGAAGATCGTGCCGTTGTACTGGCCGGCCTTCACGTAATCGAGGAAGTTGGCGACCGACTTCGGCGCCTTCTCCGGATAGAGCTCGACGCGGATGTCGCCCTGCGAGGTCTTCAGCTGCACGACGGGGTGCGCGGTGGCCGTTTGCGCGAACGCGGGCGCGGTCGCGAGAAGGGCGGCGCCGCCAAGCGCCAGCAACAGACGTTTCATTGCGATCCTCAGGTTGGGAGGGAAGGAAGGCCGCGCCGCTTATTTCGACGGCGCGACGTACGGTGCCGCCAGTGCGCCCGACGGACCGCTGAACTGGAACGTCGGCGACATCGGCAGCGTGGTGGTGCTCACGTTCGCGGCGGCGCGGTCGGTGTAGTCGCGCGTGGCCGGCGTCGTCGCGCGGGCGTTCGGCGCGGCTTTCGACGGCGACACGATCTTCTGCAGATCGGCGAGGCGCTGCGCGGTCGCGCCGCTCGTGCGGCCGAGCGATTGCGCGCGCTTGTACGATTCGGCCGCGAGACGCAGGTAGAGATCGCCGAGGTTCTCGTACGCGAGCGAGTAGCCCGGGTTCGATTGCGTCGCGGTGACGAGCGCGGTGCGCGCCTCGTCATAGCGGCCGTGCTTCGCGTAGAGCGCCGCGAGGTTGTTGTACGGCTCGGGCAGTTCGGGGTACGCCTGCGTGATCGCGACGAACTGCTGGATCGCGTCGTCGTCGCGGTTCAGGCGGGCCAGCACGGTGCCGCGCTTGAACTGCGCCTGCACGTCGTGCGGGTTCGACGCGATGCGCGCGTCGAGCTGCGCGAGCGCCTGCTGCCACTGCTTGCCGGCGATCGACGCGTCGATTTCGGGAGTGCCGTCGGCGACCGCCGGGGCCTTTTGCGCATGCGCCGCGGGCGCCGCGAAAAGCGTCAGCGCGACGCCCATGACGGTGGTCGCAACGAGGGTCGCAGCGCTCGGCGCGCGGCCGCGATGAGGTTTCATAGGCGTAAATCGGAATGTTATACTCCGAGCCATTCTAACAAAACGTCTGCGCGTTCCGGCGAGCGGCAGACAGTCTTTCTTAGCCTCTCGTGGCCGTCACCGCTGTGCTTGCAGCCTGACCGCCCCATGTGATATCGAGGACGCGCGGCCTGGCGCCGCGGCAGATGGTCCGTCCGTTTCACATGCTGGGCGAGCTTCGCCAGGGCGGTTTCCTTCGGCTCACGGTTCATCTCTATGGAATCACTGCGCATCTACAACACGCTCGCGCGTGACAAGCAAGTTTTCGTGCCGCGCCAGCCCGGCGAAGTGCGGATGTACGTATGCGGGATCACCGTCTACGACTATTGTCACGTGGGCCACGCGCGCATGCTGGTCGTGTTCGACCTCGTCCAGCGCTGGCTGCGTGCGATCGGCTATCGGGTCACGTACGTGCGCAACATCACCGACATCGACGACAAGATCATCCGCCGCGCGGTCGAGAACGGCGAGACGATCAAGTCGCTGACCGACCGCTTCATCGGCGCGATGCACGAGGATGAAACCGCGCTCGGCATCCAGCGGCCCGACGTCGAGCCGCGCGCGACGCAGTTCATCCCGCAGATGCTCGGCATGATCGAGACGCTCGAGACGAACGGCTACGCGTATCAGGCGGCCGACGGCGACGTCAATTACTCGGTGCGCAAGTTCGCAGACTACGGGAAGCTGTCGGGCAAGTCGCTCGACGATCTTCGCGCGGGCGAGCGCGTCGCCGCGAACGATGCGAAGCAGGATCCGCTCGACTTCGTGCTGTGGAAGCGCGCGAAGGCGGACGAGCCCGAAGGCGCGTCGTGGGCGTCGAAGTACGGGATGGGCCGCCCGGGCTGGCACATCGAGTGCTCGGCGATGGGCTGCTCGCTGCTCGGCAATCACTTCGACATCCACGGCGGCGGGCAGGACCTGCAATTCCCGCACCACGAGAACGAGATCGCGCAGAGCGAAGGCGCGACCGGCGAGACGTTCGTCAACTACTGGATGCACAACGGCTTCGTGCAGGTCGACAACGAGAAGATGTCGAAATCGCTCGGCAACTTCTTCACGATCCGCGAGGTGCTCGAGCGTTACGACGCGGAAGTCGTGCGCTTCTTCATCGTGCGCACGCACTACCGTTCGCCGCTCAATTACAGCGACGTGCATCTCGACGATGCGCGCGCGTCGCTCACGCGCCTGTACACCGCGCTGAAGGACGTCGAGCCCGACACGCTCGCGCTCGACTGGAACGAGCCGCACGCGCAACGTTTCGCGGCGGCGATGAACGACGATTTCAACACGCCGGTCGCGGTGGCGACGCTGTTCGAGCTGGCGGGTGAAGTCAACCGCACGCGCGATGCCTCGCTCGCCCGGCAACTGAAACAGCTGGCGGGCCTGCTCGGCCTGCTGGGCCGCGAACCGCGCGCGTTCCTGCAGCAGGCGTCCGGCGCCGCGCAGGCGGGCGGGCTCGCGGCCGACGAGATCGAAGCGCAGATCGCCGCGCGCGTCGCGGCGAAGCAAGCGAAGGACTATGCCGAAGCGGACCGGATCCGGGCGGAATTGCTCGAAGCCGGCATCGCACTTGAAGACAAACCGGGCGGATCGACCGAATGGCGTCGCGTATGAGCGCAGCGCGTTCCACTGACCGATCCGTCAGGTAGGAGGCAAGATGGCAACGGCCAGAAAAGCGCCGGTCAGGCGTGCGACCCCGGTCGCCGCGCGTCCGGCAGCCAAGCGCGTACCGGCGGCGAAGGCGGACGCGACGCGCGCCGTGCCGAACGGCGCGCTGAACGGTCATGCGCAGCCGGCGGCCGCGCAGCCGGCCGCCGACGCGGCCCGCAAGATACGTGCGTCCGAAGCGGACGGCGAGGAGGGCGTCGTGCGTCCCGCCTATTGGGACAAGGCGTGCGCGGACCTCGTCAAGCGCGACCGGATCCTGAAGAAACTGATTCCGAAGTTCGGTCCCGCGCATCTCGTGAAGCGCGGCGACCCGTTCGTCACGCTCGCGCGCTCGGTCGTCGGCCAGCAGATTTCGGTGCCGTCCGCCCAGTCGCTGTGGGCGCGCATCGAGGACGCCTGCCCGAAACTCGCGCCACAACCGGTGATCCGGCTCGGCGCGGACAAGCTGATTGCGTGCGGGTTGTCGAAACGCAAGACGGAATACATCCTCGATCTCGCGCAGCATTTCGTGTCGGGGGCGCTGCACGTCGACAAATGGACGTCGATGGACGACGAGGACGTGATCGCGGAACTCACGCAGATCCGCGGCATCAGCCGCTGGACGGCCGAGATGTTCCTGATCTTCAACCTGTCGCGGCCGGACGTGCTGCCGCTCGATGACCCGGGCCTGATCCGTGCGATCAGCGTCAATTACTTCAGCGGCGAACCCGTCACGCGCAGCGAGGCGCGCGAGGTCGCGGCCAACTGGGAGCCGTGGCGCACCGTCGCGACCTGGTACATGTGGCGCAGCCTCGATGCGCCCGACGCCGACGCCTGAGCGTCGGCTATCGGGTTTTAAACATCAATAGTTGAGAGCCGGTTTTGAGCGTCGCCCGCGCGGGTAGAATACGCGCTGCCGCAAGACCCAAGGATTCGAACACATGAAGACCACGTTTCTGGATTTCGAACAGCCGATCGCCGAACTTGAGGCCAAGATCGAAGAGCTGCGATTCGTGCAGGACGACTCGGCTGTCGATATTTCGGAAGAAATCGAGCGGCTGTCGAAGAAAAGCCAGCAACTGACGAAAGACCTCTACGCGAACCTGTCGCCGTGGCAGGTTTCGCAGATCGCGCGGCACCCGCAGCGGCCGTACACGCTCGACTACGTCGCGGAACTGTTTACCGATTTTCACGAGCTGCATGGCGACCGCGCGTTCGCGGACGACCTGTCGATCGTCGGTGGTCTCGCGCGCTTCGGCGGCCATCCGTGCATGGTGATCGGTCACCAGAAGGGCCGCGACACGAAGGAGCGCGCCGCGCGCAACTTCGGGATGCCGCGTCCGGAAGGCTATCGCAAGGCCGAACGCCTGATGCGTCTCGCCGAGAAGTTCGGGCTGCCGATCTTCACGTTCGTCGACACGCCGGGCGCGTACCCGGGCATCGGCGCGGAAGAGCGCGGCCAGTCGGAGGCGATCGGCCGCAACCTGTACGTGATGGCCGAGCTGAAGACGCCGATCATCACGACGGTGATCGGCGAGGGCGGTTCGGGCGGTGCGCTGGCGATTGCCGTGGCCGACACCGTGATGATGCTGCAGTTCTCGACCTACTCGGTGATCTCGCCGGAAGGCTGCGCGTCGATCCTGTGGAAGAGCGCCGCGAAGGCGCCGGAAGCCGCGGAAGCGCTGGGCCTGACCGCGCACCGCCTGAAGGCGCTCGGCCTGATCGACAAGATCATCAACGAGCCGCTCGGCGGCGCGCATCGCGACCCGAAGGGCATGGCCGCGCTGCTGCGCCGTGCGCTGGCCGATTCGCTGCGCCAGTTCCAGGGCATGAGCATCGATGCGCTGCGCGAGCGCCGCTTCGAGCGCCTGATGGCCTACGGCAAATTCAAGGAAACCGCGCCCGGCGCATGACCGGCCGTGTATTCAAGGCGCGTGCCGCTGCACGCGCGTCTCGCTCGTGATCCCACCCACCGAATTCTCCGCCGACCGCGTCGTCCTCGACGCGGTCGGCGTTGCGCTTTCTGGTCTGCCGCCGGACGCGCGTATCGCGATCGCCTACAGCGGCGGCCTTGATTCGACCGTGCTGCTCGATGCGGCCGTGCGCGTCGCGGGTGCATCGCGCTGCGTCGCGCTGCACGTGCATCACGGCCTGAGCGCGAACGCCGACGCATGGGTCGCGCATGCCGAAGGGCAAGCGGCTCGGCTCGGTGTCGCATTCAAATCGATGCGCGTCGACGTGCCGCGCGACAGCGGGCTCGGGATCGAGGCGACCGCGCGCGAGCGTCGCTACGCGGCGCTCGACGAGATGGGCGAACGCCATGGCGTGGCGGCGCTGTGGCTCGCGCAACATGCGGACGACCAGGCGGAGACGGTGCTGCTGCAACTGTTGCGCGGGGCGGGAATCGCGGGGCTCGCCGCGATGGCACCGCGTTATCGCCCTGACGGCGTGAGCATCGAGCGGGTGCGCCCGTTGCTGCGACTGTTGCGCGCACAACTCGAGCGCTACGCGGAGCAGCATGCGCTTACGTGGATCGACGACGAATCGAACGGCGACACGCGCTATGCGCGCAATGCGCTGCGCGTCGACGTGCTGCCGGCGTTGGCCGTGCATTTCCCGGGCTTTCGCGACGCGCTCGGCCGCGCGGCCCAGCATGCGGCCGCCGCTCAGCGGCTGCTCGACGATCTGGCCGAGCTCGATTTCGCCGTCGCCGCGCGCGATGACGGTCAGGCGCTGTCGCGCGACGCGCTGGTCGGATTCGACGACACGCGCGGCGCGAACCTGCTGCGCTTCTGGATGCGCCGGCTCGGTTTGCCGGGCGCGTCGGCTGCCCGTCTGGCCAACATGATGCGGCAACTGCGCGCGGCGCACGACGCGCATGCGCTGCGTGTCGATCACGCGGGGCAGTGTCTGCGGCTCTATCGTGATGTCGTCTACTGGGAAGCGGGCGACAGCAGCGAGCCGGCCGACGACGGCACGGGTACGCCGCAGCCGGAGGCGGCACTCGCGTGGGACGGGCAGGAAGTGTGGCATCTCCCGGGGTGGCGCGGCACGTTCGTGTTCGCGCCCGCCGACGCGGGCAGCGCCGATGCGGTGCCCGAGGCGCTGCTGCGCGGTACCCGGCTGGCGGCGCGCGCCCGTGCCGGCGGTGAACGGATGCGCACGTCGCCGGGCGGGCCGGGCCGGACGCTGAAGAACCTGTTCCAGGAGCGCGGGGTGCCGGCCTGGCAACGCGACGTGCCGCTGTTGTTCGCGGGTGACCGGCTGATCTACGTGCCGCGGCTGGGCGTCAATCGCGACATCGGCGAGCCGGCCGACGCGGCGCCCGGTGACGCGGCATGGTGCCGGATCGAATGGCGCCCCGATTTGCTGATCGCCTAGCAGCGGCAGGCGGTCGAACGCGCGATGGCGGGCCCATTTTCACCATTTGGTAAACAGCGCCGGAACGGCCGCCGACACGGCGCGCGGCTTGTCAAGCGGGCTTCTATCGGGTACGCTCGGTCGTTTGCTCGGCTCGATTTTTGAGCGTTTTGTGCAGGTTTTCCGCGTGACGTACCCGGTTTGCGCGGCCTGATCGGCCTTCCGGGCAAAATCCGCCACGCTTGCGTGTTGCGTCCCAGCCGTCCCCCTCGTCGTCCGTCCACAGCCACAAGCCGCGTGACCGAACGGCTACGCGGCCTGCCCAGCGCGCCCGTGCGGTTTCTCCTCCAGTTCAGAACGACAATGGCACTCATCGTACACAAATACGGCGGCACTTCGATGGGCTCGGTCGAGCGCATCAAGAACGTCGCGAAACGCGTCGCAAAATGGCATCAGGCCGGGCACCAGATGGTGGTCGTGCCTTCGGCGATGTCCGGCGAAACCAACCGTCTGCTCGGTCTCGCGAAAGAGATTTCGAGCCAGCCGAGCCCGCGTGAGCTCGACATGATCGCGTCGACCGGCGAGCAGGTCAGCGTCGGCCTGCTGTCGATCGCGCTGCAGGAAATCGGCGTCGAGGCCGTGAGCTATGCCGGCTGGCAAGTGCCGATCAAGACGGACAGCGCGTTTACGAAAGCACGCATTCACTCGATCGACGACGAGCGCGTGAAGGACGATCTGAACGCAGGCAAGGTCGTGATCATCACGGGCTTCCAGGGCGTCGATCCGGACGGCCACATCACGACGCTGGGCCGGGGCGGCTCGGACACGTCGGCGGTGGCGGTGGCGGCTGCGCTGGGTGCCGAAGAGTGCCTGATCTATACCGACGTCGACGGCGTCTACACGACCGATCCGCGAGTCGTCGAAGAGGCGCGCCGCCTCGACCGCGTGACGTTCGAGGAGATGCTGGAAATGGCCAGCCTCGGCTCGAAGGTCCTGCAGATCCGCTCGGTCGAATTCGCCGGCAAATACCAGGTGAAGACGCGTGTGCTGTCGAGCCTGACCGATCCGCTGATTGCGCTCGACGAAGAAATGCGCTCGGGCACCCTGATTACTTTTGAAGAAGACGAGACCATGGAAAAGGCAGTCATTTCCGGCATCGCGTTCCAGCGCGACGAAGCACGCATTGCTGTGATGGGCGTGCCCGACAAGCCGGGCATCGCATATCAGATCCTCGGCCCGGTGGCCGATGCGAACGTCGACGTCGACATGATCATTCAGAACCAGAGCGTCGAAGGCAAAACCGACTTCACGTTCACGGTCGGCCGCGGCGACTACCAGAAGGCGATGGACATCCTCACCAACCAGGTGCAGGGCCATGTGAGCGCCGAGCGCGTGCAGGGCGACCCGAAGGTGTCGAAGGTGTCGGTCGTCGGCGTCGGCATGCGTTCGCACGTGGGCGTCGCGAGCAAGATGTTCCGCACGCTGTCGGAAGAGGGCATCAACATCCAGATGATCTCGACGTCCGAAATCAAGATTTCGGTGCTGATCGACGAGAAATACATGGAGCTGGCCGTCCGCGCGCTGCACAAGGTATTCGAACTCGACCAGGCGTCGTGAATTTTTCGTGATGCATTGAAGAAAATGCATCACGGAAATTGACGCACGGTTCGAAACCCTATATTATCTCGTTCTCGTCGCACTGCCTCCCTGGTGCGAGCGAAAGTTTGGGAGACGTGGCCGAGAGGTCGAAGGCACTCCCCTGCTAAGGGAGCATCTGGGCCAAAACCTGGATCGAGGGTTCGAATCCCTCCGTCTCCGCCAAAAGCGGTGACAAAGCCCCGCAAGTTCTCGGACTTGCGGGGCTTTTTCTTTTTCCGGCCCACCGTGTGGTGTCGTGCGCCGAGCATCGATGCCGTCGAGTCTCGTCCTCGGGCGCGCGTCGTCGATACGGCATTCGGGCAATGAGTGCTCGACGGGAGTGGCGGTCATGCGCTACATATCGCGTATCGTTCCGCGCGACTCGAGGTGATGCTCGTGGCAACCCCGCATTCCGTTCTGACCGTCCTGTCTCATCGACCTGTCGACGGATTGATCGACAACCACGCACGTTACGCGCATCTGCACGGCTACCGGCATGCAATGGTCGACGGCATGCACGTGTATGGCGAGCGCCAGCAAGTGCTGTACAAGTACCACGCGATCATCGCGCAACTCGTTGCGATGGAGCACGGTGCGTTGCTGCTCGTGCTCGACCCGTTCTCCGTCGTGTTCGATCCGCACGCGCTGACGGATGTCGCGCACGGTTACGACGCGATCGTCACGACGCAGACGTCGAAATCGGCGTTGCCCGCCGCGAGCGGCATGATCTTCCGCAACGTGCCCGACGTACGCGAGCAGTTGCGCCGGCTGGCGCTCGAGCTGGGCAAGTGGGCGATGCATCTTCCGGAGCGGCAGCACGCGTGCGAGGCGACGCTGCTGGCAGCGCACTTTCCACCGCTGCCGTTCGACGTACCGCTTGCGAATGGCCATTTCGCGTCGGCCCAGACGGTCTGGAGCGATGGCGTGTCGATCGATTCGATCGCCGGCGCGCGACCGCTCGTGGCGCACCAGGCACCCGAGTGGCGAGACGTGAACGGCTTCTGGGCGCCGGTGCCCGATTACGACTTCCGTTACGTGACGGCGCTCGTCGACGATGCCGAACGGTACCAGCGCGGCGACTGTCCGCGCGCGATGGACGACTGGTGCGCCGCGCAGCAGCGACCGCGCGAAGCAGAGCGGCATGTGAATCCGCATGCGCCGATCGCGTTCGTGAGCCTGCATACGTCGCATATCGCGGGCTATGGCGACCTGCACGAGGAGAATTTCGTCCGCTACTGCACGCGACACGGCTATGCGTACCACACGTATCGCGCCGCGCCCGCTTTCCTGCCGGACGGCATCGACGCGAACTGGGCGAAGCTGCATCTGATTCGCGAACATCTGCCGCATCACGCGTTCGTGTTCTGGGTCGATGCGGACATCCTCGCGATCGACCAGCGCCAGCGCATCGATGGCACGATCGAGGGGCGCGACTTCGTGATCGGGACCGATCACACGGCGTGGGCGATCAACTCGTGCATGATTGGCGTGCGCAACGTGGCGCCGATGCGTGAGCTGGTCGAACGCATCTGCGCGCGCATCGAGCGGTTCGACGATCGCTCGTCGGTCTATGCGAGTGGTGGCGACCAGCAGGCGATCTATGTGGAGTTGCTTGAGTCCGGCATGATCGACGCGCGCCATATCGTCGATGCGACGACGCTCGCGTCGTCCCCGGTCTATGCGACGCGCGACAGCCGCTTCGTCCATTTCCCCGCCCAGCACGACCACTATCGTGCGGTGACGATGCGCGTATGGGATCGCTTGAGTCACCTGCGCTAATGGCCGCTCGCGTGAGAAGAGGTGCGCGAGGGTAACTCGATCTGCGGTATGCGCAGCATGAGATCGAGTGAAATAAAAATGAAAGTATTTCTGTAAGACAGGAGAGGCCACGCGACCGCGGCACTGCGGAACGCCGACCATGTCGTTCCGGCCCTCCGAAATGACCGGTTGACATCAAAAATGTGGCGCTGCGTCGATTTCCGTCGCACGCGGCATCGAGCAATACGAAAAATTACTCATAAAAATCAGTAGGCTACGCGGGCGCGCAAAATTGATGTTCTGCTGCGCTGCAGAAAATATTCAATCGTTTTATGCTGGTTAACCCGATCGCATTTGAGCGGCATCAACTTTTCCGGTGATGCCGCTTTACATTTTGCCAACATTGGCGATTCACGAAATCTACCTGTCGATTTGATTTCGTTCCTTTCGTCGCGCCTGTCCCCGATGCAGGGCGCGACCTCCTCAAGGCGTTGTTGACATGCATGATTTCCCCTTCCTTAGCCTGGCCATCTGGGTTCCGATACTGTTCGGCGCGGGGCTGCTGCGCGCCGGTTCCGACCAGCATTCACGCCGGATACGACTGATCGCGCTGGTTGGCGCGATCGCCGGGCTGGCGGCCGTCGTGCCGCTGATCGCCGGTTTCGACGCGCATTCGGCGGCGATGCAGTTCGTCGAAAGGCGCGACTGGCTGGCGGCATTCAATGCCGGGTGGCGGGTCGGCATCGACGGCGCGTCGCTGTGGCTCGTCGTGCTGACCGCATTCACGACGCTCGTGGTGGTGGTGGCGTCGTGGGAGTCGGTCACGGTGCGCGTCGCGCAGTACTACGCGTCGTTCCTGATCCTGTCGGGACTGATGGTCGGCGTGTTCGTCGCGCAGGACGGGCTGCTGTTCTTCATCTTCTTCGAGGCGACGCTGATCCCGCTGTACCTGCTGATCGGTACGTGGGGGCGCGAGCGCCGCGTGTATGCGGCCGTGAAGTTCTTCTTCATCTCGTTCGCCGGCTCGCTGTTGCTGCTGATGGCGATGCTGTACCTGTACGCGCAGTCGCATACGTTCGACATGGCCGTGTGGCGCACGCTGCAGCTCGGCTTCGCGCCGCAGTTGCTGGTGTTCCTCGGGTTCTTCGCGGCGTTCGCGGTCAAGGTGCCGATGTGGCCGGTCCACACGTGGCTGAGCGACGTGTACACGGACGGCCCGACGGGTGCCGCGCTGATGCTCGCGATGCTCAAGCTCGGCGGTTACGGGTTCCTGCGCTTCGCGCTGCCGATCACGCCGGACGCGAGCCACTTCTTCGCGCCGGCGGTGATCGCGCTGTCGCTGTTCGCGATCGTCTACGCGAGCCTGATCGCGCTCGCGCAGACCGATCTCGGCAAGCTGCTCGCGTATTCGACGGTCGCGCACATGGGGATCGTCACGCTGGGGCTGTTCCTGTTCAACCGGATCGGCGTCGAAGGCGCGATCGTGCAACTCGTGTCGTACGGCTTCGTGGCGGGCGCGATGCTGTTGTGCGTGAACGTACTCGTGGATCGCACCAGGCAGCGCGAGATTGCAGCGTACGGCGGCGTGGCGGGCGTGATGCCGCGTTTCGCGACCTTCACGCTGCTGTTCGCGATGGCCAACGTCGGTCTGCCGGGCACCTCGGGGTTCGTCGGCGAGTTCATGGTGATCATGGGCGCGATCCGCTTCAACTTCTGGATCGGTGCGATCGCGGCGCTCACGCTGATCCTCAGCGCGTCGTACACGCTGTGGATGCTCAAGCGCGTCGTATTCGGCAAGGTCGCGAGCCAGCGGATCGCGAAGCTCGCCGACCTGAATCGTCGCGAGATCGTGATGTTCGCGTCGCTCGCGCTGATCGTGCTGGCGGTCGGCATCGATCCGAAGCCGTTCACCGATGCGATCGATCCGACCGTCGGCAAGCTGATCCAGGAAGCGAGCCACTCGAAGGTGCCGGCAGGGGATGGCCCCGCGCCGGCGCTGCCGTCGTACATGGCATCGACGCGCGACTGATCCCGGCACACCGCGCTGCGCAGGCGAGCCGCATTCGCGCGGCAGGTATCGTTGCGCACGCATCGATCGAGGCTCGGCACGGGGCGTGCCGGGCCCGCTTCCGGCTGCGTGAAATTGCCCCGCGACAATGTGACTCACGGCAGATTTTGCAATGATGATTTGCCGCCTGCACCGGTTTTTCATCGCACCCGCGCGACGTATGATTCGGCCAATTTCGTGAATCGAATGCGCATCGGGCATACGCAAACGGATTCAATGACCCGCGGGGCTGTGTGATGAAAAGAAGAGCTTCAAGAGGCTGGTCGGCGCTGATGGCCATGGGCGCGGCGCTGAGCCTGTCAGGTTGTAATTTAGATGTACTAAATCCGAAAGGAAGTGTGGGCGCCGCTGAAAAGGCGCTGATCGCGACGTCCACCTGGGCGATGCTGATCGTCGTCGTGCCGGTGATCCTGCTCACGCTGTGGTTCGCGTGGCGTTACCGCGCGTCGAACCGCAACGCCGCCTACGCACCGAACTGGTCGCACTCGACCGCGATCGAGGTCGTGATCTGGACGGTGCCGACGCTGATCATCCTGTTCCTCGGCGTGCTCACGTGGAAAACCACGCACGAGCTCGATCCATACAAGCCGCTCGAATCGGCGGTGAAGCCGATCGACGTGGAAGTGGTCGCGCTCGACTGGAAGTGGCTGTTCATCTATCCGGAACTCGGCATCGCGTCGGTGAACCAGCTCGCGATTCCGGTCGGCACGCCGGTGAACTTCCGCATCACGTCGGATTCGGTGATGAACTCGTTCTTCATTCCGCAGCTCGGCGGCCAGGTCTACGCGATGGCCGGCATGCAGACGCGCCTGCACCTGATCGCCGACGAGCCCGGCAACTACGCGGGCACGTCCGCCAACTTCAGCGGCCGCGGTTTCTCGGACATGAAGTTCCGCACGCTCGCCGAGCCGCGCGAGCAGTTCGATGCATGGGTGCAGAAGGTGAAGGCGTCGCCGGACCGGCTCGACGCGACTATGTACGGCGGCGTCGCGCAGCCGAGCGAGAAGGCGCCGGTGCGCTATTTCTCGTCGGTCGATCCGCGGCTCTTCCACAACATCATCGCGAAATACAACGATGGCCACGTCCTCGACCTGAAGGACGCCGCCTGCGGCACGAAGGGGTAACGCATGTTCGGCAAACTCACACTCTCGGCGATCCCGTTCGATCAGCCCATCATCATGGGGGCCGGCGCCTTCATGGGTCTGGTCGTGCTGGGCATTCTCGCCGCGCTGACGATCACCGGCCGCTGGAAATGGCTGTGGACGGAATGGCTGACCACGGTCGACCACAAGAGACTCGGCGTGATGTACATCATCGTCGCGCTGATCATGCTGCTGCGCGGCTTCGCCGACGCGATCATGATGCGCATGCAGCTTGCGCTCGCGTACAACGCGCCCGGCTACCTGCCGCCGCACCACTATGACCAGATCTTCACGGCGCACGGCGTGATCATGATCTTCTTCATGGCGATGGTGTTCATGGTCGGCCTGATGAACCTGGTCGTGCCGCTGCAGATCGGCGCGCGCGACGTCGCGTTCCCGTTCATCAACTCGCTGTCGTTCTGGATGACGGCGGTCAGCGCGATCCTGATCAACCTGTCGCTCGTGATCGGTGAATTCGCGCAGACGGGCTGGCTCGCATACCCGCCGCTGTCGGAGCTGCAGTTCAGTCCGGGGGTAGGGGTCGACTACTACCTGTGGGCGCTGCAGATCTCGGGCGTCGGCACGCTGCTGACCGGCGTGAACTTCTTCGTGACGATCATCAAGATGCGCGCACCGGGCATGACGCTGATGAAGATGCCCGTGTTCACGTGGACGGCCCTGTGCACGAACGTGCTGATCATGGCGTCGTTCCCGATCCTGACCGCGACGCTCGCGCTGCTCGGTCTCGACCGTTACCTCGGCATGCACTTCTTCACGAACGACGCCGGCGGCAACGCGATGCTGTACCTGAACCTGATCTGGGCGTGGGGCCATCCGGAGGTGTACATCCTGATCCTGCCGGCGTTCGGGATCTTCTCGGAAGTCATCGCGACGTTCGCGAAGAAGCCGTTGTTCGGCTACAAGACGATGGTGTACGCGACCTGCGCGATCATGGTGCTGTCGTTCCTCGTGTGGCTGCATCACTTCTTCACGATGGGCTCGGGCGCGAACGTGAATGCGTTCTTCGGGATCATGACGATGATCATCGCGATTCCGACCGGCGTGAAGGTGTTCAACTGGCTGTTTACGATGTACCGCGGCCGGATCGAATTCACGACGCCCGTGCTGTGGACGATCGGCTTCATGGTCACGTTCACGCTCGGCGGCATGACCGGCGTGATGATGGCGATTCCGGGCGCGGACTTCGTGCTGCACAACAGTCTGTTCCTGATCGCGCACTTCCACAACGTGATCATCGGCGGCGTGCTGTTCGGTTATCTCGCGGGCTTCAACTACTGGTTCCCGAAGGCGTTCGGCTTCAAGCTGAACGAGAAGCTCGGCAAGGCCGCGTTCTGGTTCTGGCAGGTCGGCTTCTACGTCGCGTTCGTGCCGCTCTACGTGCTCGGCTTCATGGGCATGACGCGCCGCCTGAACCACTACGACAACCCGGCCTGGCATCCGTGGCTGCTGGTCGCCGCGTTCGGCGCCGTGCTGATCGCGATCGGCATCGCGTGCCAGCTGCTGCAGCTGGTGGTCAGCATCCGCAACCGCCATCTGCCCGAGTACCGCGACACGACGGGCGACCCGTGGGGTGGCCGCACGCTGGAGTGGGCGACCTCGTCGCCGCCGGCCGACTACAACTTCGCGGTGATCCCGCAGGTGCGCACGCTGGATGCGTATGCAGACATGAAGGCACGCGGTGAAGGCCGGCCGAACCCGGCGACGTTCCGCGACATCCACATGCCGTCGAATACTTGCGCGGGCCTCGTGATCGCGGTCTTCAGCCTGGTGCTCGGCTTCGCGCTGGTGTGGCACATCTGGTGGATGGCGATCGGCGGGCTCGTCGGGATCATCGCGACGCTCGTGATCTACAGCTCGCGCGATAACGACGGCTATTACATCCCTGCGTCGACGGTGCGCAAGACCGAAGACAAGCAGCCGACGCGGCGCACGGCCGCGCGCGTCGACGACGTGGAACTGGAGGCCAACTGATGTTGCAGAAAACCTTGAGCGCAACCCTGCTCGAACACGACGACCATCCGCCGTCGCATTCGGTGTTCGGGTTCTGGTTGTACTTGATGACCGACTGCGTGATCTTCGCGGCGCTGTTCGCGACGTTCGCTGTGCTCGGCCACCAGTACGCGGGCGGGCAGACGGCGAAGGAGCTGTTCGACATTCCGGGCGTCGCGGTCGAAACCGCCGCGCTGCTGCTGTCGAGCATCACGTACGGCTTCGCGATGCTCGCGGCGTACCAGCAGCGGCGCGGCGCGCTGCTCGCATGGCTCGCGGTGACGTTCGTGCTCGGCGCGGCGTTTCTCACGATGGAATTGCGCGAGTTCTCGCACCTGATCGCGGAAGGCGCGGGCCCGCAGCGCAGTGCGTTCCTGTCGGCGTTCTTCACGCTGGTCGGCACGCACGGGTTGCACGTGACGGCCGGCCTGTTGTGGATGATCGTGCTGGCCGCGCAGATCGTGTTGCGTGGCGGCGACCTGACCGATCGCGATCTGCGACGCCTGACGTGCCTGAGCCTGTTCTGGCACTTCCTCGACATCGTGTGGATCTGCGTGTTTTCCTTTGTCTATCTCGCGAGCGTGATCTAAATGGCCCATTCGCATTCGTCTCAACTGGAAGAAGGGCACGGCAGTGTCGGCGGCTACGTCGCCGGTTTCATCCTGTCGGTGCTGCTCACGGCCGCGTCGTTCGGACTCGTGATGGGCGGCGTGCTGTCGCCGCATGCGTCGCTGATCGGGCTGGCCGTGCTCGCCTTCGTGCAGATCGTCGTGCACCTCGTGTACTTCCTGCACATGAATGGCTCGTCGGGCCAGCGCTGGAACGTGATGGCGTTCAGCTATACGGTGCTGACCGCCGCGATCGTGATCGTCGGCACGCTGTGGGTGATGCACAACGTCAGCATGAACATGATGTCGCGTTGAGCGATGTCGTCGCGCATCGGGTTCGCATCCTTGCGCGTTCATGAAGAAAAGGCGGCACATGCGTGCCGCCTTTTGTTTTTTTCGGCTGCCGTGTTGCGCCGGGCAGTGTGGTCAGTGCCGCGTGCCGGCGTCGGCCGTCAGCGCATGCGTGCAGTCGGCGCGGTACTCGGCGGCGAGCCGATGCTTCGCGCCGTCGAGATCGTCGGGATAGTACGGGCTCGCGTGGGCCGGATCGTAGCCGACCTGTTCGAGCTCGGACAGCTCGCGTACGAGGTCCGCACGCGAGACGCCACTGCCCGTGTGCACGAACGGGTACGCGTGGCATTCCTGCGGCGTGAGGTGTGGCCCCGCGAATGCGGCGGTGCTGGCGCATGCGAGCAGCATGCAGGCGACGGTGGTCGACAGTTTCATCCGGTAGCTCCTGGTTTCGCGGCCCGATGCCGCATGACGTCAGCGTAGGCGGCAGCCGTCGCAGGGCGGGCGACGCCCGGATGAAACATGTTTCACCTACGCACGTCGCGATGCCGAATGAAGTTATTTTCATCTGGCGCCGCACGGCAATCGCGGCGCTTACGATAGTGGCGGGCGCATCGTGCGCGCCCGTGTTGAAGTTCATTGCGAGGGTAACCATGCGAGTACTGACGGTCGAGGACGATGCGGTGACCGCGAACGAAATCGTCGGCGAACTGACCGCCCGCGGGTTCGAGGTCGACTGGACCGACAACGGCCGCGACGGGATGATGCGCGCGATGAGCGCATCGTACGACGCGATCACGCTCGACCGGATGCTGCCGGGCGCGGACGGCCTCGCGATCGTGACGGCGATGCGCACGGTCGGCATCGACACGCCGGTGCTGATGCTGAGCGCGCTGGGCGACGTCGACGAACGCATCCGCGGGCTGCGTGCGGGCGGCGACGATTACCTGACGAAGCCATTCGATTCCGGCGAACTGAGCGCGCGCATCGAAGTGCTGCTGCGCCGCCGGCAGGCATCGGGTGTGCCGCAGCAGACGCTGCTGAAGGTCGGCGCGCTCGAGCTCGACCTCATTTCGCGCTGCGCGCGCCGGGGCGCCGACGAGATTCCGCTGCTGCCCACCGAGTTCCGCGTGCTCGAATTCATGATGCGTAACGCAGGCCAGACGATCACGCGCACGATGCTGTTCGAGGCCGTGTGGGGCTATCACTTCGATCCCGGCACCAACCTGATCGACGTTCACATGGGCCGACTGCGCAAGAAGATCGATCCGCCCGGCGCGAACCCGATGATCCAGACGGTGCGCGGATCGGGCTACATGCTCGCTTGACGGAGGCACGGATGGACGCAGCCCGCGCGGCGCACTTCACGCGCCGCTGGCATACGACGACGTTTCGGTGGCTATGCGCGTACGCGGCGATCTTCTCGGTGTCGCTGCTGCTGCTCGCGGGCGTGATCAGCGTGGCCGCGACGCATACGATGACGCGCGACACCGACGAAGTGCTCGCGTGGCAACTGATCTATTTCGATTCGATTCCCGATGCCGAGCTGCCGCTCGCGATCCACCGGCGGCTCGAGCACGAGCACATGCATACGAATTTCTACGGGCTGTTCGATGCGAGCGGGCGCCGCGTGGCCGGCGACATCACTAAGCCGCCCGCGCTGCAGACCGATCGCCACGGCCGGACGCTGAACCGCACGCTCGCGCTGCTCGACGGCCAACCGTCGCCGATCGCGCGCGCGATGGCCGAGCGCCGCGACAACGGCATGACGCTGGTGGTCGCGCGCGACCTGTCGCATTTCATCCAGATCCGCGACGTCGCGATCCGCGGGCTCGTGATCGGCGGCGTGGTGATCCTGATCGCGGGTATCGCGGGCGGCAGCATGCTCGGCATGCGGCAGATGCGCCGCGTCGCCGCGATCCGGCGCGTCACGCGACAGATCGCCGAAGGCGATCTCGGCAAGCGGCTGCCGGTCGGCGGTTACGACGAACTCGATCTGCTCGCGCATCTCGTGAACCACATGCTCGACGAAGTCGAGCGGCTGATGGGCGAGGTGCGCCATACCTGCGACGGGATCGCACACGACCTGCGCACGCCGCTCGCACGCGTGCATACGATGCTGGCGCGGCTCGCCGACCAGCCGTTCTGCGCGCATGATCCCGCGTCGGCGGCGCTGCTGGCTTCGGCGCGCGACGAAACCGACCGGCTGCTCGAACGGTTTCGCGCGATGCTGCGCATCTCCGAGATCGGCACGCTGAGCCGGCGCGGCGGTTTTGCCGCGGTCGACGTCGCGGCCCTGCTGCGCGACGTGTGCGAGCTTTACGAGCCGCTGGCCGAGGATGTCGACGTGTCGTTCGCGCTCGAGGCGGCCACGGTCGACGGCATCCACGGCGATCGTGCGTTGCTGTTCGAGGCGTTCAGCAATCTCGCGGACAACGCGATCAAGTTCACCCCGCCGGGCGGCCGCGTGCGCGTCGTGCTCCGGACGACGCCGCACGGTCCGCTCGTCCGGTTCGAGGACACCGGGCCCGGCATCCCGCCCGGCGAGCGCAATGCGGTGCTCGAACGCTTCTACCGCGGCGAGCGCACGCGCCACGTGAACGGCTCGGGGCTCGGATTGAGCATCGTGTCGGCGGTGATGCGCGTGCATGGTTTCGCGCTGCGGATCGGCGACGCGCAGCCGGCCGGTACGGCGATCACGGTCGAATGTTGGCCGCGTTCGCTCGCATGACGACGCGGGAGACCGAGCGATGCGCATCCTGCTGATCGCGCCGCCGAATCCGCACGCGTCGCGGCTCGACAAGGCGTTTCGAGAGAGCACGCACGGCGTCGAGCGCGTCGACGCATGGCGCGACGGCTGTTTCGCGGCGACGCAGGACCGGTTCGACGCGATCGTGATCGTCGCGACCGATGGCGGGGCCGCGTCGGCGATGCTCGATGGATTGCCGCGGCTCGCCGCGTCGGCCGGCGGTGCGACGATTGCCGCGATCGTTGCCGGCACCACGTCCACCCAGCGCGCGCAGCTGCTGAACGCAGGCTGCGACGTATGTCTGGCTCATCCGTGTTCGTTCGTCGAATTGCACGAACGGTTGCGCGCGCTGTGGCGCCGCGCGGGCATCATCGCGATGCGTGAATCGATCCGGCTCGACACGGCGACGCGTGCGCTCGAGGAGCAGGGCCGGCGGCTCGCGCTCAGTGCACGGGAGTTTCGCGTGGTCGAATGCCTGCTGCGCGAAGCGGGGCGGCCGGTCGGTCGGGACGCCGTGCTGCGTTATGCGTGGGACGATGCCGACATCGAACCTGAAACGGTCAATGCGCTGGTCGTCCGGTTGCGGCGCAAGCTGGTCGCGCATGCGTTTTCCGCGCGGATCGAAACGGTTGCGCGATTCGGCTTCCGGTTCGACACGGGCGGGTGACGGGGCGGATATCGACGCCGGGCTGAAAGAAGCGCTTGACGAGCGGCGTGCGCCGCGCCACGCCGCGCAGCCCGGCTTGGCTTGGCCTGGCCTGGCCTGGCCTGGCCGGCATCCGGGCGTCGATTGTTACGAGACGTTAGCGCGCGTGTCGTGTTGCGATGCCGCGCATCAGTTCTTACAAACTTGAAATATGCGGAGCCGGCGCTTGCCGCTATAGTCGAATCACACATGACACAACCAGAAGAGGAATCCATGAAGACTTTGCGTGTTGCCTCGCTCCTGACCGGTATGACGGCCTTGCTCGTGTCGGGCGCAGCAATGGCGGGAGTCAATGTCGGGATCAACGTCGGCGTGCCGGCACCGGTCTACGTCGCGCCCGCGCCCGTGTATGCGCCGCCGCCTCCGCCGGTCGTCTACCAGCCGGCGCCTGTCTATGCTCCGGCGCCCGTGTACGCCCCGGCGCCGGCGATCGTGATCGGCTGGCACGGCGACCGCTACTGGGACGGCCGTCGCTACTGGGGCCGCGACGAGTGGTATCGCCACCATGGCCGCGGCTGGGGCGGCGATCGTGGTCACTGGGATCACGGCCGCCACAACGGCTGGCGCTGATCGACCGGTCGCGCATGCGTGCCGCGTGCGCGACAACCGCTCGCGAGGAAACCGCCCGCGTGGCGGTTTTCTTTTGGCTCGACGGACTGAATGGGTAGAATCGCTCCACGTTACTACCCTCATTTGACCGACAGGGCCTCTATGACGAAGGGTTCGCCCCGGGCCGCCGCCGCGCGTGCCTGCCTCGGCGCGCTGCGGGCCGCCGGCCGCGTGGCCGCGGTGCTGGCGCTGCATGCGGTGCTGGCCGCGCCGGCCGCGCACGCGGCCTACGCCATCGCGCAGTACGGCGAGCCGAAGTATCCGCCGGGCTTCAAGCATTTCGACTACGTGAACCCCGACGCGCCGAAGGGCGGCACGCTCGTGCTCGCGAATCCGAGCCGACTGACGTCGTTCGACAAGTTCAATCCGTTCACGATGCGCGGCAACACCGCGCCGGGCATCGACATGCTGTTCGAGAGCCTCGCGACCGGCAGCTCCGACGAACCGGCGTCCGCCTACGGGCTGCTGGCCGACGACATCGACGTCGCCCCGGATCGCCGTTCGGTCACGTTCCATCTGAACCCGCGCGCACGCTTCTCGAACGGCGATCGCGTCACGGCCGACGACGTCAAGTTTTCGTTCGACACGTTGAAGAGCAAGCAGGCCGCGCCGCAGTTCGGCGCGTATTTCGCGGAAATCGCGAAGGCCGTGGTCGTCGATCCGGCGACCGTGCGCTTCGAGTTCCGCAGCGCGAACCGCGAGCTGCCGCTGATCGCCGGCGGCGTGCCCGTGTTTTCGCGCAAGTGGGGATTGCGCGCGGACGGCTCGCGCATCCCGTTCGACCAGCTTGCGTTCGAGCAGCCGATCGGCAGCGGCCCGTACGTGATCGACCACTACGACAACGGCCGCACGATCACCTACCGGCGCAACCCCGCGTACTGGGGCGCCGACCTGCCGGTGCGGGTCGGCACCAATAACTTCGAGCGGATCGTGTACAAGCTGTACGGCGATGGCGTCGCGCGGCTCGAGGCGTTCAAGGCCGGCGAATACGACGTGCTCGTCGAGTACATCGCGCGCAACTGGACGCGGCGCGACGTCGGCAAGCGTTTCGACAGCGGCGAGCTCGTCAAGCGCGAATTCCGCCAGCATAACGGCGCCGGCATGCAGGGCTTTTTCATGAACCTGCGCCGGCCGCTGTTCCGCGACGTGCGCGTGCGCCAGGCGCTCGACCTCGCGTTCGATTTCGAATGGCTGAACCGCCAGTTGTTCTACAGCGCATACACGCGCCTCAACAGTTATTTCGCCGACACCGACCTGCAAGCGACTGGTACGCCGAGCGAAGGCGAGCTGAAGCTGCTGGAGCCGCTGCGCGCACAGCTCGATCCGGCCGTGTTCGGCCCGACGGTCACGCAGCCGGACACGAATCCGCCGGGCTCGCTGCGCGCGAACCTGCTGAAGGCGCGCGCCCTGCTCGCGCAGGCCGGCTGGACCTATCGCGACGGCGCGCTGCGCAATGCGAAGGGCGAGCCGTTCGCGTTCGAGATCCTCGACGATGCGGGCGGCGCGATGGAAGGCGTCGTGACCGCCTACCAGCGCAACCTGGCGAAGCTCGGCATCGTCGTGCGGTTTCGCACGGCCGATTACGCGCTGCTGCAAAAGCGCCTCGATGCATTCGACTACGACATGACGACGATCCGCCTGCCGGGCGTGCAGGTGCCGGGCGCCGAGCAATACTCGCGCTACGCGAGCAAGTTCGCCGACGAGCCGGGCTCCGACAACTTCATCGGATTGAAATCGCCGGCCGTCGACGCGTTGCTGCATGCGCTCGGCGCCGCGCAGACGCGCGAGGAACTGCTCGACGCGACGCACGCGCTCGACCGCGTGCTGATGCACGGCTACTACGCGGTCCCGCAGTGGTACAGCACGACGCACCGCATTGCGTACAAGCGCACGCTCGCCTATCCGCGGACGCTGCCGCTGTACTATTCGGCCGAGGGCTGGGTCGTGTCGACGTGGTGGGCGAAGCCCGATCACTGACCCGCGCCGGCCCTCCGTCCAACCCCGCCATCCGATCACGAGTCGACGCCCTATGTGGAGCTACATCCTCAAACGCCTGCTGCTGATGATCCCGACGCTCGTCGGCGTGCTGACGCTCACGTTCGCGGTGATCCAGTTCGTGCCGGGCGGCCCCGTCGAGCAGGCCGTGCAGGAGTTGCGCAAGGGCGCGACGGAGCAGGGCGCGACGCCGTTCGGGATGCGCGCACACACCGGCGTCGACGCGCATCAGCTCGCGCAACTGAAGGCGCTGTACGGTTTCGACAAGCCGCCGCTCGAACGCTACTGGCTGATGCTGAAGCGCTTCGCGCGCTTCGATCTCGGCGACAGCTATTTCCGCCACCAGAGCGTGTGGTCGCTGGTCGTGCAGAAGCTGCCGGTGTCGATCAGCATCGGGCTGTGGACGTTCTTCCTCACGTACCTGATCTCGGTGCCGCTCGGTATCGCGAAGGCCGTGCGCAACGGTTCGCCGTTCGACGTCGCGACGAGCCTCGTCGTGCTGGTCGGCTATGCGATTCCGGGCTTCGTGCTCGGCGTGCTGCTGCTCGTGCTGTTCGGCGGCGGCTCGTTCTGGCAGCTCTTTCCGCTGCGCGGCCTCACGTCGGACAACTTCGCGCAGCTGTCGCTCGTCGGCAAGGTGCTCGACTACCTGTGGCACATCGCGCTGCCGATCACCGCGTCGGTCGTCGGCAGCTTCGCGGTCGTCACGATGCTCACGAAGAACGCGTTCCTCGACCAGATCCGCCGGCAATATGTGCTGACCGCGCGCGCGAAGGGGCTCTCCGAGCGCAGTGTGCTGTGGAAGCACGTGTTCCGCAATGCGATGCTGCCGTTGATCGTCGGCTTCCCGGCCGCGTTCATCGGTGCGTTCTTCACCGGCAGCCTGCTGATCGAGACGCTGTTCTCGCTCGACGGCCTCGGGCTGCTGTCGTACGAGTCGGTCGTGCGGCGCGATTACCCGGTCGTGCTCGGCACGCTGTACCTGTTCACGCTGATCGGGCTCGCGACCAAGCTGATTTCCGATCTCTGCTATGTGTGGGTCGATCCGCGCATTCAATTCGACAACCTGGAGCGCTGACATGAAACGAGCCATTCGCATGCCCGGCGCCAGCGGGCGGGGCGCGCGATGAACCGGGCCGTCGCCTCTTCCCGTATCGACGCCGCACGTGCGCGCGTGTCGCCGTCGCCCACCCGCCGCGTGTGGCAGCGTTTCAGGCAGCAGCGCCTCGGCTACTGGAGCTTCGTGATCTTCGTCGTGGCCTTTGCCGCGAGTCTCGCGGCGCCGCTGTGGTCGAACGACAAGCCGCTCGTGGTGCGCTACGACGGCCAGACCTATTTCCCGATGTTCCATGCGTATCCGGAGACGACCTTCGGCGGCGATTTCCCGACGCCGGCCGACTATCTCGATCCGTATGTGCGCAAGCGGCTCGAGGCGCCCGGCAACTTCGTCGTCTATCCGCCGAACCGCTATTACTACGACACGCTGAACTACTTCTCGAACGTGCCGAACCCGGCGCCGCCGTCGCGCGAGAACTGGCTCGGCACCGACGCGCAGGGCCGCGATCTGCTCGCGCGGCTCGTGTACGGGTTCCGCGTGTCGGTCGAGTTCGGGCTGATCCTGACGGTGATCGGCACGCTGCTCGGGATCGCCGCGGGCGCGGTGCAGGGTTTCTTCGGCGGGCGCATCGACATCGTCGGGCAGCGGCTGATCGAGATCTGGAGCTCGCTGCCGGAGCTGTACCTGCTGATCATCTTCGCGTCGATCTTCGAGCCGAGCTTCCTGCTGCTGATCGTGCTGTTGTCGCTGTTCGGCTGGATCGGTCTCGCCGACTACGTGCGCGCGGAATTCCTGCGCAATCGCACCCAGGACTACGTGCGCGCGGCCCGCGCGATGGGGCTGACGAACTGGCAGATCATCTGGCGCCACGTGCTGCCGAACAGCCTCACGCCGGTGATCACGTTCCTGCCGTTCCGGATGAGCGGCTCGATCCTCGCGCTCACCAGCCTCGATTTCCTCGGGCTGGGCGTGCCGCCGCCCACGCCGAGCCTCGGCGAACTGCTGGCGCAGGGCAAGGGCAACCTCGACGCCTGGTGGATCTCGCTGTCGACGTTCGGCGTGCTGGTCGCGACGCTGCTGCTGCTGACCTTCATGGGCGACGCGCTGCGCAACGCCCTCGACACGCGGATCGCCGATTCGGTGCGCGCGGCGGGAGGACAGCGATGAGCGAGACGACCGTATCGGCGCAGCACGAACCGCTGCTGTCGCTCGAGCGTCTGCATGTGCGCTTCGGCGACACGGTCGCGGTGGACGACGTGACGCTCGCGATCGGGCGGGGCGAGCGGGTCGCGCTCGTCGGCGAATCGGGGTCCGGCAAGAGCGTGACCGCGCTGTCGATCCTGCGGTTGCTGCGCGACGCAGAGGTCACGGGCGCGATCCGCTTTGCCGGGCAGGATCTGGCGGTCAGGAGCGAGCGCGAGATGCGCGGGCTGCGCGGCTCGGACATCGCGATGATCTTCCAGGAACCGATGACGGCGTTCAACCCGCTGTATACGATCGGCGTGCAGATCGGCGAGACGATCGTGCTGCACGACGGCGTATCGGCCGTCGAGGCGCGCAAGCGGGCGATCGCGTTGCTCGCGCGCACCGGCATCGCGGAGCCCGAGAAGCGGGTCGACAGCTACCCGCACCAGTTGTCGGGCGGCCAGCGGCAGCGCGCGATGATCGCGATGGCGCTCGCGTGCCGGCCGCGCCTGCTGCTGGCCGACGAGCCGACCACCGCGCTCGACGTGACGATCCGTGCGCAGATCGTCGACCTGCTGCTGGAACTGCAGCGGGAGGAGGCGGAAAAGCGCGGGATGGCGATCCTCCTGATCACGCACGACCTGAATCTCGTGCGGCACTTCGCGCAGCGGGTGGCGGTGATGGAGCACGGCCGGCTCGTCGAGAGCGGGCCGGTCGAGCAGATTTTCGCGGCACCCGAGCATCCGTATACGCAGCGGCTGCTGAACAGCCGGCCGCAACGCACGGTCACGCCGGTGATGCCGATCGCGCCCGTCGTGCTCGACGCGCGCCACGTGAGCGTGCAGTTCGCGCGCAAGCGGCCGGGCTTCGCGGGCTGGTTCGGCACGGTGCCGGTGACGGCCGTCGCCGACGTGTCGGTGTCGGTGCGGCAGGGCGAAACGCTCGGCATCGTCGGCGAATCGGGCTCGGGCAAGTCGACGCTCGCGATGGCGCTGCTCGGGCTGCAGAAGACGGCCGGCGGCGAGATCGAATTCCAGGGCCGTGCGCTGTCGACCTATCGCGGCCGCGAACAGACCGCGCTGCGCTCGAACATGCAGGTGGTCTTTCAGGATCCATTCAGTTCGCTTTCGCCGCGTCACACGATCGAGCGGATCGTCGGCGAAGGGCTCGAACTGCATCGCCCGGACATGACGCCCGACGCGCGTCGCGCGAAGTCGCTCGCGGTGCTGCGCGAAGTCGGGCTCGACCGTACGGTGCTGCAGCGTTATCCGCACGAATTCTCGGGCGGCCAGCGCCAGCGGATCGCGATCGCGCGCGCGCTGGTGCTGGAGCCGCGCATCCTGATCCTCGACGAGCCGACGTCGGCGCTCGACGTGTCGATCCAGCAGCAGGTGCTGAAGCTGCTCGCGAATTTGCAACAGAAATACAACCTCGGCTATGTGTTCATCAGCCACGACCTGGAGGTGATCGGTGCGATGGCGCACCGCGTCGCGGTGATGCAGGACGGCGCCGTCGTCGAGTCGGGGGAGGTGTCCGACATCTTCACCCGACCGTCACATCCTTACACACAAAAGCTGTTGAAAGCGGTCTGGAAAGCGTGATAGGCGTCCAATGGTCTGACCATCTCGATTGTATTTATTAATTTGTTTTGACAAACGATTACGCGCTGGCTAGTATCGACCGAAATTTTCCGCCAATCAGCTGATTTTTAAGCACATTCCATCGACCAATGCAGCATCGATCCCTGACCCAGGCATGCGCGCGCACCATCGCCGGGCTGTTCATCGGCGCCCTGTTCGCAGCAGCACCCGGCGCGTTCGCCGACGAAGTCAGCAGTTTTAACCAGAATGTCACCAATTCGACTCAGATCGGGTCGGGTTCCTCCCTCCAGCAGACCAGCGCGCAGCCGTCGAGCGGCGGCGCGAAGTCGTTCTTTGCCGGCATGGCGGGCAAGGCGGGCGACGTGGTCGTCGGCGCGCTGAACATGATCGGCGTGCGGTATCGCTGGGGCGGCAACTCGCCGGATTCGGGCCTCGACTGCAGCGGCTTCGTGCGCTACGTGTTCCAGGACACGCTCGGCATGTCGCTGCCGCGTCGCGCGGAAGAAATGAGCCGCGTCGGCGAGAAGGTGAGCATGAGCAACCTGAAGCCGGGCGATCTCGTGTTCTTCAACACGATGCGCCGCACGTTCTCGCACGTCGGCATCTATATCGGCGACAACAAGTTCGTGCACTCGCCGTCGACGGGCAGCACCGTCCGCGTCGACGATCTCGACAGCGGCTACTGGGAAAAGCGTTTCACCGGCGCGCGCCGGATCGAATCGGAATTCCCGATGAAGCCCGAAGACCTGCGCCGCGTGCGCGCGACGATCGGCGACGATTCGGCGAACGGCAACAACTGACGTTTGCCGGTCGGTCAGGCCGGACGATAAAAAACCCTGTCACCGAGAGGCGGCAGGGTTTTTTGTTTTGGGGCTGGCGCCGACGGCGCGGCGTAAGTCGTTCCGTCGGCCTCCCGCCCCATCGCGGCTTACGCGGCGGCAGTCACGCCCCGCGCCGCCGCGAGCTTGCGCTGCAGTTCCGGCATGATGCGCGCGACCGCTTCCTCGCCTGCGAGGATCGCCGCGTTGCGCTGGTTGAAGTCGCTGCCGCCCATCGCCGCCAGGTTCGGGCGAATCACGACGTCCGCATATTTGTCGAGCTCGTAGGTCTTGATCGTCTGGCCCATGATCGTGAAGGTCTGCAGCAGCATCTCGATCGGGTTGTTGGTCGCCGCGCCGTCTGGCCGGGCCGAGATGTCGACCGCGATCACGAAGCTCGCGCCCATTTTGCGCGCGAACGACGCCGGCACCGGGCTCACCAGCCCGCCGTCCACATATTCGCGATTGCCGATCTTCACCGGCTCGAACACCGACGGCACGCTGCACGACGCGCGCACCGCGAGCCCCGTGTTGCCTTGCTGGAACAGGATCGGCTGGCCGCTTTGCAGGTCCGTCGCGACGATGCCGAGCGGCTTCGCCATCTTCTCGATCGGACGGTTGTTGAGCGTCTTGTTCAGGAAATTCTGCAGCGCGACGCCTTGCAGCAGGCCGCGCGAGCGAAACGGCAGCGCCCAGTCGCTGATCGATGCCTGGTCCATGTCGAGGGCGATCTTGTTGATCTGCAGCGCGTTCATGCCCGACGCGTAGAGCGCGCCGACCACCGAGCCCGCGCTTGTCCCGGCGACGATCTCGATCGGAATGCCGCGCGCCTCGAGCGCCTTCAGTACGCCGATGTGCGAGAACCCGCGCGCGGCGCCGCCGCCGAGCGCGATGCCGATCTTGACGGGCTTCTCCTGCGGCAGGGCGGTGCCGGGGCGGGACTTGTCGCCGAAGGACGTACAGGCGGCGAGACTGGCGGACGCGCACGCGATCGTGAAGTGACGGCGCGACAGGCGAGGGGACGACATCGAATGGTTCTCCGGCGGCTTGGCGGCGGGTTACACGGCCCGCGGCGGCGATAGGTTCCGAGCGGCCGCGCAGCGGGTTGCGTGCGGCCGGCGCCGCGCCGGCTGGCGGCCGCGGCGCGCACATCATAAAGCAAGCGGTGCGCTTGGCGCGATGTCCGGCGCGAGTATAATTCCGGCTTCTTTCCCGTTCCGGGCGCCGCCGGCTCCGTTGCTGTCCGGGCTGCCGCATCGTCCCGCGTCGAATCATTCATGCGCCCCAGGCGTTCGAGTTACCGTTTATGACCCGTCCTGTCCGTACCCGCTTCGCGCCGAGTCCCACCGGCTTCATCCACCTCGGCAACATTCGCTCCGCACTCTATCCGTGGGCGTTCGCCCGCAAGATGAAAGGCACGTTCGTGCTGCGCATCGAGGATACCGACGTCGAGCGCTCGTCGCAGGAAGCGGTCGATGCGATCCTCGAGGGGATGCAGTGGCTCGGGCTGGATTTCGACGAAGGCCCGATCTACCAGATGCAGCGGATGGACCGCTATCGCGAAGTGCTCGCGCAGATGCTCGAGAAGGGTCTCGCATATCCGTGCTACATGTCGGCCGAGGAACTCGACGCGCTGCGCGAACGCCAGCGCGAAGCCGGCCTGAAGCCGCGCTACGACGGTACGTGGCGTCCGGAGCCCGGCAAGGTGCTGCCGGAGCCGCCGGCCGGCGTGAAGCCGGTGCTGCGCTTTCGCAATCCGCTGACGGGCACGGTCGTGTGGGACGATGCGGTGAAGGGGCGTGTCGAGATCTCGAACGAGGAGCTCGACGACCTCGTGATCGCGCGCCCGGACGGCACGCCGATCTACAACTTCTGCGTGGTGGTGGACGACATGGACATGGGCATCACGCACGTGATCCGCGGTGACGACCACGTGAACAACACGCCGCGCCAGATCAACATCCTGAACGCACTCGGCGGCGAGCCGCCCGTCTATGCGCACCTGCCGACCGTGCTGAACGAGCAGGGCGAGAAGATGAGCAAGCGGCATGGCGCGATGAGCGTGATGGCGTACCGCGACGCGGGCTTCCTGCCGGAAGCCGTCGTCAACTATCTCGCGCGTCTCGGCTGGTCGCACGGCGACGCCGAGATCTTCTCGCGCGAGCAGTTCGTCGAATGGTTCGATCTCGAGCATCTCGGCAAGTCGCCCGCGCAGTACGACCACAGCAAGCTGAGCTGGCTGAACGCGCATTACATCAAGGAAGCCGACAACGCGCGCCTTGCCGAACTCGCGAAGCCGTTCCTCGACGCACTCGGCATCGATGACGCGGCGATCGCGACGGGCCCCGCGCTCGACGCGGTGGTCGGCCTGATGAAGGATCGTGCGACGACGGTCAAGGAGATCGCGGAAGGCGCGGCGATGTTCTATCGTGTGCCGGCGCCCGACGCCGACGCGCTCGCGCAGCACGTGACCGATGCGGTGCGCCCGGCGCTGGCCGATCTCGCTGCCGCGCTGAAGGCGGCCGACTGGACGAAGGAAGCGGTGTCCGCGGCGCTGAAGGCGACGCTCGCCACGCACAAGCTGAAGATGCCGCAGCTCGCGATGCCGGTGCGTCTGCTGGTGGCGGGCACGACGCATACGCCGTCGATCGACGCGGTGCTCGTGCTGTTCGGTCGCGACGTCGTGGTGACGCGCATCGAGGCCGCGCTGGCTTGACGTTCGTGCGCGCGCGAAGCTGTCCGTGCATGAGGTACGCGGCGGCTTCGCAAAAAATTTCGCACGAATCGTAAAAAGGGTATTTACAAGTTCGAAATCGGTCCATATAATCTCATTTCTGTTCTGCAAGGGGGTATAGCTCAGCTGGGAGAGCGCTTGCATGGCATGCAAGAGGTCAGCGGTTCGATCCCGCTTACCTCCACCAACAGAACAAGATGGATTGATTTGCGAAGCAGCGGTAGTAATAAATGCTTCACAAAATGATTCAAAGCAGTTAGAATTTCGGCCTTCGCTGTTGACCAGAAGTGAATAGCGAAAGTCAGACAAATCTGAAAAGATTATGTCCCCTTCGTCTAGAGGCCTAGGACATCACCCTTTCACGGTGAGTACAGGGGTTCGAATCCCCTAGGGGACGCCAGATTCAGCGGCGTTTCATAGAAGTGTCGCAAGGCTTGCAGGAACGTAACCGACGTCCTGCGGGTTGGGTAAGAAAGCTGGAGCGGTAGTTCAGTCGGTTAGAATACCGGCCTGTCACGCCGGGGGTCGCGGGTTCGAGTCCCGTCCGCTCCGCCAGAACGAAGCCCGTTCAAGACGTTTTTGAGCGGGCTTTTGTATTAAAGATGTAAGCAGTACGTTGTCCCCTTCGTCTAGAGGCCTAGGACATCACCCTTTCACGGTGAGTACAGGGGTTCGAATCCCCTAGGGGACGCCAGATTCAGCGGCGTTTCGTAGAAGTGTCGCAGCGTGTGCAGGAACGTGACGAGATCCTGCAGGCGATGGTGCAGAAAGCTGGAGCGGTAGTTCAGTTGGTTAGAATACCGGCCTGTCACGCCGGGGGTCGCGGGTTCGAGCCCCGTCCGCTCCGCCAGAACGAAGCCCGTTCAAAAGCGTTTTTGAACGGGCTTTCTCGTTAAAGATGTAAGCAGTACGTTGTCCCCTTCGTCTAGAGGCCTAGGACATCACCCTTTCACGGTGAGTACAGGGGTTCGAATCCCCTAGGGGACGCCAGATTTCGGCGTCGTTCGAACAAACGACGCGCCGGCAGGAAGTAACCGACGCCTGCCAGGCAAGCAGCAAGACTGGAGCGGTAGTTCAGTCGGTTAGAATACCGGCCTGTCACGCCGGGGGTCGCGGGTTCGAGTCCCGTCCGCTCCGCCAAACAAACAACAATGCCCGCCTTGTGCGGGCATTGTTGTTTGTGCGTTCGGTCGTTGTGCCCGCTTGCGGGCACGTGACTGCGGAGCGGGGGAAGCCGCCTGCGCGGCTTCCGGCGGGACTCGAAGGGCTGCGCTTGCAAGCGCAGCCGCGGCCTGCGGGAGGTAGGCGAGTCCCGTCCGCTCCGCCAGAAAATGAAGAAGCCCGCCTCGTGCGGGCTTTCTCATTTGCGTCGCTCGTTCTGTCTTCCGTTCACTCCTCACCCGCGTACCGCATCGAGCGCCGCGCCCCTACGAGAAATTCGCGATTGCATCCGCCCGCGACTGCGCTATCGTGGCGGGATGCGTTTCCGACTCCTGCGCGATGCTCGATCCGACCGACCTGCGACTTCTGTATCAGCTCCGGCCCGCGGAGCCCGGCGATTTTCCGTATGCCGAAGCGTTGACGCACGGCAATATGGGCGGCTACTACAAACGCCATGGGCTCGTGTGGCGCAGCGACCTGTTCTATGCGAGCTGGCGCGAATCCGAGAACTTCATCCTCGAGGCCGACGGCGAGCGCATCGGCGTGCTGCGCGTGACCGAGGAGGGCGATTCGCTGCATATCCGCGACGTGCAGATCGCGGCCGGCCATCGCGGGCAGGGCGCCGGCACTTATATGCTCGAGATGTCGCATCGCTGGGCACGTGCGCGCGGGCTGCACGAACTGCAGTTGCGCGTCTTCGTCGACAATCCTGCCGCGCGCTTGTACCTGCGCATGGGCTACCACGTCGCCGGCCCGCGGCTCGCGCAACTCGGCTCGATTCGCCACATGGTGCGGCCGGTCTGAGGGACCGGCGCGCCGGAGCGCGCAATCAGCGCACCGCGTCGATCGGGTCGTCGTCGTCGTCCGGCGTTTCGCTGTCCGCGACACCGCCTTCCGGGCCGCGATGTTCGTAGCCACGGAGCATGAACGCACGCGGGCTTTCGCCGAAGGCGCGGCGGAACATGGCCGAGAACGCGCTCTGGCTCTGGTAGCCGAGTTCACGCGCGATATGCGACAGCGGGCGCCCCTGGTTCAGCAGCGGGATCGCCCGGGCGAGCAGCGCCTGCTGGCGCCACTGCGAAAAGCTCACGCCCAGTTCCTGCTTGAAAAGCCGCGATATCGTGCGCGTGCTCGCGCCGACCTCGCTCGCCCAGTGTTCGAGCGACTCCGCATGCGCGGGGTGCGCGAGTACCGATTCGCACAGCAGGCGCAGCCGTTTCTCGTCGGGCATCGGCACCGCGAGCGGTAGCGGCTCGGCCTGACTCAATTCGTCGAGCACGAGCCCGCACAGCAGGCGCTCCCGCGCGGTGCTCAGATCGCGCGCGTCGAGTGCGACGATCAGTTCGCGCAGCAGCCCCGTCACCTCGACGACGCGGCATGCATCGAGCCCGCCCGGCACGATCGACTCGTCGATGTACAGCGTGCGCAAATAGGCCTCTTCGACGATCGTGACTTCGTGCGTCACGTGCGGCGGCACCCAGATCGCACGGGACGGCGGCACCATCCAGGTCGTGCCGGTCGTCGCGACGCGCAGCACGCCGCGCGACGCGTACGCGAGCTGCGCCCAGGCATGCGTGTGCAGCGGAATGCGGCGGCCGGCATCGACCTGCCGCGCGCGCACGCGCATCGGATGGACGGCGGTCGGCGCGAATTCCGGCGGGATGTCGATGACGTCGTACGGTTTCGATACGTCGGCTGGAGCGGGCGGATTCATGAACGGTTCGGGCAGCGCGGCGGCGATGCCGTTATTTTAGAAGGCGCAGCGCTTGCGCATGCGGCGGTTTTTCCGGCCATCATGCCGGGTTCAAATGAACTTTGTGTGGGCGCTGGCGAATCCGGGGGCGGCTGGCCGCTGCCGCGCGCCGACGGTTCGAACCATCGGGCCGGTATCGGGGTCTATCGATGCGTGCGCCATGTCGCGCCCATCGCGGCGCCGAGCGCATGCAAACACGGCAACACACGAATCGAAGAGGAGAACCACGATGCGCCATGTATTCGTCTATGGCACCTTGAGAGCCGGACAGGCCAACGACATCGGCCATGCGGCCGCCCGCCACGGCATCGCCGCGCCGACGCTGCTGGGCGCGGCCGCGCTGCCCGGCGAACTGGTCGATTTCGGCACGTATCCGGGCATGATCCCCGAGCCGGCCGGCAAGTCGCTCGTCTGGGGCGACGTCTACGAGGTCGACGAGCGGCTCGTGCCGGTGCTCGACGAGATCGAGCGCGTCTATCCGGGCGTCGACTCGCTGTTCAAGCCGGAAGAGGTGACGGTCGAACTCGGCGGCCGGCAATACGCCTGCCTGTATTATCCGGTCGCCGCGCACGCGGCAGCCGGGCGTCCGCGTATCGCGTCGGGCGACTGGGTCCAGCACCGGCGCGAGCAGGAAGCCGCCTGAGCGTGCCTGCTGGCGGCGGCTGGATTTGCCGCTGTCGAATCCAGAAGAAAAAGCGCCCCGCGGGGCGCTTTTTCATGCCATTGATCCGTCGTCGCACGCGACCGGCGGCACGACGTGGAGCCGGCCGACGATCGCAGCGGACAGCTCGTCAGATTTCCTCGTACAGCGGCAGCGTCAGGAATTCGGTGAAGCCTTCCGACGTCGACATCTGTTCGAAGATCGCCGCGGCGCGCTCGTACGGTTGCGTGTTGCCGCCGACCGCGCGCTTCACGTTGTCCAGTTCGATCTTCGCGAATTCGCGCACGAGTTCGGCCGTGACCTTGCGGCCGTCGTCGAGCACGCCCTTCGGCGAGCGGATCCATTGCCACACCTGCGAGCGGGAAATCTCGGCCGTCGCCGCATCTTCCATCAGGTTGTGGATCGGCACGCAGCCGTTGCCGTCGAGCCACGCGCCGAGATAGTGGATCCCGACGTTGATGTTGTTGCGCAGGCCCGCTTCGGTGATCGGCGCTTCCGGCTGGAAGTCGAGCAGGTTCCTGCCTTCGACCTGCACGTCGTCGCGCTGCTTCGCGATCTGGTTCGGCTTGTCGCCGAGTACCTTGACGAACTCTTCCATCGCGATCGGCACGAGGCCCGGGTGCGCGACCCAGCCGCCGTCGTAGCCGTCGGTCGCGTCGCGCTGCTTGTCCGAGCGCACGCCGCCCATCGCCTTGTCGTTCGCTTCCGGATCGTTCTTGATCGGAATCAGCGCGCTCATCCCGCCGATCGCCGGCGCGTTGCGCTTGTGACAGGTCTTCAGCAGCAGCAGCGCGTACGCACGCATGAACGGCACCGTCATCGTGATCTTCGAACGGTCGGCCAGGCAGAAGTCGCGGTCGTTCTTGAACTTCTTGATCGCCGAGAAGATGTAGTCCCAGCGGCCGGCGTTCAGGCCCGAGCTGTGTTCGCGCAGTTCGTACAGGATCTCGTCCATCTCGAATGCGGCGAGGATCGTCTCGATCAGCACCGTCGCGCGGATCGTGCCGCGCGGCACGCCGACCGCTTCCTGCGCGGCGACGAAGATGTCGTTCCACAGGCGCGCCTCGAGATGGCTCTCCATCTTCGGCAGGTAGAAGTACGGGCCCGAGCCGCGCGCGAGCAGTTCCTTCGCGTTGTGGAACAGGAACAGCGCGAAATCGAAGATGCCGCCGGACACGCGCTGGCCGTCGACCGTCACGTGCTTCTCGTCGAGGTGCCAGCCGCGCGGACGCACGATCAGCGTCGCGACCTTGTCGTTCAGCCGGTACGACTTGCCGTTCTGCTCGAGCGAGATCGTGCGGCGCACCGCGTCCTTCAGGTTGATCTGGCCGTCGATCTGGTTCGTCCAGCTCGGCGCGTTCGAATCCTCGAAGTCCGTCATGTACGAATCGGCGCCCGAGTTCAGCGCGTTGATGATCATCTTGCGCTCGACGGGCCCCGTGATCTCGACCCGACGGCATTGCAGGTCGGCCGGCAGCGGCGCGACCTTCCAGTCGCCTTCGCGGATTGCCTTCGTCTCGGCCAGGAAATCGGGGCGCTCGCCCGCGTCGAGGCGTTTCGTGCGCTCGACGCGCGCCTGCAGCAGCGCCTGGCGGCGCGATTCGAACGTGCGGTGCAGCGCCGCGACGAGTGCCAGCGCGTCGGGCGTCAGGATGGCTTCGTAACCCGGCTTGATTTCGCCGGTGATCGTCATGCCTTGCGGCAGCGTGATCGGGGTGCTCATGAGTCTCATCTCCTTGGTCGGTCAGTTGCGGTTTCGGTGAAGGGGGAAGGCGGCAGCTGCGAGCGTCATGCACCCGGGCCGGGGCGCGTGCGGTTTGCGGGTCTGCCGGACGGAGCCGGGGTGGGTGTGGCGAGGAAGGCGAGCAGGTCGGCCATGCCGGTGCCGGTGCCGTCGGGCGGCGCGCCGAGTTCCTCGGCGGGCGCGCCCGTGCGGTTGAGCCAGAACGTCGTGTAGCCGAACCAGGTGGCGCCGGCGACGTCCCACGCGTTCGACGACACGAATACGATGTCGCGCGGGTTCGCGCCGAACGCGGCGGTGCCGAGCGCATAGGCGGCCGGGCTCGGTTTGTACGCACGCACGGTGTCGGCCGACAGCATGCGATCGAACAGGCCGGACATGCTGGCGCTCTTGATCGCGATGTCGAGCATCTGCGGGGTGCCGTTCGACAGGATCGCGAGCGGCGGGCGCGGGTCGAGCGCGCGCAGCTTGCGCAACGCGGGCACCGTATCGGGATAGGTGGACAGGCACGCGTATTCGTCCATCAGCCGCTTCTCGGCCGCGCCGTTCAGCGCGAGCCCGAGCCGGCGCGCGGCGAACCGCAGCGCATCGAGCGTGATGTCCCGGAACGGGCGATAGTGCGCGCCGGCCGGATCGGCGAGCGTGCGCAACTGCGAGTATTCGATCTGCTTGCGTCGCCACAGCTGCGACAACCGTTCCCCGTGTCCGGGAAACATCTGCTCAGCCGCGGCGAGCACGGCACGCACGTCGAACAACGTGCCGAATGCGTCGAAGAGGATGGCGTCGGGAGAGGAGAGTGTCGTTGTGGCCGACATAGCCTTGCGCTCCAGTTTCAGAGGTCGGGTCGATTCTATTCGTGATCGAAGGTGCTAAAAAATACGCTAAACATCACTTGATCTTTTACTTTCATATACCTAATCTGAGCGACTCAGTTATTTGAAAGGCGGCGATGCCGTCGTTTCGAGAGAGTCATGGACCGGTTCAAGCAGATCGAAACGTTCGCCGCCGTCGCGGCGAAAGGCAGCCTGTCCGCGGCTGCGCATGCGGAAGGCGTCGCGCCGGCGATCATCGGCCGCCGCCTCGACGCGCTCGAGGAGCGGCTCGGCGTGAAGCTGCTGGTACGCACGACGCGCAAGCTCACGCTGACGTTCGAGGGTTCGGCGTTCCTCGAGGATTGCCAGCGCATCATCAACGACATGCAGAACGCGGAAGCGAGCGTGTCCGCCGGCGGCGTCAAGGCGAGCGGGCACCTGCGGATTTCCGCGCCGGCCGGCTTCGGGCGACGCCACGTCGCGCCGCTCGTGCCTGAATTCAGCGGCGCGCATCCGGACGTGTCGGTCACGCTCGACCTGTCCGACCGGATGGTCGATCTCGTCAACGAAGGGTTCGATTGCGCGGTGCGGCTCGGCGAGCTGCCCGACTCGTCGCTCGTGTCGCTGAAACTCGGCGAGAACCGCCGCGTGTGCGTCGCGTCGCCCGCGTATCTCGCGCGGCGCGGCACGCCGGCCACGCTCGCGGAACTGGCGCGGCACAACTGCCTCGCGCTCGCGGCGAACGCAAACCAGCAGCGCGGCTGGTCGTTCCAGGAGGACGACAAGGTCGTGTCGATCCGCGTGAACGGCACGATGGAATGCTCGGACGGCGCGGTGCTGCACGAGTGGTGCCTCGCGGGCCATGGCCTCGCGTGGCGCTCGTGGTGGGAAGTCGGCGACGACATCGCGGCCGGCCGGCTCGTCAGCGTGCTCGACGCGTTCGCCGCGCCGCCGATCGGCATCCACGCGGTGTTTCCGCAACGCCGGCATCTGCCGCTGCGGGTGCGCCTGTTTCTCGATTACCTGAAGCACACGTACGAGCGGCCCGGCTATTGGGGCGAGTAGGCGACGCGCGCCCGCGTGTTTCCGATATGAGGGCGAACCCGCTGCCGATTCGGCCGGCGCGATTTCGCACACTACAATCGTAAGAGGCATGCGCGCCGTGTCGCGGGCTCGACTGGAGCCGCGGCGCGCGGCGTGCGATTGACGAAGGAGGGCGCGATGTTCCGGCACATCCTCGTTCCAACCGACGGTTCCGAACTGTCGCAAAAGGCGATCGACGGCGCGATCGACCTGGCTCGTGCGGTCGGCGCGCGCGTGACGGCCTACGCGTGCCTGCCGCAGTACCCGTACTCGCCGTTTTCCGAAGTGATCATCGAGCCGCCCGCCGACTTCCGCGCGCGCAGCGAGCGCGAGGCGCGTGCGCATCTCGACGAGGTGGAGGCGGCCGCGAAGGCGGCCGGGGTCGCGTGCGACACGTGGACGAGCGTGCATCCGTCGCCGTATCTCGGCATCATCGAGGCGGCGGAGCGCGGCGGGTGCGACGTGATCTTCATGGCGTCCCACGGACGCCGCGGGCTCGGCAGCCTGTTGATCGGCAGCGAGACGCAGCGCGTGCTGACCCATACGAAAATTCCAGTGATCGTCTATCGGTAGGGCAGCGCCGGCCGTGGCCGGGCGGGCTGCGCCGCGGAAAAAGGGCGCGCCGGACGAAGCCGGCGCGCATCGTTGCTGGCGGCCCGCAGGCCGCGCGGCCGGTCGCGCGAAGGGACTCGCGCGCCTGCCGTCTCCTCCCTGATTGTTGTTCCGGTGGCCGATGCCGCGGCGTCGGAGACGCGGCGGGGATCGGCATCACGCCTGGGCGCGTTACGCGACTTTCTTGCCGTCGAAGAACTGTTCGTCCTCGGTCGAGCCGTGCAGCGCGGTCGTCGATGCTTCGCGCTCGACCGTCTGCGTCACCGCGTCGAAGTAGCCGGTGCCGACCTCGCGTTGATGCTTGACTGCCGTGAAGCCCTTGTCGGCAGCCGCGAACTCGGCCTGCTGCAGTTCGACGAACGCGCTCATCTGCGTGCGGGCATAGCCGTGCGCGAGGTTGAACATCGAGTAGTTCAGCGCATGGAAGCCGGCCAGCGTGATGAACTGGAACTTGTAGCCCATCGCGCCCAGCTCCTTCTGGAACTTCGCGATCGTCGCGTCGTCGAGGTTCTTCTTCCAGTTGAACGACGGCGAGCAGTTGTACGACAGCAGCTTGCCCGGGAACTGCTTGTGGATCGCTTCCGCGAACTTCTTCGCGTACTCGAGATCGGGCTTGCCGGTTTCGCACCAGATCAGGTCGGCGTACGGCGCGTACGCGAGGCCGCGCGAGACCGCCTGTTCGAGGCCCGGCTTCGTCCGGAAGAAGCCTTCCACCGTGCGCTCGCCCGTGAGGAACGGCTTGTCGTTGTCGTCGACGTCGGACGTGATCAGGTCGGCCGCTTCCGCGTCGGTGCGGGCCACCAGCACGGTCGGTGTGCCCATCACGTCGGCCGCGAGCCGCGCGGCCGACAGTTTCGCGACGGCTTCGCGCGTCGGCACGAGCACCTTGCCGCCCATGTGGCCGCACTTCTTCACCGATGCGAGTTGATCCTCGAAGTGAACGCCCGATGCACCGGCCTCGATCATCGCCTTCATCAGCTCGAACGCATTGAGCACGCCGCCGAAACCGGCTTCCGCATCGGCGACGATCGGCGCGAAGAAGTCGACGTAACCTTCGTCGCCCGGGTTCTTGCCTTCCGACCACTGGATCTGGTCGGCGCGCGTCAGCGTGTTGTTGATGCGCTTCACGACGAGCGGCACCGAGTTGGCCGGGTACAGCGACTGGTCCGGGTACATTTCGCCCGCGACGTTCGCGTCGCCGGCGACTTGCCAGCCGGACAGGTAGATGGCCTTCAGGCCGGCCTTCACCTGCTGCATCGCCTGGTTGCCGGTCAGCGCGCCGAGTGCGTTGACGAACGGCTCGTTGTTGATGAGGCTCCACAGTTTTTCCGCGCCGCGCTTGGCCAGCGTGTGCTCGATCGGGATCGAGCCGCGCAGGCGGACCACGTCCTCAGCCAAGTAGCTGCGCTTGATGCCCTTCCAGCGCGGATCGGTTTCCCATTGCTGCTGCAGTTCCTGTGCCTGTTGCTGACGCGACATGATGAGCTCCTTGATGCGATGTATGCCTGCCGAATCTGACGGGGATGATGCTGTTCGCGAGGTGGGGAAGCGGTACGTTCCGTTTCGCGAGGTCTTGTATAAGAGTCTAGGCAAATCGGCGGGAGCGAAACAGGGGCTGGCTCGGGAGGTGTGTAATTTTTTAGTTGTTTTTAATCAATAACTTGAGTGTTGTATTCCGGGATAAGAAACGCATTTTCCTATCCCGCAATCGTATGGGTTGTGCCGTGCAGCATGATTTTTTACGACGCAAAAAAATTTTCCGCATCGTGAAATTGACGGCGAGGCGAAAAAAAACCGGCGCGGATGCGCCGGTTGGCTGGGATAGGCGAGGAGCCGATCCGCAGGGCGGCCGAGGGCCGCCCGTGTGTGCTTACGATGCCGAGTTGCTGCGGCGCGGGCCGCCGCTGCGCTGGCCGTCGCGACGCGGGCCGCCGTCACGGCTGCCGCCCGGTTTGCCGCTCCAGCCGCCGCCATTGCCGCCGCCGTAGCTGCGGCCATTGCCGTTGCCGTTGCCGCCATGACCGCCGCCCGGCTTGCCGCCGAAACGACGACCGCCGTTACCGCCGCCCGGACGGCCGCGGCCACCGGTGCCGCCGTTACGCGGGGGCGACTTGCGCGGCTCGAAACCTTCGATCACGTTGACCGGCAGCGGCGAGCGCACGAAGCGCTCGATGCGCTTGAGCGCGCCTTGCTCGGCGTGGTGCACGAGGCTCACCGCGATACCCGAACGGCCCGCGCGGCCGGTACGACCGATACGGTGCACGTAGTCTTCCGCGAACTTCGGCAGGTCGTAGTTGAACACGTGCGTGATGCCCGGGATGTCGATGCCGCGTGCCGCGACGTCGGTGGCAACCAGCACGCGCACGCGACGCTCGCGCAGCGCACGGATCGTGCGGTTGCGCGCGCCCTGCGGCAGATCGCCGTGCAGCGCGGCCGATTCGAAGCCTGCGTCGGCGAGACGGCCGGCGAGCTGGTCGGCGTCGATCTTGGTCGCCGTGAAGATGATCGCCTGGTCGAGCGCGTCGTCGCGCAGCAGGTGATCGAGCAGGCGATCCTTGTGATCGCGGTCGTCGACGTAATGGACGGTCTGCGCGATGTTCGCGCGCGATTCGAGGCGCTGCTGGATCTCGATCCGTTCCGGATCCTTCAGCAGGCGGCTCGTCAGCGAACCGATCTTGCCGTCGAGCGTGGCCGAGAACAGCATCGTCTGGCGCGATTCCGGCGTGGCGGCGACGATCGTTTCGATGTCTTCGATGAAGCCCATGTCGAGCATGCGGTCGGCTTCGTCGAGCACGAGCATCTTCAGTTCGGACAGGTCGATACGGCCGCGCTCGAGGTGATCGAGCAGCCGGCCCGGCGTGGCAACCAGGATTTCCGGGTTCTTCGCGAGCAGCATCAGCTGCTGGCCGTAGGCGACGCCGCCCAGGATGCTGACCGTGCGCAGGCGCTTCAGGTGCTTGCCGTACGTCGATGCAGCCGTCGTGACCTGCATCGCGAGTTCGCGGGTCGGCGTCAGCACGAGCAGGCCCGGGCGCGCGACGGGTTGCGGGCGGCGCACGCGGCGGTCGCCCTGGTTCGGTTCACGCGGCGCGCGCGGTTGCTGCGCCTGCGTCTTCTGGAGCTGCGCGAAACGTTCGATCGCGGGCAGCATGAATGCGGCCGTCTTGCCCGAACCGGTCGGGCTCGACACCAGCAGGTCGCGGCCGGCGATGCCGGCCGGAATCGCGCGCTGCTGGACCGGCGTCGGCTTCACGTAGCCGGCGGCCTGCAGCGCGGAGACGATCTCCGGCGACAACCCGAGCGACGCGAAGCTCGGCTCGTCCGACGCCGGTTCGACCGCGGCCGGTGCGGCGGCGGCGTCGAGACCGAGCGCCTGGTCGGCGATCGCGTTGAGCGGGCTGGAGTTGATGCTCGAAGTCATAACAATCCTTGAAACACAGTGGGTGAAACGTCGGCGCCAATCGCGCATACCCAAGTCGTCGGATTCAGCGAGCAAATCGGGAAACGGGTGCAATCCGCCGAACCGTCGGCGGATGAGGCATTAGAAGCTGTTTTGGGTGCGGCGCGCTTCAGGAGCGGGGCCGCCAGCCTAGTTGACGACCGCAAGGGTCGAAGCAGGAGGGGACAGGTTCTAAACCGGATTGGAGCTTAACGCTACGAGGCGTCGGGCCGGAACGGCTTGCGAGCCGAGCGCGGGAGGTGACGCAGGCCGCATTATAAAGAAATTTGCTGCGCTGCGCCACTGATTTGATTGCCGATTGCGGTGACGTCGATTCCGTCAGGACGCCGTGCCGTTTTTCAGCGATTCGACGAGTTCGATGTACTGCTGCTTCGCCGCATCCTGCGACGTGCCCTTCAGCGCTTCCCAGGCATCGTACTTGTATTTGCCGACGATGTCGGTGAAGCCCGGCTTGTCGCCGTGCGCATCGCCGTCGGTCGCCTGCTTGAAGAGCGCGTACAGGCGCAGCAGGGTCAAGTTGCCCGGCCGTTCCGTCAGTTGCTTGACGTCGATCTGGGCCTGGTCGAATTGGGCGGTGAGTTCGCTCATCGGGTGTCTCCGTAAGGGTTTCAGATCGGCCGATCTTAACAAGCGGGCCGTCGCGCGGGGTCGAGCGATCCTTCCAAACCGCCGCCGGCGCCGCCCGCGCGCACAGATCGGGCCCGATCGCCCGTGGGAGCGGGGCGGCGCATTACAATGTCGGCCATGACGCAAACAGTGCTCCTCGCCATCGATACGTCGACCGAATACTGCTCGGTCGCGCTGCTGCGCTCGGCCTCGGCCGATGACGCCGTTTCCACCCCGCAAACCTGGGTCCGCCACGAGCCGACGGGCGCCGTGTCGAGCACGCGCGTGCTGCCGGCGATCCAGGAACTCTTCGCCGAATCCGGGCTGACGCTCGCCGACTGCGACGCGATCGCGTTCGGCGCGGGCCCCGGCTCGTTCACGGGCCTGCGTACCGCGACGGGCATTACCCAGGGCCTCGCGTTCGGGGCCGGGCTGCCGGTCGTGCCGATCGGCACGCTGCTCGCGTGCGCCGAGCACGCGCGGCTGCGCGCGCCCGGCACGACCCGCGTGCTCGCCGCGCTCGACGCGCGGATGGACGAAGCCTACTGGGCGGATTTCGAATGGGACGACGGCGCCGGTGACTGGCGTACGCTGCATCCGGCGTCGCTCGACGCGCCGGGCGCCGTCGGCGTACCCGATGCGCCGTTCACGCTCGCCGGCAATGCGGCCGCGGCGTTCGGCGCGCAGTTGCCGGCCGCCGCGCGGGCGGCCGCGATCGACGGCGAGGCGTTGCCGCATGCGCTGGCGGTCGCGCATGCCGCGCTGCGCGCGTTCCGCGCCGGGCGGGCGGTGCCGGCCGACCAGGCCGCGCCCGAATACGTGCGTGACAAGGTCGCGCAGACCACCGCCGAGCGCATCGCGGCACGGGCCGCGCAGACGGGCGGAGCGAAGGGATGACGGGTGTCCTGCTGAGCGACCGCTATCTGGCGCCGATGACGGACGCCGACCTCGACGAAGTCGTCGCGATCGAGCACGTCGCGTACGAATTCCCGTGGAGCCGCGGCAATTTCGAGGATTCGTTGCGCAACGGCTATCTGGGCGTGTGCCTGCGGCACGTGACGGGGTCGCTCGTCGGCTATTGCGTGCTGATGCCCGTGGTCGACGAGATGCATCTGCTGAACCTGTGCGTCGCGCCGGCCGCGCAGCATGCGGGCGCCGGCCTCGCGCTGCTGCGCGAGGCGGTGCGCATTTCTCGCGCGGAGGGGCTCGACGGCGTGCTGCTCGAAGTGCGGCCGTCCAATCCGCGCGCGATTCATCTGTACGAGCGCTTCGGCTTCGTGACGATCGGCCGGCGCAAGAACTACTATCCGGCGAAGCATCGCAGCCGGGAGGACGCGATCGTGATGCGTCTGACGCTGAACAAGGACGAGGGGGACGCGCATGGCGTGGGGTGAAGCGGCGCTCGAGGAACTGGGCCTCGCGCAGATCTGGGTGCGGCGCGGGCAGCGCGCGGACGAAGGCGCGGCAGCCGACGCGCCTGCCGTCGCGCAAACCGCGGCGCCCGACGACGGTACCGCCGTCGCCGCCGAGCGGCCGGTGCGTGCAGCACGTGCGCCGGCACAGGGCGACAGGCCGACGGCCGTCGCGCGTGGCGCTGCCGATGGTTTGCCGCCTCGCGAGTCGCGGGCGCCGGCGCACGGTGTAGTCGACGGCGATCGCCCGTCCGCGCAGGCTGCATCGATCACATCGCCCGCATCGACCGATACGATGCCGCCGAAGGATGATGCGCCGCCGGCGGGAGACGACGATTTCGCGTGGTTCGACGCGGCGCCGCCGGGCGAATCCGTGCCCATGCCGCTCGCCGAATCGCGCCCCGCCGGCGCACCGGTCGCCGTGCTCGACTGGGATGCGCTGGCCGCGCGCGTGGCCGACTGCACGCTGTGCCGTCTGTGCGAGAAGCGGACCAACACCGTGTTCGGCGTCGGCGATCGCGAAGCGGACTGGATGCTGATCGGCGAAGCGCCGGGCGAGAACGAGGACAAGCAGGGCGAGCCGTTCGTCGGCCAGGCCGGCAAGCTGCTCGACAACATGCTGCAGTCGCTGGCGCTCAAGCGTGGCGACAACGTGTACATCGCGAACGTGATCAAGTGCCGGCCGCCCGGCAACCGCAACCCGGAGCCGGACGAGGTCGCGAGCTGCGAGCCGTATCTGCAGCGCCAGGTCGCGCTCGTGAAGCCGAAGCTGATCGTCGCGCTCGGCCGTTTTGCCGCGCAGACGCTGCTGAAGACGGACGCGAGCATCGCGTCGCTGCGCGGCCGCGTGCATGCGTACGAGGGCGTGCCGGTGATCGTCACCTATCACCCGGCGTACCTGTTGCGCAGCCTGCAGGACAAGTCGAAGGCGTGGGCCGACCTGTGCCTCGCGCGCGACACGTTCAAGCGTGCGCAAGGCGCCGACACGAACGGCCCGACCGGGCCATGACGACCGGCGCGGCGGTCGCGTTCGTCGATACGCTGCATGACGCCGCGGTGCGCGATCTGGGCTGGCTGCTCGCCAGCCCGAGCCTGCTCACCGCGGTGCCGGGCGCGCCGCTCGCGCGTCCGTGGCCGGATGAAGCGGGCCGAGCGGCCGTCGAAGCGTGGCTCGCCGCGCTCGATGCGCAGCCCGGGCCGCTGCATCGCGCGCTCGACGGGTTTCGGCCGACCCGGCTTGGCCGCTACGCCGAATGCCTGCTCGAGTACTTTCTGACGCACGGGCCGTCGCTGCGGCTCGTCGCGGCCAATCTGCCGCTGCGCAGCAACGGCCGCACGCTAGGCGAAGTCGATTTTCTCGTCGATACGCCGGACGGCCGACGCCTGCACTGGGAACTCGCGGTGAAGTGCTATCTGTGCGCGCCGGTTCGCGACGGCGCATCGCTCGCCGACTTCGTCGGCCCCAATCTCGTCGACCGGTTCGACCGCAAGCGCAGCCGGCTGCTCGACCACCAGTTGCGGCTCGGCGAACACGACGGCTTTGCCCGGCTCGGCTACGGCGCCCCGGCCGACGCGCAGATGTTCATCAAAGGCTGGCTGTTCCATCCGTACGGCGCGCCGGTGCCGCCGGTGTCAGTCGAAATCGCGCCGGATCATCCGCGCGGTTTCTGGCTGACGCAAGGGCAGTGGCCGGCATGGGCGGCCGCGCAGCGTGACGGCGCGGCATGGAGCGTATTACCGAGACTGGCGTGGCTGACGCCGCGGCGTGCCGTCGCCGGCGCGGGTGTCGAGCCCGAGCCGCTGGCGAGCGCACCGGAGTTGCCGGCCGTGCTGGCGACGCGCCAGACGCCCGACCTGATCGCGATCCATGAAAAGGGGGGCGACGGCACGTGGCGCGAGACGGCGCGCGGTTTCGTCGTGCCCGACGACTGGCCGGCGCGCGCGCAGGCGTTCGCGGCGCAGGATCACTGACGCCGCGTCAGCGGCCGCTCACCACCAGCGATGGAAGTGATGGACCGGACCGACGCCGTGACCGACGTCGAGGTGGCCGCTCGCGGCGATTGCGCCGGTCAGGTAGGTTTTTGCCGCGCGTACCGCGCTTTCGAGGTCGGGCTGCTGCGGCAGCAGCGCGGCGATCGCCGACGACAGCGTGCAGCCGGTGCCGTGCGTATTGCTGACCGGCACGCGTGCGCCGTCGAGCCGCACGGTGCGGGTTGCTTCGACGAGCCAGTCGGGGCTCGCGGACGCGTCGGGCAGGTGGCCGCCCTTCATCAGCACCGCGCGTGCGCCCGTCTGCAGCAGCGCCTTGCCTTGTCGCACCATGTCGTCTTCGGTGGTGGCGGGCGCGTCGTTCAGCAACGCGGCCGCTTCCGGCAGGTTCGGCGTGACGACCGTCGCGAGCGGCAGCAGCGTGTCGCGCAGCGCGTCGACGGCATCGGGCGCGAGCAGCGCGTGCGCGCTCTTCGAGATCATCACCGTATCGAGCACCACGAAGCGCGGCGCGTAACGGCGCAGCGCGTCGGCCACCGCCTGCACGATCGCCGCGTTGGCGAGCATCCCGATCTTGACCGCATCGATGCGGATGTCGTCGAACACCGCGTCGAGCTGCGCGGTCACGAACGCGGCGTCCGGCGCATGCACGCCCGTCACGCCGCGCGTGTTCTGCGCGGTCAGCGCGGTGATCACGCTCGCTCCATATGCGCCGAGCGCCGAAAACGTCTTCAGGTCGGCCTGAATGCCTGCGCCGCCGCCCGAATCGGAGCCGGCGATCGTCAGGAGGTTGGGTATCGGGTGCGTCATGAGGGCAACGCGCCGGTGTGAGCACCGGCGCCGGCGGACGAAAACGGAAAGTGTAGCGTCAGTGTCGCGATTCGCCGATCAGCGCGACCGAGTCGAACTGACGCTGGTTCGCCTGGTGGCGGCGCATCACGAGCCACATCGTCAGGCAGACGAACGTGCCGAACAGCACGATCACGACGCCGACCGGCACGTCGAGCCACACGAGCACCGCATACAGGCACAGCATTACGAGCACCGACAGGTTCTCGTTGAAGTTTTGCACCGCGATCGAATGGCCGGCCGACAGCAGCACGTGGCCGCGATGCTGCAGCAGCGCGTTCATCGGCACGACGAAGTAGCCGGACAGCGCGCCGACGCCGATCAGGAAGATGTAGGCGACGATCAGGTAGAACGGCAGGCGCAGATGGCCGAAGTGCACGGCCCACTGTGCCGGGAACAGGTCGCGCGTGTAGAACGCCATCAGCATCACCGCGATGCCCATGATGATGCCGACGGGCAGCACGGTCAGCGACTTCTTCAGCGGAATCCGGGCCGCGGCGGCGATCGCGCCGCCCGCGACGCCGACTGCGACCACGGCCTGCAGGATCGCGCCTTCGGACAGCGACATGTTGAGCGACACCTCGGCCCACTTCAGCACGATGAACTGCAGCGTCGCGCCGGCCCCCCAGAACAGCGTCGTGACCGCCAGCGAGATCTGGCCGAGCTTGTCGCGCCAGAGCACCATGAAGCAGTCGGCGAAATCGGTGAGCAGCTTGACCGGGCCGCGCTCCTGCTTCGGGTAGCGGGCGCCCGTGTCCGGAATGCGCAGGTTGAACAGCGCGGCGACCACGTAGATCGCCATGATGATCGCCATCGCGGCCTCGGCGGGCGTGCCGATCCAGGCGGGGGTATGCGCGATCACGTGCGATGCGATGTGCGGGCTGATCAGCGCGCCGCCGAGCACGGTGCCGAGGATGATCGAACTGACGGTCGTGCCCTCGATCCAGCCGTTCGCGGCGACCAGCCGGTCGGCCGGCAGCAGTTCGGTGAGAATCCCGTATTTGGCGGGGGAGTAGGCCGCCGCGCCGAAGCCGACGATCCCGTACGCGATCAGCGGGTGCGCGCCGAACAGCATGATCAGGCAGCCGACCACCTTGATCGAGTTGGTGATGAACATCACGCGGCCCTTCGGGCGCGAATCCGCGAACGCACCGACATACGCCGCCAACACCACATACGACAACACGAAGAACAGCTTCAGCAGCGGTGTCATCCAGTTGGGGGCGTGGAGGTCTTTCAGCAGGGCGATGGCGGCGATGAGAAGCGCATTGTCGGCCAGCGACGAGAAAAACTGCGCGGCCATGATGGTGTAAAAACCTTTTTTCATCTGATGCGATGCTTTCGTCGCTGCGGCAGGGCCGCGTAGGCCGCCTGGTATGCGATCGGCTTATTCCGTTCGAAATGGGTTGTGCGCACGGCTTTATAACATGAAAATACGCGAATTCGGACTAGCAAGATTCCCCGATCGTTCCGCAAATTGTCGGCTTCGGTGCTCAAAAGGCGCGGTAAGCTGATGATTCGCAAGCGTCTTTACGTAAATTTCCCATGCCGCGCCCGATCTCCGCCACCATCCACACCGCCGCTCTCGCGAACAATCTCTCCGTCGTCCGCCGCTTTGCCGGCCCGTCCAAGGTCTGGGCGGTCGTCAAGGCCAACGCGTACGGCCACGGTCTCGCCCGCGCGTTTCCGGGCCTGCGCGGCACCGACGGCTTCGGCCTGCTCGACCTCGACGAGGCGGTGAAGCTGCGCGAGCTCGGCTGGGCCGGCCCGATCCTGCTGCTCGAAGGCTTCTTCCGCTCGACCGATATCGACGTGATCGACCGCTACAGCCTGACCACGACCGTCCACAACGACGAGCAGATGCGGATGCTGGAAACGGCGCGGCTGTCGAAGCCCGTCAACGTGCAGCTGAAGATGAACAGCGGGATGAACCGGCTCGGTTACGTGCCGGAAAAATACCGTGCCGCGTGGGAGCGCGCCCGCGCGTGCCCCGGCATCGGTCAGATCACGTTGATGACCCATTTTTCGGACGCGGACAACGAGCGTGGCGTCGCCGAGCAGCTCGCGACGTTCGAGCGCGGCGCGGAAAGCATCGCCGGCGCGCGCAGTCTCGCGAATTCGGCCGCCGTGCTGTGGCATCCGGATACGCACTTCGACTGGGTGCGGCCGGGGATCGTGCTGTATGGCGCGTCGCCGTCCGGGTTGTCGTCCGATATCGCGGACACCGGGCTGAAGCCCGCGATGACGCTCGCGTCCGAGCTGATCGCGGTGCAGACGATCGGGAAGGGCCAGGCGATCGGTTATGGTTCGACGTTTTCGGCGCAGGCGCCGATGCGGATCGGCGTCGTCGCGTGCGGCTACGCGGACGGCTATCCGCGCGTGGCGCCGGAAGGCACTCCGGTGATCGTCGACGGCATCCGTACGCGGATCGTCGGCCGCGTGTCGATGGACATGATCACCGTCGACCTGACGCCGTGCCCGCAGGCCGGCGTCGGCGCGCGTGTCGAGCTGTGGGGCAATGCGCTGCCGATCGACGACGTCGCGCGCCATTGCGGCACGATCGGCTACGAGCTGATGTGCGCGGTCGCGGCCCGCGTGCCGGTGCGAGCGGAATAAGGGCATCGCGCGTGGCCAAACAGAAAACCGTTTACGTCTGCAGCGAGTGCGGCGGACAGACCCCGAAGTGGCAGGGCCAGTGCCCGTCGTGCCAGGCCTGGAACACGCTCGTCGAATCGGTCGCCGAGTCGCCGGCCGCCCATCGGTTCCAGTCGCTCGCGAAGCGGGCGCCGGTGCAGCGGCTCGCCGACATCGAGGCCGCCGACGTGCCGCGCTTCTCCACCGGCATCGGCGAATTCGACCGCGTGCTGGGCGGCGGGCTGGTGCCCGGTGGTGTCGTGCTGATCGGCGGCGATCCGGGCATCGGCAAGTCGACGCTGCTGCTGCAGTCGCTCGCGGATATCGCGAGCGAGCGGCGTGCCCTCTATATCAGCGGCGAGGAATCGGCCGCGCAGATCGCGTTGCGCGCGCAACGGCTCGCGTTGCTCGACGGCGGTGCGCCGGCGGCCGAACTGAAGCTGCTCGCCGAGATCCAGCTCGAGAAGATCCAGGCCGCGATCGATACCGAGCGGCCGGACGTGGCCGTCATCGACTCGATCCAGACCGTCTATTCGGACGCGCTCACGTCGGCGCCGGGCTCGGTCGCGCAGGTGCGCGAATGCGCGGCGCAGCTCACGCGCATCGCGAAACAGTCGGGCACCGCGATCATCATGGTCGGGCACGTGACGAAGGAGGGCAATCTGGCCGGCCCGCGCGTGCTCGAGCACATCGTCGATACCGTGCTGTACTTCGAAGGCGACACGCATTCGTCGTTCCGGCTCGTGCGCGCATTCAAGAACCGTTTCGGCGCGGTCAACGAGCTCGGCGTGTTCGCAATGACCGAGCGCGGGCTGCGCGGCGTAGCCAACCCGTCCGCGCTGTTCCTGTCGCAGCACGAGCAGGTCGTGCCCGGTTCGTGCGTGCTCGTCACGCAGGAAGGCACGCGCCCGCTGCTCGTCGAAATCCAGGCGCTCGTCGATACGGCGCACGTGCCGAACCCGCGCCGGCTCGCGGTCGGCCTCGAGCAGAACCGGCTCGCGATGCTGCTCGCGGTGCTGCACCGCCACGCGGGCATCGCGGCCTTCGACCAGGACGTGTTCCTCAATGCGGTGGGCGGGGTGAAGATCACCGAGCCGGCCGCCGACCTCGCGGTGCTGCTCGCGATTCACTCGTCGATGCGCAACAAGGCGCTGCCGAAAGGGCTGATCGTGTTCGGCGAGGTGGGGCTGGCGGGCGAGATCCGGCCGTCCCCGCGCGGGCAGGAACGGCTGCGCGAAGCGGCGAAGCTCGGCTTCACGTCCGCGCTGATCCCGAAGGCGAATGCGCCGAAGCAGCCGATCGAAGGGCTGAACGTGATGGCCGTCGAGCGGCTCGAGCAGGCGATCGACCGCGTGCGCGATCTCGAATGAGCGGGCGGGGCCCTGGCAGGGGCCGTAGCGGGCCGGACGATCTGTCGCGTAATTCGTTGTAAAGAATATGTAGGCTGATGTAACCCGCCGGACATCGCTTTTCCCTATCCTTTGCCGGATTGTCGAACCGCGCAATGCGAAGGGAACCTATGTTGAAATCGTACGGGGAAGCGCCTGGCGGACGCCTTTACAACCTGCGCGGCTGCCGCGTGTCGGAGCCGATTCGCCAGCCGTGGGGCGGTGGATGCCGGATCGTCGAGTGGATCGACGAAGAAGGGCGGCTGGCGCGCAAGGTCGTGTCCGAGGACGTGACGGAAGCCGAAGTCGCCGCTGCGATCCGCCGGCCGATCAAGGGGCGCCGGCACTTGATGGGCGATGACGAGCAGATGCCGCGCGACACGCTGCCGCGCCGCTGAGCGGGTGCGAGGCTGGCATACGGGCCGATGCAACCCCGCCAAACGCAGCAATGACGACGAGGCCGGGCCAGGGCGCCCGGCCTCGTCGTTTCCGGGTTCGGTGCGGCGGGGCGGATTCGTGGCTCGTCGACGCCCCGACGCGCCGCGTCTCCGATGAAGCGAACCGCGGCTGACGGCGCGCCGGGGCCGCGTTTAACCGATCTGCTCGAGTTCTTCCTGCACGGCGAGCCAGTCCGCCTCGACCGTTTCGAGCCGGGTCGTGACTTCGCCGAGCTTGCGGATCGCGTCGGTCAGTTCCGTCTTGCGCGCGGCTTCGTAGCTCGCCGGATCGGCGACGAACGCGTCGAGGCGCGCCTTTTCGGCGTGCAGTGCTTCCATTTCCTTCTCGAGCTTCGTGATGCGGTTCTGCAGCGGCTTCTTCAACTGGGACAGCCGTTGGCGTTCCTCGGCCGCCTGACGCTTCTGATCCTTGCGGTTGACGCCCGGATCGGCGCCCGCGGCCGCCGCGCTGTCGGCCTTCGCGGCCGCGCGCTGCTCGGCTGCGTGCTGCAGCAGCCAGTCGCGGTAGTCGTCGAGGTCGCCGTCGAACGGCTGCAGCCGGTGCTTCGCGACCAGCATGAACTGGTCGGTCGTCGCGCGCAGCAGGTGACGATCGTGCGACACGAGGATCAGCGTGCCTTCGAATTGCGCGAGCGCCATCGTCAGCGCGTGGCGCGTCTCGAGGTCGAGGTGGTTCGTCGGTTCGTCGAGCAGCAGCAGGTTCGGCTTCTGCCAGATGATCAGCGCCAGCGCGAGGCGGGCTTTTTCGCCGCCCGAGAACGGCCCGACCGGGCTGGTCGCCATGTCGCCCGAGAAATTGAAGCCGCCGAGGAAGTCGCGTAGTTCCTGCTCGCGCGTGTCGGGCGCAAGCCGTGCCAGATGCGTGAGCGGCGAATCGTCTTCGCGCAGCGTTTCGAGCTGGTGCTGCGCGAAATAGCCGATCGTCAGCCCCTTGCCGTCGCGCACGTGCCCCGACAGCGGCGCGAGCGTGCCGGCCAGCGTCTTGATCAGCGTCGACTTGCCCTGGCCGTTGGCGCCCAACAGGCCGATACGCTGGCCGTTCTGGATTGACAGCGCGACGCGCTCGACGATCGGGATGTCCGTTCCGTCGTCGGCGTGGTAGCCGCAGCGGACGTCCTCCATCACCATCATCGGATTCGGCGCGGCGTCGGGCGTGCGGAATTCGAACGTGAACGGCGACGCGATGTGCGCGGGCGCGATCAACTCCATCTTCTCGAGCGCCTTCATCCGGCTTTGCGCCTGCTTGGCCTTGGTCGCCTTGGCCTTGAAGCGGTCGACGAAGCTCTGCAGATGCTCGATCGTCTTCTGCTGCTTCTCGTACGCGCTTTGCTGCAGCGCCAGTTGCTGCGCGCGCAGCACTTCGAACTGCGAGTAGTTGCCGCCGTAGCGCTTCACCTGGCGGTTTTCCAGATGCAGCGTGACGTTGCAGATCGAGTCGAGGAATTCGCGGTCGTGCGAAATCACGACGAGCGTGCCGGGGTAGCGATGCAGCCAGTCTTCGAGCCAGACGATCGCGTCGAGGTCGAGGTGGTTCGTCGGTTCGTCGAGCAGCAGCAGGTCGGAGCGGCACATCAGCGCCTGCGCGAGGTTCAGGCGCATGCGCCAGCCGCCGGAGAAGCTCGCGACGGATTCGCGCGTTTGCGCGAGCGTGAAGCCCAGGCCGAGCAGCAGCGCTTCGGCGCGGGCCGGCGCGGTGTAGCCGTCGGCATCGGCGAATGCCGCGTGCGCGTCGGCTTCGGCGGCGCCGTCATGCGCGGCCGAAGCGGCGGCGATGCGTGCCTCGATCTCGCGCAGCGCGGTATCGCCGTCAAGCGTGTAGTCGAGCGCCGAGCGGTCGACCGCGGGCGTTTCCTGCGACACGTGGGCGATCCGCCACGACGGCGGCATCGAGAAATCGCCTCCGTCGGAATGCAGCTCGCCGCGCAGGACGGAAAACAGCGTCGACTTGCCGGCGCCGTTCGCGCCGATCAGGCCGGCTTTCTCGCCGGGATTGAGCACGAACGAGGTCGACTCGAACAGCGGCTTGGTGCCGCGCGCAAGGCTGAACTGATTGAAACGGATCACGGCGGAAATGACTGGCCAAAACCGCTATTCTAGACCGCGCGCCGGTTGCGCCGGGCATCGGCCGTTCGGCGGATGCCGCAACGGCGCAATTTCGCCTAGACTCCACGTCGATCGGTTTCATAAAAGGAGTGCCCGATGTCCACCCTGTATTCGTTCAGCGCAGAGACGCTCGCCGGTGCGCCGGTATCGCTCGACGCGTATCGCGGCAAGGTGCTGCTGATCGTCAATACCGCGAGCGAGTGCGGTTTCACGCCGCAGTACGCGGGTCTGCAGAAGCTGTACGACCAGTACGCGGCGCGCGGTTTCTTCGTGCTCGGCTTCCCGTGCAACCAGTTCGGCAAGCAGGAGCCGGGCGATGCCGCGCAGATCGGGGCATTCTGCGAGCGCAACTACGGCGTCACGTTCCCGATGTTCGCGAAGATCGACGTGAAGGGCGACCATGCGCATCCGCTGTATCGCTACCTGACCGACGAGGCGCCCGGCATTCTCGGCCTCAAGGCGATCAAGTGGAATTTCACGAAATTCCTGATCGACCGCGAAGGGCGCATCGTCAAGCGCTACGCGCCGTCCACCAAGCCCGATGAAATCGCAGCGGACATCGACAAGCTGCTGTGACGGCGATGCGCGGCGTGGGCCGCGCCGGTGCGGATGGTGCGGGCGCGGCCGTCGCCGCCGCCGTTACAGGATCGGGGCGAACAACCGCGCGACGTGCATCGCGATGCGCCGCCAGGCAGGTGAGTGCCGGTATTCGTCCGCATTCACTTCGTACGCCTGCGCGAAGTCGGCATCGAGCATCGTCTCGACTTCGCCGGCGAACGCGCGATCGACGGTCATGACCATGACCTCGAAATTGAGGCGGAACGAACGGTTATCGAGATTCGCGCTGCCGACCGCCGCCGCGATGCGGTCGATCAGCACGACCTTCTGGTGCAGGAAGCCGGGCCGGTAGCGGAACACTTTCACGCCCGCATCGACGAGGTCGCGCGCATAAAGCTTGGACGCCTCGAACACGACGTAGTGATCGCGCCGGCTCGGGATCAGGATGCGTACGTCGACGCCGCGCATCACGGCGAGTTTCAGCGCGGAGACCACGGCTTCGTCGGGAACGAGATACGGTGTGGTGATCCAGACCCGCTCGCGGGCGGCGTTGATCGATTCGACGAAGAACAGCGAGCCGGTTTCCTGCTTGTCGGCCGGCCCCATCGGCACCGCGAGGCAGTGCATGCCGTCGCCGGGCTGCGCGGGCGGCGGCAGCGCGATCGGCGGCAGTTTCTGCGTCGCCCAGTGCCAGTCTTCGGCGAACACGTACTGGATGCTCGCCACCACGGGGCCGCGGATCTCGATGTGGGTGTCGCGCCATGGCGACAGGCGCGGCTTCGCACCGAGATATTCGACACCGACGTTGTGGCCGCCGACGAACGCGCGATTGCCGTCGACGACGACGATCTTGCGATGGTTGCGGAAGTTCAACTGGAAGCGATTGACGAATTTCCGGTTGGTCGCGAACGGATGGACCTCGACGCCACCGCGGCGCAATGCGTCGACGTAGCTGTGCGGCAGGTCGAAGCTGCCGATGCTGTCGTACAGTAGGCAGCAGCGTACGCCGGCGGCCGCGCGCGCGAGCAGCGCGTCGCGCAGCATCCGGCCGAGCGCATCGTCGCGCACGATGAAGAACTGGACAAGCACGTAGTCGCGCGCGGCGTCGATCGCCGACAGGATGGCCGAGAACGTCGCGTCGCCATTCACAAGCGTGCGTACCGAATTGCCGCCGAGGAACGGCATGCCGCCGAGCCGCGTGAGCGCGAGCACGGCAGCCTGCCCCAGCGCGTCGGCGGCCGGCCCGTCGGTCGCGTCGGTTGCGCGCCATGGCGCACGCGGTGTGTGTGTGCGCAACATTTCCAGCTCGTGGCGCCGGGCGTCGACGTAGCCGGAGAATTTGCTGCGGCCGAGGAACAGGTATGGAACGAGCGTCAGGTACGGCATGGCCGTGAGCGAGACGGCCCACGCGATCGCGCCTTGCGACGTGCGCGTGTTCATGATTGCGTGGCACGCCGCAACGATCCCGAGCACATGGATGGTCAGGATCAGGGTGCCGAGATGTAGCCAGTCGAGGGTCATGGGCGCTTAAAGGACTCCTGCGGGACACCCGGTGGGACTCCCGAAGTCGTGCGGCGGGCGGCCGCCTACGCGCATCTTACCCAACCGTGCGGCGCAACGGTGTGCCGCACGGCGGGTGGGCCGGCAACGCTCAGGCCTTGCGCGGCAGGTCGGACGCCTGGATCAGGAACACGGCGTCATCGCCCGCGCTGGTGGGCAGCCACGTGAGCTCGAGGCCGCCGAACGCCGCTTCGACGTGCTCGCGCTCGTTGCCGATCTCGACGACCAGCACGCCGTCGTCATGCAGCCAGCGGTGCGCTTCGGCGACGATGCGTCGCACGATGTCCATCCCGTCGTCGCCGCCGGCGAGCGCCATTTCCGGTTCGTGCCGGTATTCGGGCGGCAGCGCGGCCATCGACGCCGCGTTCACGTACGGCGGGTTCGTCAGGATCACGTCGTAGCGCGAGTCGGGATCGGTGCGGAACGCGGGCAGCGGTGCGTAGAGGTCGCCGCGGTGCAGCCCGATGCGGTCTTCGAGGCCGTAGTCGCGCACGTTGATTTCCGCGACTTCGAGCGCCTTGTCCGACAGGTCGACCGCGTCGATCTCGGCGTTCGGGAACGCGCTTGCCGCGAGGATCGCGAGGCAGCCGGAGCCGGTACACAGTTCGAGCACCGCGCCGACCTGCTCGGGATCGGCGACATACGGCTGCAGCCCGTCGTCGAGCAGTTCGCCGATGAACGAGCGCGGCACGATCACGCGTTCGTCGACGTAGAAGCGGTGGCCGTGCATCCATGCTTCGTGCGTGAGGTACGCGGCCGGCACGCGGTCGGCCGCGCGTCGTTCGATCACCGCGAGCACGGCCGCGATTTCGTCGGGCAAGAGGCGCGCGTCCATGAACGGCTCGAGCGTGTCGAGCGGCAGGTCGAGCGTGTGCAGCACGAGGTAGGCCGCTTCGTCGTACGCGTTGTCGGAACCATGACCGAACGCGAGCTTCGCTTTCGAGAAGCGCGTGACCGCGTAGCGCAGCAGGTCGCGGACTGTGGCAAAAGGTGTCGTCATGCGAGGCTCCGTCAGGCGATCAGTTGTTCGAGCACGCGTCGGTACACGTTCTTCAGCGGGTCGACGAAGCGCACTTCGATGTGCTCGTCGATCTTGTGGATGCTGCCGTTCGGCGGGCCGAACTCGATCACCTGCGGGCAGATGCGCGCAATGAAGCGGCCGTCCGACGTGCCGCCCGTCGTCGACAGCTCGGTCGTGATGCCGGTCTCGGTGCGGATCGCGTGTTCCAGCGCGCCCGACAGTTCACCGCGCGGCGTGAGGAACGGCAGGCCGCTCACCGACCACTTCAGCGTGTATTCGAGGCCGTGCTTGTCGAGGATCGCATGCACGCGGGCCTGCAGGCCTTCGACGGTGCTCGCGGTCGAGAAGCGGAAGTTGAACAGCAGGTCGGCGTGGCCGGGGATCACGTTGGTCGCGCCGGTGCCGGCGTGCAGGTTCGACACCTGCCAGGTGGTCGGCGGGAAGTATTCGTTGCCGGCGTCCCATTGCTCGGCGGCGAGCTCGGCGAGCGCCGGCGCGAGCAGGTGGATCGGGTTCTTCGCGAGGTGCGGATACGCGATGTGGCCCTGCACGCCCTTGACGACCAGTTCGCCGGACATCGACCCGCGGCGGCCGTTCTTGACGACGTCGCCGAGCTCGGCGCTTGACGTCGGCTCGCCGACGATGCAGTAGTCGAGCCGCTCGCCGCGTGCCTGCAGCAGTTCGACGACCTTCACGGTGCCGTCGGTGGCCGGGCCTTCCTCGTCGCTCGTGATCAGGAACGCGATCGCACCGCGGTGGTCGGGATGCGCCGCGACGAATTCCTCGGACGCGACGACGAACGCCGCGAGCGACGTCTTCATGTCGGCCGCGCCGCGGCCGTACAGCTTGCCGTCTCGATGGGCGGGGATGAACGGCGGCGACGTCCACTGTTCGAGCGGGCCGGTCGGCACGACGTCGGTGTGGCCCGCGAACGCGAGCAGCTTGCCGTCGCGGCCGTCGGTGCCGCGCTTGACGGCCCACAGGTTGGTCACGCCGTGCGACGCGATGGTCTCGCATTCGAAGCCGAGCGCGGCGAGGCGCTCGGTCATGATCTGCTGGCAGTGCTGGTCGTCGGGCGTCACGGACGCGCGGGCGATCAGCTGTTCGGTAAGGGCTAGGGTGGCGGACATGGTTCGGACCACTTTCGATAAAAAATGCCGGCGCGGTGGCCGGCAGCGACAGGGCGTCGGGCGGCGCCCGTGGGCGCAGCGCGGGCGACCCTATGCGGCAAACAACGCCGCGTATTGATCGGCCACGAAGCCGAGCGATTTCACGCGGCCGTTGACGACGAGCACGGGGCGCTTGATGACCGACGGCTTGTGGATCATCAGTGCGACCGCGCCGGTCTTCGTTTCGGCAGCCGCCTTCATCGCGTCGTCCAGGCCGCGCCACGTGGTGCCGCGCTTGTTCACGAGCGCGTCGAGCGACACGTCCTTCAGCCAGTCTTCGATCAGCGGCGCGCTGACGCCGAGCTTCTTGAAATCGTGGAACTCGAATTCGACGCCGTGATCGTCGAGCCACACGCGGGCCTTCTTCACGGTGTCGCAGTTCGGAATGCCGTAGACGACCACGGTGTGCGGCTTTGCCATCAGTCGCCTCGCAGCAGCTCGTTCAGGCCGACCTTCGCACGCGTCTTCGCGTCGACCTTCTTGACGATTACCGCGCAGTACAGGCTGTGCGAACCGTCCTTCGACGGCAGGTTGCCGGCGACGACGACCGAGCCGGCCGGGATGCGGCCGTAGCTGACTTCGCCCGTCTCGCGATCGTAGATCTTCGTGCTCTGGCCGAGGTACACGCCCATCGAGATCACCGAGTTTTCCTCGACGATCACGCCTTCGACGACTTCCGAGCGCGCGCCGATGAAGCAGTTGTCTTCGATGATGACCGGATTCGCCTGCAGCGGCTCGAGCACGCCGCCGATACCGACGCCGCCCGACAGGTGCACGTTCTTGCCGATCTGCGCGCACGAACCGACCGTGGCCCACGTGTCGACCATCGTGCCTTCGTCGACGTACGCGCCGATGTTGGTGTACGACGGCATCAGCACGACGTTCTTCGCGATGAACGAGCCGCGGCGCGCGATGGCCGGCGGGACGACGCGGAAGCCGCCCGCGGCGAAGTCTTCGGCCGTGTAGTTCGCGAACTTCGACGGCACCTTGTCGTAGAACTGCGAGTAGCCGCCGGCCGGCATCGGCGCGTTGTCCTCCAGGCGGAACGACAGCAGCACGGCCTTCTTCAGCCACTGGTGGACCGTCCAGTTGCCGTCGATTTTCGCGGCGACGCGCAGTGCACCCTTGTCGAGCTGCTCGATCGCGTGAGCGACGGCTTCGCGGACGTCCGCGGGCGCGGCCTTCGGCGACAGCTCGGCGCGGTTTTCCCAGGCGGTATCGATGATTTGCTGAAGTTGTTGCGACATGTTCGTTTTCGCAGGAGATGGATGGAATTGATCGGGATGGACGTCTTACCGCGCGAGAGCGCGGCAGAAATCGACGATGCGTTGCGCGCCCTCGACGCATTCGGGGGTGCCCGCGACGAGCGCGATCCGGATGAAATCGCGGCCCGGGTTCGTGCCGTGCGCATCGCGCGCCAGGTACGAGCCGGGCAGAACCGTCACATTATAGTCGGCGTACAGGCGGCGGGCGAACTCGGTGTCCGACAGGCCGGTGCGCGACACGTTGGCCCACAGGTAGAACGCGGCGTCGGGCAGCTTCACGTCGATCACGTCGGCGAGCATCGGCGTGACCGTATTGAACTTCTGCAGGTACAGCGCGCGGTTCTCGCGCACGTGCGCCTCGTCGTTCCATGCGGCGATGCTCGCGTGCTGCCAGACCGGCGATAGCGCGGCGCCGTGGTACGTGCGGTACAGCAGGAATTTCTTGAGCAGCGCGGTGTCGCCGGCGACGAAGCCCGAGCGCATGCCCGGCACGTTCGAGCGCTTCGACAGGCTCGACAGCATCACGAGTCGCTCGAAGCCGCGGCCGAGGCGGTGCGTGGCCTCGAGGCCGCCGAGCGGCGGCGCCGCTTCGTCGAAATAGATCTCGGAATAGCACTCGTCGGACGCGATCACGAAACCGTGGCGGTCCGACAGCGCGAACAGCTCGCGCCAGTCGTCGAGCGTCAGCACGGCGCCCGTCGGGTTGCCGGGCGAGCACACGTACAGCAGCTGCGTGCGCGCCCACACGTCGTCGGGCACGGCCGCGTAGTCGCACGCGAAGTTGCGGGCCGGGTCGCTGTTCGCGAAATAGGGTTCGGCACCGGCGAGCAGTGCCGCGCCTTCGTAAATTTGATAGAAAGGATTCGGACAGAGTACGATCGCCTTCTTGCCGTCCGCGGACGGCCGTGCATCGATCACCGTCTGCGCGAGCGAGAACAGCGCTTCGCGCGAGCCCGACACCGGCAGCACCTGTGTGGCCGGATCGATTGCCGGCAGCCCGTAGCGGCGCTCGAGCCAGTGCGCGATCGACGTGCGCAGCGCGTCCGAGCCGGCCGTGGCCGGGTACGACGCGAGCCCGTCGAGCGCGGCCACCACGGCGTCGCGGATCAGCGCCGGCGTCGCGTGTTTGGGCTCGCCGATGCCGAAGCTGATCGGTTTGAGGTCGCCGGAAGGCGTCACGTCCTTGAACAGGGCGCGCAGCTTTTCGAAGGGATAGGGCTGGAGCGAGTCGAGTCGAGGGTTCACGGGCGAAGCGGCCATCGCGGCCGGTTGGAGCGAAAGAAGCGGCGGGCGCGCCGCGCGGCTGCGAACGGGCGCCGGGGCGCGCGGCTCGCAGCGGACGATTATAGCGTGACGCAATGCGGTCACGGCCTGCCGGAGCGGCGGCCGGGCCGGTCGAATAAAGGGTATCGAACAAATGAACAACGCGGTACGCGGCAGCCTGCCGACGCTGGCCATCCTGATCGGCGCGTCGGTATGGGGCCTGATCTGGTATCCGCTGCGGATTCTCGCGTCGCTCGGCGTGACGGGCACGCTGGCCAGCGCGCTGACGAGTCTCGTCGCCTTCCTGTTCGTGATCGTCGCGCGGCACCGCACGATCGCGACGCTGCGCTGGCACTGGGTGCTGCCGGGCATCGCGGTGACGGCCGGCGTGACGAATCTCGGGTTCGTATGGGGCACGATCCACGGCGAGGTGCTGCGCGTGATGCTGCTGTTCTACCTGACGCCGGCCTGGACCGCGATCTACGCGCACTTCCTGCTGCGCGAGCGGCTGACCTGGGCCGGCGCGGGGCTCGCGGCGCTGTCGATCGGCGGCGCGATGCTGATGCTGTGGTCGCCGGCGCTTGGCTTGCCGCTGCCGGCCAACCCGGCCGAATGGGCCGGTCTCGCGGCCGGGCTGAGCTTCGCGATGAGCAACGTGCTGGTGATCAAGGCGAGCCGCGAGCTGCCCGACATGCGCGCCGAAATGCGCACCGCGACGCTGTTCGGCGGCGCGGCCGTGTTCGGCGCCATCGCGTCGCTGTTCGAAGGGCTGCCGGCCGCGCCGGCGAGCGGCCAGCTGGGCGTGGCCGCACTGATCATCGCGGCGATCGGCGTGACGATGGCGTCGAACAACCTGCTCGTGCAGTACGGTCTCGCGCGCGTGCCGGCGAACCGCGCGTCGATCATCATGCTGTTCGAGATCGTGATCACCGCGCTGTCGGCGTGGGTGTTCGCGAACGAGCTGCCGAGCGCGCGCGAGTGGGCGGGCGGCGCGTGCATCGTGCTCGCGACGCTGCTGTCGAGCCGGGTCCATCGTGCCGCGCCGGCACCGGACAAACCCGGCGACGGTCGGGACGGCGCACGCGCGATGGTATGATGGAAGCCGTTTGCGGGGCCCAACGCTGGATGCGCGCGGCCCCGTTTTTGAATTCCGGGGCGCGTGGCGCGCAGGGGCTCTCCGGCCCCGCGCCGTGCGGCCCCGTCCGTTTCACACCTTCTTCACATCCGATACCGCCGTGCGTCTGAGCTCGATCAAACTCGCTGGCTTCAAATCCTTCGTCGATCCCACGCATTTCCAGGTTCCGGGCCAGCTTGTCGGCGTGGTCGGCCCGAACGGATGCGGCAAGTCCAACATCATCGATGCCGTGCGCTGGGTGCTCGGCGAGTCGCGCGCCTCCGAGCTGCGCGGCGAATCGATGCAGGACGTGATCTTCAACGGTTCGACCGCCCGCAAGCCCGGCAGCCGGGCCAGCGTCGAACTGATCTTCGACAACTCCGACGGCCGCGCGGCCGGGCAGTGGGGCCAGTACGGCGAAATCGCCGTCAAGCGCGTGCTGACGCGCGACGGCACGTCGAGCTACTACATCAACAACCTGCCGGCGCGCCGCCGCGACATCCAGGACATCTTCCTCGGCACGGGCCTCGGGCCGCGTGCATACGCGATCATCGGGCAGGGCATGATCGCGCGGATCATCGAGGCGAAGCCGGAAGAGCTGCGCGTCTTCCTCGAGGAAGCCGCCGGCGTGTCGAAGTACAAGGAACGTCGCCGCGAAACCGAGAACCGCCTGCACGACACGCGCGAGAACCTGACGCGCGTCGAGGACATCGTGCGCGAACTCGGCGCGAACCTCGAAAAGCTCGAGGCGCAGGCGGTGGTCGCGACCAAGTACAAGGAACTCGTCGCCGACGGCGAGGAGAAGCAGCGCCTGTTGTGGCTGTTGCGCAAGAACGAGGCCGCCGGCGAGCAGCAGAAGCAGCAGCGCGCGATCGAGCAGGCGCAGATCGACCTCGAGGCGCAGACGGCGAAACTGCGCGAAGTCGAGGCGCAGCTCGAGACGCTGCGGGTCGCGCACTATTCGGCGAGCGACGCGATGCAGGGCGCGCAGGGTGCGCTGTACGAGGCGAATGCCGAAGTGAGCCGCCTCGAAGCCGAGATCAAGTTCATCGTTGAATCGCGCAATCGCGTGCAGGCGCAGATCGCCGCGCTGAACGCGCAGCGCGAGCAGTGGCGCGCGCAGGCCGAGAAGTCGCAGGACGAGCTCGAGGAAGCCGAAGAGGCGCGCGCGATGGCCGACGAGAAGGCCGCGCTCGCCGAGGACAACGCGGCCGCGAAGCACGACGCGCTGCCGGCGCTCGAAGCGAAGTGGCGCGACGCGCAGGCGCAGCTCAACGACGAGCGCGCGCGGATCGCGCAGACCGAGCAGTCGCTGAAGCTCGAGGCCGCGCACCAGCGCAACGCCGACCAGCAGCTCCAGCAGCTTCAGCAGCGTCACGAGCGCCTGAAGAGCGAAGCGGGCGGGCTCGACGCGCCGGACGAAACGCAGCTCGAAGAGCTGCGCATGCAGCTGGCCGAGCAGGAAGAGATTCTCGCTGAAGCGCAGGCGCGCCTCGCCGACGCGCAGGAAACGGTGCCCCGCCTCGACGGCGAGCGCCGCGCCGCGCAGGAGCGCGTGCAGGCCGAAGCCGCGCAGATCCACCAGCTCGAAGCGCGCCTCGCCGCGCTGAAGCAGTTGCAGGAAAACGTGCAGACCGAAGGCAAGATCCAGCCGTGGCTCGACAAGCACGAGCTCGGCGCGCTGCCCCGTCTGTGGAAGAAGCTGCACGTCGAGGCCGGCTGGGAAGCGGCGCTCGAGGCCGTGCTGCGCGAGCGTCTCGCCGCGCTCGAAGTGTCGAATCTCGACTGGGTGAAGGCATTCGCGACCGATGCGCCGCCCGCGAAGCTCGCGTTCTACGCGCCGCCCGCGGCCGGCGAGCCGCCCGCCGCGGTGGCCGGGCTGCGGCCGGTGCTGTCGCTGGTGCGCATCGACGATGCGGGCATCCGCGCGGTGCTGAACGACTGGCTCGGCAACGTGTACGTGGCCGACGACGTCGCGCAGGCGCTCGCGACGCGCGCGCAGTTGCCGGCAGGCGGCGCGTTCGTCGTCAAGGCCGGCCATATCGTCACGCGCGTCGGCGTGCAGCTGTACGCCGCCGATTCGGAGCAGGCCGGGATGCTGGCCCGCCAGCAGGAAATCGAGAACCTGGCGCGCCAGGTGCGCGCGCAGGCGCTGCTCGCCGACGAGGCGCGCACGGCTGCCGTGCGGGCGGAAGCCGCACACACGCAGGCCACGCAGGCGCTTGGCGACGTGCGCGCGCAGGCCGAACGCGCGACGCAGCGCGTGCATGCGCTGCAGATGGACGTGCTCAAGCTCGCCCAGGCGCACGAACGCTATACGCAGCGCAGCACGCAGATCCGCGAGGAACTCGAGGAAATCGGCGCGCAGATCGAGGAGCAGCGTGCATTGCGCGCGGAGTCGGAAGCGAATTTCGAGCGCTTCGACGGCGAGCTCGCCGAACTGCAGGCACGCTTCGAGGACAACCAGCTCGCATTCGAGTCGCTCGACGAATCGCTGACGCAGGCGCGTCAGGAAGCGCGCGACCTGGAGCGCGGCGCGAACGACGCGCGCTTCGCCGCCCGCAACGCGGTGACCCGGATCGACGAGCTCAAGCGCACGATCCAGGTCGCGCACGAGCAGAGCGAGCGCGTCGCCGCGTCGCTGGAAGACGCGCGCGCCGAACTCGAGACGATCAACGAGCAGACCGCGCACACGGGCCTGCAGGACGCGCTCGAAATTCGCGCGGTGAAGGAAGAAGCGCTGCAGGCCGCGCGGATCGAGCTCGACGACCTGACCGCGAAGCTGCGCGCGTCGGACGAGCAGCGGCTCGTCGCCGAGCGTTCGCTGCAGCCGCTGCGCGACCGCATCACCGAACTGCAGCTGAAGGAGCAGGCCGCGCGCCTGGCCGTCGAGCAGTTCGCCGAGCAGCTCGCCGCCGCCGAGGTCGACGAAACCGCGCTGGCCGCGAAGCTGACGCCGGATCTCAAGCCGTCGTACCTGCAGGGCGAAGTCACGCGCCTGAACAACGCGATCAACGCGCTCGGCCCGGTGAACATGGCCGCGCTCGACGAGCTGAAGGCCGCGAGCGAGCGCAAGGTGTTCCTCGACGCGCAGTCGGCCGACCTGATCGACGCGATCACGACGCTCGAGGACGCGATCCACAAGATCGACCAGGAAACCCGCACGCTGCTGCAGGGCACCTTCGACGAGGTCAACCGTCATTTTAGCGACCTGTTCCCGCGCCTGTTCGGCGGCGGCCAGGCGAAGCTGATCATGACGGGCGACGAGATTCTCGATGCCGGCGTGCAGGTGATGGCGCAGCCGCCGGGCAAGAAGAACGCGACGATTCACCTGCTGTCGGGCGGCGAGAAGGCGCTGACCGCGACCGCGCTCGTGTTCGCGATGTTCCAGCTGAACCCCGCGCCGTTCTGTCTGCTCGACGAGGTCGACGCGCCGCTGGACGACGCGAACACCGAGCGTTTCGCGAATCTCGTGCGCGCGATGTCCGACAAGACGCAGTTCCTGTTCATCTCGCACAACAAGATCGCGATGGAAATGGCGCAGCAACTGATCGGCGTGACGATGCAGGAGCAGGGCGTGTCGCGGATCGTGGCGGTGGACATGGAAACCGCCGCGGGTTTTGCCCAGAATTGACGTTTGACGAAACCGGACCGCGTTCGCGCGGCGCACGAGCGCCCGTTCGCGGTCCCGACGAAAAAGAATTGCTGATGGAGCGTGCATGGACGAGTTGACACTCGGTTTGATCGGCGCGGGCGCCGTCGTGGTGGGCGGCGTCGTGGTCTACAACGCATGGCAGGGCGCGAAAGTGCGGCGCAGGATGCCGCGCCCGATGCCGGAGGAAGCGGCCGAGGCGATGAACCGCCCCGAGCGCGACGAAGAGTTGCCGTTCATCGAACCGGTGCGTCAGCCGGTGCGCCGCGAGCCCGCGGCACCGGTCGCGGCGACGCCGGCGGCTGCGGCCGACGCCGCGCGCGTCGAGCCGACGTTCGGCGGGGCCGGGAGTGGCGCGGCGCCGGCCGATACGCCGGCCGACCTGCAGGCCGAGGCGACGGGCGTCGACACGTCGGCCGAATCGACCGAACCGGTTGCCGGTGAAGAAGCCGTGCCCGCCGCCGCACACGAAGCGGCGGCCGAACCGGCCGAGCCGACCGAACCGGTGATGCCGGCCGCGACGACGGTCTCGTCGGCGCCGCCTGCGATCGTCGACCGCCGGATCGACTGCATCGTGCCGATCCGCCTCAACGGCCCGCTGCCGGGCGACAAGATCCTGCCCGTCGCGCAGCGGCTGCGCCGCGCGGGCAGCAAGCCCGTGCACATCGAAGGCAAGCCGGAAGGCGGCCAGTGGGAACTGCTGCAGAACGGCGTGCGCTACGAAGAGCTGCGCGCGGCCGCGCAGCTCGCGAACCGCAGCGGCGCGCTGAACGAGCTCGAATTCTCCGAATTCGTGACGGGCGTCCAGCAGTTCGCGGACGCGATCGACGGCGCGCCGGAATTCCCGGACATGATGGAAACGGTCGCGATGGCGCGCGAGCTCGACGCGTTTGCCGCGCAGTGCGACGCGCAACTGTCGATCAACGTGATGTCGGACGGTGCGCCGTGGTCGGCGAACTACGTGCAGGCGGTCGCGTCGCAGGACGGCCTGCTGCTGTCGCGCGACGGCACGCGCTTCGTGAAGCTCGACGCGAAGCAGAACCCGGTATTCATGCTGCAGTTCGGCGACACCAACTTCCTGCGCGACGACCTGACGTACAAGGGCGGCAACATGATCACGCTGGTGCTCGACGTGCCGGTGGCGGAAGAGGACATCCTGCCGTTCCGGCTGATGTGCGATTACGCGAAGTCGCTGTCCGAGCGGATCGGCGCACGCGTCGTCGACGATTCGCGCCGGCCGCTGCCGGAGTCGACGCTGGTCGCGATCGACCAGCAACTGATGAAGCTGTACGCGAAGCTCGAGGAAGCCGGCATCCCGGCCGGTTCGCCGATCACGCGCCGCCTCTTCAGCCAGTAACGCGATGGCGCGGACGACGATCGTTGGCGCCGTCGTCCGTCGCTGCGGCGCGCACCGTTTCGTGTGCGCTGCAGCACGTCATCCGGCCCGCATTGCGTGCCCCGCCGCGGCGTCAAACTGAGATAATCGGGCATCCGATTTTTCAGAACGACTCTGCCGCCAGCATGGCCCGAACCCAAGCCGAACCGCCAGCCAGCCAGCCCGACGCGCGCGCCGCGTGGTTGCGCGACCAACTCGAGCGGGCGAACTACGCCTATTACGTGCTCGACCAGCCGGATCTGCCCGACGCCGAATACGACCGGCTGTTCCGCGAGTTGCAGCAGCTCGAAACCGACCATCCCGAACTCGTGACGCCCGATTCGCCGACGCAGCGCGTCGGCGGCGAAGCGGCCGGCGGCTTCACGCCGGTCGTCCACGATGCGCCGATGCTGTCGCTGAACAACGGCTTCGCCGACGAGGACATCGTCGCGTTCGACAAGCGCGTCGCCGACGCGCTCGCCAAGACGACCGATCTCGCCGGCTCGGTGACGGACCCCGTCGAATATGCGTGCGAACTGAAGTTCGACGGCCTGGCGATCTCGCTGCGCTACGAGCAGGGCGTGTTCGTGCAGGCCGCGACGCGCGGCGACGGGACGACGGGCGAGGACGTGACCGAGAACGTACGCACGATCCGCTCGATTCCGCTGAAGCTGAAGGGCAAGCACGTGCCGGCGGTGCTCGACGTGCGCGGCGAGGTGCTGATGTTCAAGCGCGATTTCGCACGCCTGAACGAACGCCAGCGCGCGGCCGAGCAGCGCGAATTCGCGAACCCGCGCAACGCGGCGGCCGGCAGCCTGCGCCAGCTCGACTCGAAGATCACCGCGCAGCGGCCGCTGTCGTTCTTCGCGTACGGGATCGGCGTGCTCGACGGGATGCCGATGCCCGACACGCACAGCGCGCTGCTCGACTGGTACGAGTCGCTCGGCCTGCCGGTGAACCGCGAGCGCGCGGTCGTGCACGGCGCCGAAGGCTTGCTCGACTTCTTCCGCAAGGTCGGCGAGAAGCGCGAGTCGCTGCCGTACGACATCGACGGCGTCGTCTACAAGGTCAACCGGCGCGACGAGCAGGAGCGGCTCGGCTTCGTGTCGCGTGCGCCGCGCTTCGCGCTCGCGCACAAGTTCCCCGCGCAGGAAGCGCTGACGAAGCTCGTCGCGATCGACGTGCAGGTCGGCCGCACCGGTGCGATCACGCCGGTCGCGCGTCTCGAGCCGGTGTTCGTCGGCGGCGCGACCGTGACCAATGCGACGCTGCACAACGAGGACGAAGTGCGCCGCAAGGACATCCGGATCGGCGACACCGTGATCGTGCGGCGCGCGGGCGACGTGATTCCGGAAGTCGTCGGCGCGCTGCTCGACCGGCGCCCGGCGGATGCGGCCGAATTCGTGATGCCAACCGAATGCCCGGTGTGCGGCTCGAAGATCGAGCGCCTGCCGGACGAGGCGATCGCGCGCTGCACGGGCGGGCTGTTCTGCCCGGCGCAGCGCAAGCAGGCGCTGTGGCATTTCGCGCAACGCCGCGCGCTCGACATCGACGGCCTCGGCGAGAAGATCATCGACCAGCTCGTCGAGCTGAATCTGGTGCGCACGCCGGCCGACCTGTTCAATCTCGGCTTCGCGACGCTGGCCGAACTCGACCGGTTCGCCGAGAAATCCGCGCAGAACCTGATCGATTCGCTCGAGAAGGCCAAGCATACGACGCTCGCGCGCTTCATCTACGGGCTCGGCATCCGCCATGTCGGCGAATCGACCGCGAAGGATCTCGCGAAGCATTTCGGCTCGCTGACGCCGATCATGGACGCGTCGATCGAGGAACTGCTCGAAGTGAACGACGTGGGGCCGATCGTGGCCGAGTCGCTTCACCAGTTCTTCGCGGAGGAGCACAACCGGACCGTGATCGAGCAGTTGCGCGCGCCGGGCAAGGTCACGTGGCCGGAAGGGCCGCCCGCGCCGAAGGCGCCGCAGGGCGTGCTGGCCGGCAAGACGGTCGTGCTGACGGGCACGCTGCCGAATCTCACGCGCGATGCGGCGAAGGAGATGCTCGAAGCGGCGGGCGCGAAAGTGGCCGGTTCGGTGTCGAAGAAGACGGATTACGTGGTCGCGGGCGCCGAAGCCGGCAGCAAGCTCGCGAAGGCCGAGGAACTCGGCATCCCCGTGCTGGACGAAGATGGTCTGCACCAACTCCTGGAGGGCAATACGCCATGATTCGCGAGATCCTGAAGATGGGCGATCCGCGCCTGCTCGAAATCGCCCAGCCGGTCGAGCGGTTCGATACACCCGAGCTGCACGAGATCGTCGCGGACATGTTCGAGACGATGCACCACGCGAACGGCGCGGGGCTGGCCGCGCCGCAGATCGGCATCGGGCTGCAGATCATCATCTTCGGCTTCGGCAACAACAATCGCTACCCGGATGCGCCGCCGGTGCCGGAGACCGTGCTGATCAACCCGAAGGTCGAGTACCTGCCGCCGGAGATGGAGGAGGGCTGGGAAGGCTGCCTGTCGGTGCCGGGCATGCGCGGCGTCGTCAGCCGTTACGCGAAGGTGCGCTACAGCGGCTTCGACCAGTTCGGCCAGAAGATCGATCGCGTCGCCGAGGGGTTCCATGCGCGCGTGGTCCAGCATGAGTACGATCATCTGATCGGCAAGCTGTATCCGATGCGGATCACCGATTTCACGCGCTTCGGTTTCACCGAGGTGCTGTTCCCCGGGCTCGATCCGGCCGACGACGACTGATCGTCCGCGCTTCCGCGAAAAAGAAAAAGCCCGCTTGAGCGGGCTTTTTCATTGGATCGCGCACCGGGTGCGCTTGAGGTCAGAACGTCTCGTCGGCGGACAGATAGCGCCATTGGCCTTGCGGCAGCGCGCCGAGCATCACGCGACCCATGCGCACGCGTTTCAGGCCGATCACGTCGAGGCCGACCAGTTCGCACATGCGGCGGATCTGGCGCTTCTTGCCTTCGCGCAGCACGAAGCGCAACTGCTCGCCGTTCTGCCAGCTCACCAGCGCGGGCTTCAGCGCGACGCCGTCGAGCTCGAGGCCGTGGCGCAGCTTCGCGAGCGATTCCGCCGGGAAGTGCTGGTCGATGTCGATCAGTCGCTCGCCGAAGCGCACGCGCACCAGGTATTCCTTGTCGATGTCCGACTGTTCGCCGATCAACTGCTTCGCGATCACGCCGTTCTGCGTCAGCACGAGCAGGCCGGTGGAGTCGATGTCGAGACGGCCGGCCGGTGCGAGTGCATGCAGGTGCTGCGGGGAGAAGCGCACCGGCGAATGGTCGCCGCTCCAGCGGTTCGCGCGCGTGATCAGCACGGCCGCCGGCTCGTAGCCGTCTTCCGCCTGACCCGACACGTAGCCGACCGGCTTGTGCAGCAGGATCGTCACTTGCGCGGCCTGCGCGGCGCTCGCACGCTCGTCGATCTCGATCTTCTGGTCGGCGCGCACCTTGGTGCCGAGCGTGTCGATGCGTTCGCCGTCGACGAGCACCCAGCCCTTTTCGATCCATTCGTCGGCTTCGCGGCGCGAGCACATGCCGAGTTCGGACATCCGCTTCGACAGGCGCATCAGTCCCGTTTCGTCGCCGTAGTCGACGTCGGCCGCCGCGCGCTTGATGGGTTGCGCGGTCTTCACCGCGCCGAACGAACGGCGCTCGCCGTCGCGCGCGGGGCGGGCCGGACGGTCGCCGAAGCTGCGCTTTGCGCCGTCGCCGGCGGGCTTGTCGCGGTAGGACGGGCGCTTGCTGTCGTCACCGCCTGCTGCGCGGCGCGGACGTGCATCGTCGTCGCTGCGGCGCGGCGGACGATCGGACGACGTGCGGCGGTCGCCGAAGCTGCGCTTTGCGCCTTCGCCAGCGGGCTTGTCGCGGTAGGACGGGCGCTTGCTGTCGTCGCCACCTGCTGCACGGCGCGGACGCGTGTCGTCATCACGGCGGGGTGGGCGATCGGGCGACGGACGGCGGTCGCCATAGCTGCGTTTCGCGCCTTCGCCGGCCGCGTTGTCGCGGTAGGACGGGCGTTTGCCTTCGTCGCCACTGGCACGACGCGGACGTGCATCGTCATCGCGGCGCGGCGGCCGATCGGAAGATGTGCGGCGATCGCCGAAGCTGCGTTTCGCACCTTCGCCGGTTGCGTTGTCGCGGTAGGACGGGCGTTTGCCTTCGTCGGCACCGGCACGACGCGGCCGTGCATCGTCATCGCGGCGCGGCGGCCGATCGGAAGACGTACGTCGATCGCCGAAACTGCGCTTTGCACCTTCGCCGGCCGCGTTGTCGCGATAGGACGGGCGTTTGCCTTCGTCGCCGCCGGCACGACGCGGCCGTGCATCGTCATCGCGGCGCGGCGGCCGATCGGAAGACGTACGCCGATCGCCGAAGCTGCGCTTCGCGCCTTCGCCGGATGTGTTATCGCGATAGGGCGCGCGCGTGCTGCCTTCGCCACCCGCGCGACGCGGACGTGCATCGTCATCGCGGCGAGCCGGACGATCGGACGATGTGCGTCGATCGCCAAAACTGCGCTTCGCACCTTCACCGGCCGCGTTCTCGCGATACGGCGCGCGCGCGCCACGCTCGGCGTCGCCGTCACGCGGGGCGCGCTTGGCCGGTGCGCGATCCGCGCCCGGACGCTCGGCGCCGGCCGCACCGCGCGGCTTGAACGAGCGCTCGCCGGTGGCGGCGGCCGCAGCGGGCGCCTTCTTCGGGCGGGCCGGCTTGTCCCCCGCGGGCGGCGCGGCGGGGCGCACCGCCTTGCGGGCGACGAGGCTGCCGGAGCGGACAGGGGCGCGAGTCGGCGACGCCGGCTTCGGATTCTTGACGGTTAATTTGGTGCGCATAAACGCTGGGATTCATTCAGACTGCGATCGCACGCAGCAATTCGGTTTCGAGCTGGATCTGCAGGCGGTTGTCGGACAGGCCGGCGCCCGCGAGCAGGAAGATGTCTTCGACGCGCTCGCCGAGCGTATTGATCCGCGCCGCATGGACGCCGATCCGATGTTCGGCGAGTACGCGCGCGATCGAATAGAGAAGGCCCGGCCGGTCGTTGGCGGACACGGACAGGATGTAGTACTGACCACGCTCGTCGGCCCGCAGGTCGACGCGCGGCGTGATCGGGAACGTCCGGGACAGCCTCGACAGGCGGCCCTTCGACGGTTCCGGCAGCGATGCGGTTTCGGCGAGCCGCGTCGCGAGCTGCTGCTCGACGAGATTCGCGATGTCGCGGTAACGCACGTCGCGTTCGGTCTGCGTGACGATGAAGTTGTCGAGCGCGTAGCCGTGCCGCGTCGTGCTGACGCGCGCATCGAGCACCGACAGCCCGTTGCGGTCGAAATACGCGCAGATGCCCGCGAACAGGTCGGGGCGGTCCTTCACGTACACGAGCACCTGCAGCGCGTCGCCGATCGGCGACGGCCGCGCGCGGACGATCGCGGTTTCGGCGTTCACGTGCCGGTACAGCACGCGCGTCTGCCACGCGATGTCGGCCGCGTCGTGACGCAGGAAGAAGCCGACGTCGAGCTGATCCCACAGCGCGCGGTGCGCGTCGTCGGGCACGGTTTCCAGGCGCAGCAGCGCGAGCGCCTGCTCCTGCCGCGACTTCAGCTCCGAATGCGCGTCGGGGTTCGCGCCGCCTAGCACCGCGAGCGTGATGCGGTATAGATCCTCGAGCAGCTTGCCCTTCCACGTGTTCCACACCTTCGGGCTCGTGCCGCGGATATCGGCGACGGTCAGCAGGTAGAGGGCGGTGAGGTAGCGTTCGTTACCGACCACCTCGGCGAAGCGCTTGATGACTTCGGGGTCGCTCGTGTCCTGTTTCTGCGCGACCTGGCTCATCGTCAGGTGATGCTGGACGAGCCACACGATCAGCGCCGCGTCGTCGCCGGCGATGCCGTGCTCACGGCAGAAGCGTCGCGCGTCGGCCATCCCGAGCGTCGAGTGATCGCCGCCGCGGCCCTTCGCGATGTCGTGGAACAGCGCCGCGACGTACAGCACCCACGGGCGCTCGAAGTTGCCGATCAGCTGGCTGCAGAACGGGTATTCGTGCGCATGCTCGGCCACCGCGAAGCGGCGGATGTTGCGCAGCACCATCAGGATGTGCTGGTCGACCGTGTACACGTGGTACAGGTCGTGCTGCATCTGGCCGACGATACGGCGGAAATTCAGCAGATAGCGGCCGAGCACGCTCGTCTGGTTCATCAGCCGGAATGCGTGCGTGATGCCTTCGGGTTGCTGCAGGATCCGCATGAACGTGGCGCGGTTCTGCGGATCGCGGCGCCACGCGTTGTTCATGATCTCGCGCGAGTTGTACAGCGCGCGCAGCGTGCGGGCGGACAGGCCCTTCACGCCGCGGGTCGTCTCATACAGCAGGAACGCTTCGAGGATCGCGTCGGGATGGCGCTCGAACACGCCGTCGTCGACGATCTCGAGCATCCCCTGTTTCTCGACGAAGCGATCGGCCGACAGCACGCGCGTGATGCCGCTCGTCGCGGGGAACAACTGCGCCTCGATGTTCTGGATCAGGATCGTCGCGAGCTGCGTGACGGCTTTCGCGGCCCAATAGTAGCGGCGCATCAGTTGCTCGCTCGCGCGCTTGGCCTGCGTCGGCTGATAGCCGAAGCTCTCGGCGGCCTGCGTCTGCAGGTCGAACACGAGCATGTCCTGGCGGCGCCCGGCGATCACGTGCAGCCGCGCGCGCAGCGTCTTCAGGAAGCCTTCGTTGCGGCGCAGCTCGCGCGCCTCGCGGTCGGTGATGAGGCCGCGCGTGTCGAGTTCGCGCCAGCTGCTGCCGAAGCCGGCCGCGCGTGCGATCCACAGGATCGTCTGCAGGTCGCGCAGCCCGCCGGGGCTTTCCTTCACGTTCGGTTCGAGGCTGTACGGCGTGTCCTGGAACTTCGCGTGGCGCTGGCGCATCTCGAGCACCTTCGCGGTGAAGAACGCACGGGCGTCGAGCGCTTCGTGGTAGCGCACGGTGAAGCGCTCGAACAGCGCGGTGCTGCCGACGATGCGGCGCGCTTCCAGCAGCGAGGTCTGCACCGTGACGTCCTGCGACGCCTCCTCGATGCACTGCGCGACCGTGCGCACGCTGCTGCCGATCTCGAGGCCGAGATCCCACGCCATCCCGATGAACCGCTCGATGCGCGCGTCGAGCGCCGCGTCGTGCGCATCCGGCAGCAGCACGAGGATGTCGACGTCGGAATAGGGCGCGAGCTCGCCGCGCCCGTAGCCGCCGACGGCGACGAGCGCGAGCGTCGCGGGCAGCCCGCATTCGTCCCACACGCGCTTCAATGCATCGTCGGTGAGTTTCGACAGCGCGTGCATCAGCGACGCGACGTTCGCCGCGTGGCGAAAGCGCTCCAGCATCTCCGTCTTGGCGGCCTTGAATTCGGCGCGCCGCGACAGCGCTTCGGGCGAGGGGGCAGCGTGAGCGCTCATGGGCGGCCGTTCAGGTGCGGAGTGGGGCGGGCTGGCGCGACGGCGCTCAGACGGCGGCGGCTGGTTGCGCGAACACGGGGCGCGCCGGCGTGCCGGCCGACACGGTCAGCACTTCGTAGCCGGTTTCGGTGACGAGCACCGTGTGCTCCCACTGCGCGGACAGGCTGCGGTCGCGCGTCTTGACCGTCCACTGGTCGGGCATCGTGCGGATGTCGCGCTTGCCGGCGTTGATCATCGGCTCGATCGTGAAGATCATCCCGGCCTTCAGTTCGATGCCGGTGCCCGGGCGACCGTAGTGGACGACCTGCGGGTCCTCGTGGAACACCGTGCCGATGCCGTGGCCGCAGTATTCGCGCACGACGCTGTAGCCCTGTGCCTCCGCGTGCTTCTGGATCGCGTAGCCGATGTCGCCGAGGTGCGCGCCGGGCTTGACCTGGTCGATGCCGAGCCACATGCATTCGTAGGTGGTCTGCACGAGGCGCTTCGCGAGGATCGAACCCTCGCCGACGATGAACATCCGGCTGGTGTCGCCGAAGTAGCCGTTCTTGATCACGGTGATGTCGATGTTCAGCGCGTCGCCGTTCTTGATCACCTTCTCGCCCGGAATGCCGTGGCAGATCACGTCGTTGACCGAAATGCAGGTGGCCTTCGGGTACGGCGGATAGCCGGGCGGCTGGTAGTTCAGCGGCGCGGGGATCGTGCCTTGCTCGTTGAGCATGAACTCGTGGCAGAGGCGGTCGAGTTCGGCGGTCGTGACGCCCGCGACGACGTGCGGCGTGATGAAATCGAGCACTTCGCTGGCGAGACGGCAGGCGACGCGCATCTCCGCGATATCGTGTTCGTTTTTGAGCGTAATAGCCATCGAGGTATGCCTGGAATGCGGTGAATTGACTGATTATCGCACCTTATGGCGGGCCTCGCAGCCCCTGCCGGCCGCGCGGATGCGGGTTTTCGCGGATTGTCCGGCCTGCCGCCGCGCGGCAAGCGGAAGTGCCGCGCGACTTGAGAGCGGACAAATCCGCGTGCTATACTCTTTGGCTAAGTCGATATCCAAATTTGCCGTTGTGCCCCATTTCGGGGCGGCATCGCGGTGAAAGGCTTATGGCACGGGCGTCTTGCACGTGCCGAATCGCAAGCCGGCGCAACCAGGGTGCCGTCCGTGCGGAATCCACGTCCTTCGAGGCGGGTTCGCGCGGCGGTACGGCAGCCGGCTTAAGACCCAACCCTCGTGGAGAATTTACATGGCAGTCACGATGCGCCAAATGCTGGAAGCGGGTGTCCACTTCGGTCACCAGACGCGCTTCTGGAACCCGAAGATGGCTCCGTTCATTTTCGGTCACCGCAACAAGATTCACATCATCAACCTCGAAAAGACGCTGCCGATGTTCACGGACGCACAGAAGTACGTGCGCCAGCTGGCAGCGAACCGCGGCACGATCCTGTTCGTCGGCACGAAGCGCCAGTCGCGTGACACGATCGCCCAGGAAGCGCAACGTGCGGGTATGCCGTACGTCAACGCACGCTGGCTCGGCGGCATGATGACCAACTTCAAGACGCTGAAGGTATCGATCAAGCGCCTGAAGGACATGGAAGCGGCCGTCGAATCGGGCGAAACCGAGAAGATGAGCAAGAAGGAAGCGCTGCTGTTCGAACGCGAAATCGCCAAGCTGCAGAAGTCGATCGGCGGCGTGAAGGACATGGGCGGCATTCCGGACGCAATTTTCGTCGTCGACGTCGGCTACCACAAGATCGCCGTCACGGAAGCGAACAAGCTGGGCGTGCCGGTCATCGCCGTGGTCGATACGAACCACTCGCCGGAAGGTGTGGATTACGTGATCCCGGGTAACGACGACTCGAGCAAGGCAGTCGCGCTGTACGCCGAAGGCGTGGCCGACGCGATCCTCGAAGGCCGCGCGAACGCGGTCAACGAAGTGGTCCAGGCCGCACGCGGCGACGACGAGTACGTCGAGGAAAACGCGTAACTGGCCCCGAGCCGGCGCAAAAAGGGGGCTCTCAACAGGCCCCCTTTTTTTAAGCTTGTGCGCCGGACCTGATCGCGCCGAATCGGTGCGGGTCCGGAAACGAATCTCGGCCGTTCGCGTCCAAGCGGGCGGCGTTGTGAATACAGACTCAAGGAGCGAATGATGGCGGCAATTACCGCAAGCATGGTGGCAGAACTGCGCGCGAAGACCGACGCACCGATGATGGAGTGCAAGAAGGCGCTGACGGAAGCCGACGGCGATCTCGCCAAGGCTGAAGAACTGCTGCGCGTCAAGCTCGGCAACAAGGCGAGCAAGGCCGCATCGCGCGTGACGGCAGAAGGCGTCGTCGCATCGTTCGTCGGCGGCAACGCAGGCGCGCTGGTCGAACTGAACTGCGAAACCGACTTCGTCGCGAAGAACGACGACTTCCTCGCATTCTCGAAGACGGTCGCGGAACTCGTCGCGACGCAGAACCCGGCCGACGTGGCCGCGCTGTCGGCGCTGCCGCTCGAAGGCTCGACCGTCGACGCAGTGCGTCTGGCGCTGATCGGCAAGATCGGCGAGAACGTCTCGATCCGCCGTTTCGTCCGTTTCGAGACCGCGAACAAGATCGCCACGTACCTGCACGGCGCGCGTATCGGCGTGATCGTCGAGTACACGGGTGCGGAAGAGCAGGTCGGCAAGGACGTCGCGATGCACATCGCCGCGATGAAGCCGGTCGCGCTGTCGTCGGCCGACGTGCCGGCGGAACTGATCGACACGGAACGTCGCGTCGCCGAGCAGAAGGCTGCCGAATCGGGCAAGCCGGCCGAAATCGTCGCCAAGATGGTCGACGGTAGCGTCCAGAAGTACCTGAAGGAAGTGTCGCTGCTGAACCAGACGTTCGTGAAGAACGACAAGCAGACGATCGAGCAGATGCTGAAGGCAGCGAATGCGACGGTGCAGAAGTTCGCGCTGTTCGTCGTCGGCGAAGGCATCGAGAAGCGTCAGGACGACTTCGCCGCCGAAGTGGCCGCGCAAGTCGCAGCAGCAAAGCAGCAGTAAGCAGTCAGGCAGCATCCGCGGCGGGCGTCCGCTCCGCCGCGGCCGGCGCCGCCGCCGGCCGGCCGGGAACCCCGGTCCGGTCGTCGGCGCTTGCCCGAATCAGTATTTCGCCCCTACAGTTCGTGGTTGTCATCCTCTCGTCGCTCGGAAGCCCCTATGTCCAATGCCTATAAACGCGTCCTCCTCAAACTCTCCGGCGAAGCGCTGATGGGCGACGATGCCTTCGGCATCAATCGCGCGACGATCGAACGGATGGTGGCCGATATCGCCGAAGTCGTGCGTCTCGGGACGCAGCTCGCGGTCGTGATCGGTGGCGGTAATATTTTCCGTGGTGTCGCGGGCGGCGCGGCCGGCATGGACCGCGCGACGGCCGACTACATGGGGATGCTGGCGACGATGATGAACGCGCTGGCGCTGCAGGACGCGATGCGCCACGCCGGCATCGAGGCGCGCGTGCAGTCCGCGCTGCGCATGGACCAGGTCGTCGAGCCGTACATCCGGCCCCGCGCGATCCGCCAGCTCGAGGAAGGCCGCGTCGTGATCTTCGCGGCCGGCACCGGCAACCCGTTCTTCACGACGGATACCGCCGCCGCGCTGCGCGGTTCGGAAGTGGGCGCCGAAGTCGTGCTGAAGGCGACCAAGGTCGATGGCGTATATTCTGCCGATCCGAAGAAGGATCCGTCGGCCACGCGTTACACGACGATCAGCTTCGACGAGGCGATCAGCCGCAACCTGCAGGTGATGGACGCGACGGCGTTTGCGCTGTGCCGCGACCAGAAGCTGCCGATTCGCGTGTTTTCGATCAACAAGCCGGGCGCGCTCAAGCGCATCGTGCTGGGCGAGGACGAAGGTACGCTCGTCCACGTGTAAACTCCCGCGGATGCGGGCGACCGGCCGCGGCGCGCGACATGCGCCGGGCGGGGCCCGCGTTCTTTGAAGGTTTGAAGGTTCGGAGGTTGAAATGAGTGTCGCTGATGTCAAGAAGGGCGTCGAGCAAAAGATGCAGCGCTCGATCGAAGCGTTCAAGAACGATCTGGCCAAGATCCGTACGGGCCGTGCGCACACCGGTCTGCTCGATCACGTGCAGGTCGACTACTACGGCTCGATGGTGCCGATCTCGCAGGTCGCGAACCTGACGCTCGTCGACGCGCGCACGATCGGCGTGCAGCCGTGGGAAAAGAACATGGTCGCGAAGGTCGAGAAGGCCATCCGCGAAGCGGATCTGGGCCTGAACCCGGCAACGACCGGCGACCTGATCCGCGTGCCGATGCCCGCGCTGACGGAAGAGCGCCGCCGCGAGCTGACCAAGGTCGTGAAGAGCGAAGGCGAAACGGCCAAGGTCGCGATCCGCAACCTGCGCCGCGACGCGAACGAAGCGCTGAAGAAGCTCGTGAAGGACAAGGAAATCTCGGAAGACGACGAGCGCCGCGCGAGCGACGACGTGCAGAAGCTGACCGACAAGCACGTTGCCGAAATCGACAAGCTCGTGCAGACCAAGGAAGCCGAGATCATGACGGTCTGACGACCGTCCTCGCGCGCCGCCTTCTTCCCGCATTACTGTCTCAACGGCCATGACCTATACCAGCTCTACCGTTCGCGTGCCTGACGTCGGTGTCGTGCCGCGTCACATCGCGATCATCATGGACGGCAATGGCCGTTGGGCGACCGAACGCCGCTTGCCGCGCGTCGCGGGGCACACCCGCGGCGTCGATGCCGTGCGGGCGGTGGTCGAAGGCTGCGCGCGCGCCGGCGTCGAATACCTGACGCTGTTCGCGTTCAGTTCGGAAAACTGGCGCCGGCCGAACGACGAAGTGTCGTTCCTGATGCGGCTGTTCATCACCGCGCTCGAGCGCGAAGTGGGCAAGCTGCATGCGAACGGGATCCGCCTGCGTGTCGTCGGCGATCTCGACCGTTTCGAGCCGCGCATCCGCGAGCTGATTCGCCGCGCCGAAACCAAGACGGCGCGCAATACCCGTCTGACGCTCACCATCGCGGCCAACTACGGCGGCCGATGGGACATCCTGCAGGCGACGAAGAAGCTCGTCGAGCAGGCCGTGCGCGAAGGCCGTGAGGTCGAGGTGACCGAAGACGCATTCGCGCCGCACCTGGCGATGGCCTACGCGCCGGAGCCCGATCTCTTCATCCGCACCGGCGGCGAGCAACGCGTCAGCAACTTCCTGCTGTGGCAGCTCGCGTACGCCGAATTCTATTTCACCGACAAGTACTGGCCGGATTTCGACGGCGCGGCACTGGCCGACGCGATGGCGTCGTATACCGAGCGCGAGCGCCGTTTCGGGCGCACGAGTGCGCAGCTCGAACCGCAATCGCAGAACGCCGACTCCCTTTCATGCTGAAAACCCGTGTGATCACGGCGATCGTGATGCTGGCAGTGCTGCTGCCGGTGACGCTGTTCGCGCCGCTCGCCGGGTTCGGCGCGCTGATCGGCGTCGTGCTGGTGTTCGCCGCGTGGGAATGGGCGCGCCTGCTGAAGCTCGGCGGCGCCGGGCCGGTCGTCTATGCGCTCGTCGCGGCGCTCGCGCTCGCGGCCACCGCGCCGCTCGGCGTCGATGCGGCTGCGTCCCGTCCCCTTTTCATGGCGGCCGGCGTGTTCTGGCTGCTGGTCGGCCCGTTCGCGCTGCGGCGCAAGCCCGCACTCGCGGGCGGCGTCTGGCGCCCGTTCCTGCTGGCCGCCGGCCTGGTCGTGTTTGCCGCCTGCTGGCACGCGCTCGTGGCAGCCCGCGCGCAGGGCGTGCCGTTCGTGCTGTCGCTGCTTCTCGTCGTCTGGCTGGCCGATATCGGCGCATACTTCGCGGGCAAGGCCTTCGGAAAGCGTAAACTGGCCATCACGATCAGCCCCGGCAAGAGCTGGGAAGGCGCGATCGGCGGCTGGTTCGCGGTGATGGTCGTCGCCGGTGTCGCGATGGCCGTGCACGCATTCGAACCGACCCTGTTTTCTGCATTTGCCGCGCGCTACGGGATGCCCGGTGCGTGGGCCGCGCTGACGCTGCTGGTTGCCTACAGCGTGATCGGCGACCTGTTCGAGTCGCTGCTGAAGCGGCAGGCGGGCGTGAAGGATTCGAGCGGACTGCTGCCGGGCCACGGCGGCGTGCTCGATCGTGTCGACGCGCTGCTGCCGGTGCTGCCGCTCGCGATGCTGCTGCTTGGTTAAACCATTATTCCTGTTATGCAAAAACGTCTGACATTGCTCGGTTCCACGGGCTCGATCGGAGACAGCACGCTCGACGTGGTCGCGCGCCATCCCGAGCGCTTCTCGGTCTACGCGCTGACCGCGCACCGCAACGGCGACAAGCTCGTCGAGCAGTGTCTGCGCTTCGCGCCCGAAGTGGCGGTGGTCGGCGATGCCGCAACCGCCGCGCACGTCGACGCGAAACTGCGCGCGGCGGGCAGCAAGACGGTCGTGCTGCACGGGCCGCAGGCGCTCGTCGACGTGTCGAAGAGCGACGGCTGCGACACGGTGGTCGCGGCGATCGTCGGCGCGGCCGGCCTCGCGCCGAGCCTGGCGGCCGCACGCGCCGGCAAGCGGATTCTGCTCGCGAACAAGGAAGCGCTCGTGATGTCGGGCGCGATCTTCATGGACGCCGTGCGCGACCATGGCGCGATCCTGCTGCCGGTCGACAGCGAGCACAACGCGATCTTCCAGTGCATGCCGCGCGACGCGGCCGAGCACGGCGGGATCTCGAAGATCATCCTGACCGCGTCGGGCGGGCCGTTCCGCACGCGCGAGCCGGCCACGCTCGTCGACGTGACGCCGGACGAGGCATGCAAGCACCCGAACTGGGTGATGGGCCGCAAGATCTCGGTCGATTCCGCGACGATGATGAACAAGGGCCTCGAGGTGATCGAGGCGCACTGGATCTTCGGGCTGCCGGGCGACCGGATCGACGTGCTGATCCATCCGCAGAGCGTGATCCATTCGCTCGTGTCGTACCGCGACGGCTCGGTGCTCGCGCAGCTCGGCAACCCCGACATGCGCACGCCGATCGCCCACGCGCTCGCATTCCCCGAGCGCGTCGACGCGGGTGTCGACCCGCTCGACCTCGCGCAGATCGCCCAGCTGTCGTTCGAGAAGCCCGATTACGCGCGCTTCCCGTGCCTCGCGCTCGCGCTGAAGGCACTCGAGGAAGGCGGTATCGCGAGCGCCGCATTGAACGCGGCGAACGAAGTGGCGGTCGAAGCATTTCTCGAGCGCCGGATCGGCTTCATGGCGATCGCGGCGACGGTCGACGCCGTGCTCAACACGCTGCCGAACCGCGCGCCCGACGGGCTCGACGACGTCCTCGCGGCGGATGCCGAGGCTCGCCGCCTCGCCGCCGCGATCATTGCGAAAGCGCCTGCGCCACGCGTGGAGCGTACTGTCTGAATGGGGTGCTCATGAACGTGCTGGTCGAACTGGTCGCGTTTGCGGTGGCGATCGGGGTACTGGTCGTCGTGCATGAGTACGGACATTATCGCGTCGCGCGCTGGTGCGGCGTGAAGGTGCTGCGTTTCTCGATCGGCTTCGGCCAGCCCATCGCGCGCTGGGTCAGCCGCAGGACGGGCACCGAGTGGACGCTGTCCGTGCTGCCGCTCGGCGGCTACGTGAAGATGCTCGACGAGCGCGATCCGGGCCCGGGCGGCGTCCCGGCCGAAGAGCTCGGCCACGCATTCAACCGCCAGTCGGTCTACAAGCGCATCGCGATCGTCGCGGCCGGGCCGATTGCAAACTTCCTGCTGGCAATCGCACTGTTTTCCCTCGTATTCGCCACCGGTGTGACCGAGCCGACCGCGATCGTCGCGCCGCCGGCCGCTGGCACCGCAGCGGCCCGCGCGGGCTTCGACGGCAGCGAGACGGTCGTGTCGATCCGCGACGCGCAGGGCGGCGAGTCCGAGCCGGTGCGATCGTGGTCGGACCTGCGCTGGAAACTGCTGTCGGCCGCGTTCGACCATCGCGAGGTCGTGCTCGGCGCGCGCGACGGCAATGCGACGTTCGACTTCCGCGTCGACCTCCGCAACGTGCCCGACAGCCAGCTCGACGACGACTTCATGGCCCATCTGGGCTTCGAGGCCGGCGGCGGCACGTTGTCGGTCGCGTCGGTGCAGCCGGGTAGCGCGGCGGAGCAGGCCGGCCTGAAGGTCGGCGACAAGCTGGTCGCGCTCGACGGCAAGCCGATCGGCGGCGCGGTGCGCTTCATCGATACGGTGAAGCACCATGCGGGCCAGCCGCTCGAGCTGCGGATCGAGCGCAATGGCGCCGCACAGACGGTGTCGATCGTGCCGCAGATGCAGCGTGACGACGAATCGGGGCAGCAGATCGGCCGTATCGGCGCGGCGCTGTCGATGCACGCGCCATCGGTGGACGTGCGCTACGGGCCGATCGAGAGTCTGCGGCTCGGCGCGCACCGCACGTGGGACATTTCCGTGTATTCGCTGAAGATGTTCGGGCGGATGATCACGGGCAACGCGTCGCTGAAGAACCTGTCCGGCCCGGTGACGATCGCCGACTACGCAGGCAAGAGCGCGCGGCTCGGTCCGTCGGCGTTCCTGTCGTTCCTCGCCCTTGTCAGCATTAGCCTTGGCGTCCTGAACTTGTTGCCGATTCCCGTTTTGGACGGGGGGCATCTGTTATATTATGCGGTTGAAGCCGCGACCGGGAAAGCCGTCTCGGAGCGCTGGCAGCTGATTCTGCAAAGAGCCGGGTTGATCTGCATCGTCGCGTTGTCGGCGATCGCGCTGTTCAACGATCTGGCTCGGTTAATCCATTTCTGAAGCGTCAGGCGGCGGCCGCTGGCCAGCCGCCCGATTTGATGCAGCTAAATATTGGGGATGCATGTTGTTCAAACCTCATCGCTTTGTACCTAAGACAGTTGCAGCGGCCGCGCTCGCCGCGCACGGCCTCGCGGCGCATGCAGCGGCACCGTTCGTGGTGCAAGACATCAAGATCGAGGGGCTGCAGCGCGTCGAAGCGGGTTCGGTGTTCGCCTATCTGCCGATCAAGCAGGGCGATACCTTCACGGACGACAAGGCATCCGAAGCAATCCGCGCGTTGTACGCGACGGGCTTTTTCAACGACGTGCGCATCGCCACGCAGGGCAACGTCGTGATCGTGCAGGTGCAGGAGCGTCCGGCCATCGCGTCGATCGACTTCACCGGCACGAAGGAATTCGACAAGGACAACCTGACGAAGGCGCTGCGCGCGGTCGGCCTCGCCGATGGCCGCTACTACGACAAGGCGCTCGTCGACAAGGCGGAGCAGGAGCTCAAGCGCCAGTACCTGACGCGCGGCTTCTATGCGGCCGAGGTCAAGACGACGATCACGCCGGTCGACGCGAACCGCGTGTCGATCCTGTTCGCGGTGGCCGAAGGCCCGAGCGCGAAGATCCGCCAGATCAACTTCATCGGCAACAAGGCGTTCAGCACCAGCACGCTGCGCGACGAGATGCAGCTGTCGACGCCGAACTGGTTCTCCTGGTACACGAAGAACGACCTGTACTCGAAGGAAAAGCTCACGGGCGACCTCGAGGCCGTGCGCTCGTACTACCTGAACCGCGGCTACCTCGAGTTCAACATCGAGTCGACCCAGGTGTCGATCTCGCCGGACAAGAAGGACATGTACCTGACGGTCACGCTGCATGAAGGCGAGCCGTACACGGTGTCGGGCATCAAGCTGTCGGGCAACCTGCTCGATCGCGAGGCCGAACTCAACAAGCTGATCAAGATCAAGCCGGGCGACCGCTTCTCGGCCGAAAAGCTGCAGCAGACGACCAAGTCGATCGTCGACAAGCTCGGCGAATACGGCTACGCATTCGCGACCGTCAACGCGCAGCCGGACATCGACCAGGCGAACCACAAGGTGAACCTGAACCTCGTCGTCGATCCGAGTCGCCGCGTGTACGTGCGCCGCATCAACGTGGTCGGCAACACGCGCACGCGCGACGAAGTGGTGCGCCGCGAAATGCGCCAGCTCGAAAGCTCGTGGTTCGACTCGAACCGCCTCGCGCTGTCGAAGGACCGCGTGAACCGCCTCGGCTACTTCACCAACGTCGACGTGACGACGGTGCCGGTCGAAGGCACGAACGACCAGGTCGACGTGAACGTGAAGGTCGACGAAAAACCGACCGGTGCGATCACGCTGGGTGCCGGCTTCTCGTCGACGGACAAGGTCGTGCTGTCGGCCGGCGTGTCGCAGGACAACGTGTTCGGTTCGGGCACGAGCCTGTCGGTGAACGTCAACACCGCGAAGAGCTACCGCACGCTGACCGTCACGCAGGTCGACCCGTACTTCACGGTCGACGGCATCAAGCGGATCACCGACGTCTTCTACCGCACGTACCAGCCGCTCTACTATTCGACGAGTTCGAGCTTCCGGATCATCAGCGCGGGCGGCAACCTGAAGTTCGGCATTCCGTTCTCGGAAGTCGACACCGTCTACTTCGGCGCGGGCTTCGAGCAAAACCGCCTGGACGTCGATTCGAACACGCCGCAGAGTTACCAGGATTACGTGAACCAGTTCGGCCGCGTGTCGAACACGGTGCCGCTGACGGTCGCATGGTCGCGCGACGCGCGTGACAGCGCGCTGATCCCGAGCCGCGGCTACTTCACGCAGGCGAACATGGAGTACGGCGTGCCGGTCGGCAAGATCCAGTACTACAAGGCCGACCTGCAGGCGCAGTACTACTATTCGTTCTCGCGCGGCTTCATCCTGGGCCTGAACCTGCAAGGCGGCTACGGTAACGGTATCGGCAACCCGTACCCGATCTTCAAGAACTACTACGCGGGCGGTATCGGCTCCGTGCGTGGCTACGAGCCGAGCTCGCTGGGCCCGCGCGACACGAAGACGAACGACCCGATCGGCGGTTCGAAGATGCTGGTCGGCAACATCGAGCTGACGTTCCCGCTGCCGGGCACGGGTTACGACCGCACGCTGCGCGTGTTCACGTTCCTCGACGGCGGTAACGTGTGGGGCAATGCGCCGGGCGGCACGAGTACGGGCGCCAACGGCCTGCGTTACGGCTACGGTGTGGGTCTCGCGTGGATCTCGCCGATCGGCCCGCTGAAGCTGAGCCTGGGCTTCCCGCTGCAGAAGCACGAAGGCGACCAGTACCAGAAATTCCAGTTCCAGATCGGGACGGCGTTCTGACCGAACGCATGACAACAGCAACGAGAGGGTAATTTTGCTAACCGGTAAGTTTTCGAAACGAGTGATGTGCGCGCTGACCGTTGCGCTGGCCCTGGGCGCGGCAACGGTGCACGCACAGGACGTCGCCCGCATCGCGGCGGTCAATTCGGATCGGATCCTGCGCGAGTCGGCGCCTGCCAAGGCGGCGCAGACGAAGCTCGAAGCCGAGTTCGCGAAGCGTGACAAGGATCTGCAGGACCTGGCGGCGCGTCTGAAGTCGATGTCCGATTCGCTGGACAAGAACGGCGCGTCGCTGTCGGCGGCCGATCGCGCGCAGAAGCAGCGCGATCTGGCGCAGCTCGACACCGACTTCCAGCGCAAGCAGCGCGAGTTCCGCGAAGACCTGAACCAGCGTCGCAACGAAGAGCTGGCGGCCGTGCTGGAAAAGGCGAACAAGGTCATCAAGCAGATCGCCGAGCAGCAGAATTACGACCTGATCGTGCAGGAAGCCGTGTACGTCAGCCCGCGCATCGACATCACCGACAAGGTGCTCAAGGCGCTCGCGTCCGGCTCGACGAACTGAACGGAGCAGACGACGAATGGCATTGACGCTTGAGGAACTCGTAAAACGGTTCGGCGGCGAGATCGCCGGCGACGCACAGTGCAAGGTGGGCGGGCTCGCACCGCTCGACCAGGCGGGCCCTCAGCAGCTCGCGTTCCTCGCGAACCCGAAGTACCTGTCGCAGGTCGAGTCGACCCGCGCCGGTGCGGTCCTGATCGCACCGAAGGATCTGGAAAAGCTGGGTGCGGCCGCTCAAGGCCGGACGGCCGGCCCCCGCAACTTCATCGTGACGCCGAATCCCTACGCGTACTTCGCGCGCGTCGCGCAGATGTTCATCGACCTCGCCACGCCGCCGCGCGCGGCCGGCGTGCATCCGAGCGCGACGATCGATCCGGCCGCGAAGGTCGCCGCGACCGCGGTGATCGGCCCGCACGTGACGATCGAGGCTGGCGCGGTGATCGAAGACGGCGTGCAGCTCGACGCGAACGTGTTCGTCGGCCGCGGCACGACGATCGGCGCCGGCTCGCACTTTTATCCGAACGCATCGGTGTACCACGGCTGCAAGGTCGGCCCGCGCGCGATCGTCCATGCGGGCGCCGTGATCGGCTCCGACGGCTTCGGTTTCGCACCGGATTTCGTCGGCGACGGCGACGCGCGTACCGGCAGCTGGGTCAAGATCCCACAGGTCGGCGGCGTGACGATCGGCCCGGACGTCGAAATCGGCGCGAACACGACGATCGATCGCGGTGCGATGGCGGATACCGTCATCGAGGAATGCGTGAAGATCGACAACCAGGTCCAGATCGGCCACAACTGCCGGATCGGCGCGTACACGGTGATCGCCGGCAGCGCCGGCATCGCGGGCAGCACGACGATCGGCCGCCACTGCATGATCGGTGGCGCGGCCGGGATCGCCGGCCACGTGACGCTCGGCGACTATGTGATCATCACCGCGAAGTCGGGCGTATCGAAGTCGCTGCCGAAGGCCGGCATCTATACCAGCGCGTTTCCGGCCGTCGACCACGGCGAATGGAACAAGAGCGCCGCGCTCGTGCGCAATCTCGACAAGCTGCGCGAGCGCATCAAGGCGCTCGAAGCCGCGCTCGCCGCCCAGGGCGGCACCGACGCCTGAGCGCATCATGCGAGACCACGAACCGGGCACGGCCAGCGCAACCGGCCCGGTTTGCCAGACGGGGCCGCGCGGCGGCCCGCTTCAGCCTTTGCATCACCACCGCGCAGCCTCTGCGTGAGACGAACCATCATGAGCACTGAAAAAATCAATCTCGACATCCACAAGATCCTCACGCTGCTGCCGCATCGCTACCCGATTCTGCTCGTCGATCGCGTGCTCGAACTCGAGCCGCACAAAGGGATCAAAGCGCTGAAGAATGTGTCGATCAACGAGCCGTTCTTCCAGGGGCATTTCCCGAAGCGGCCGGTGATGCCGGGTGTGCTGATCCTCGAGGCGCTCGCCCAGGCCGCGGCGCTGCTGACGTTCGCGGAAGAGCAGCCGAAGGACCCGGAGAACACGCTGTATTACTTCGTCGGGATCGACGGCGCGCGCTTCAAGCGCGTGGTCGAACCGGGCGACCAGCTGATCCTGAACGTGACGTTCGAGCGCTACATCCGCGGCATCTGGAAGTTCAAGGCAGTGGCGGAAGTGGACGGCAAGGTGGCGGCGGAAGCCGAACTGATGTGCACGGTCAAGACGGCCGACGCGGCGCCCTGAGCGACGCGGCACGCATGGGTAACATCACGCGAACAACGCGACACATCATATCGAGAGGCAACGGCGCATGACCAGGATTCATCCTACCGCGATCGTCGAACCGGGCGCGCAGATCGACGAATCGGTCGAGATCGGCCCGTACGCGATCGTCGGCCCGCACGTCACGATCGGCGCGCGCACGACGATCGGCTCGCACAGCGTGATCGAAGGCCATACGACGCTCGGCGAGGACAACCGCATCGGCCATTACGCGTCGGTCGGCGGCCGTCCGCAGGACATGAAGTACAAGGACGAGCCGACGAAGCTCGTGATCGGCAACCGCAACACGATCCGCGAATTCACGACGATCCACACGGGCACCGTGCAGGACGTCGGCGTGACGACGCTCGGCGACGACAACTGGATCATGGCCTACGTGCACATCGGCCACGACTGCCGCGTCGGCAACAACGTGATCCTGTCGAGCAACGCGCAGATGGCCGGTCACGTCGAGATCGGCGACTTCGCGATCATCGGCGGGATGTCGGGCGTGCACCAGTTCGTGCGCATCGGCGCGCACTCGATGCTGGGCGGCGCGTCGGCGCTCGTGCAGGACATCCCCCCGTTCGTGATCGCTGCCGGCAACAAGGCCGAGCCGCACGGGATCAACGTCGAAGGGCTGCGTCGGCGCGGCTTTTCGGCCGATGCGATCTCGGCGCTGCGCAGCGCGTACCGCGTGCTGTACAAGAACGGCCTGTCGCTGGAAGAAGCAAAGGTGCAACTGCGCGAACTCGCGGAAGCGGGCGGCGACGGCGATGCACCGGTGACGGCGCTCGTCGAGTTCATCGACGCGTCGCAACGCGGCATCATCCGCTAAGCGATGCCGCTCCCGACCAATCAGCTGCGACTCGCGATGGTGGCCGGCGAGCCGTCGGGCGACCTGCTCGCGGCGTCGCTGCTCGGCGGGCTGCGCGAGCGGCTGCCCGAATCGGCCCAGTATTACGGGATCGGCGGGCAGCGCATGATCGCGCAGGGTTTCGACTCGCACTGGCAGATGGACAAGCTGACCGTGCGCGGCTATGTCGAGGCGCTGGGCCAGATTCCCGAGATCCTGCGGATTCGCGGCGAACTGAAGCGCCAGCTGCTTGCCGAGCGGCCGGCCGCGTTCATCGGCGTCGACGCACCCGATTTCAACTTCAACGTCGAGCAGGCCGCGCGCGACGCGGGCATCCCGTCGATCCACTTCGTGTGCCCCTCGATCTGGGCGTGGCGCGGCGGCCGCATCAAGAAGATCGCGAAGTCCGTCGACCACATGCTGTGCCTGTTCCCGTTCGAGCCGGCGATCCTCGACAAGGCCGGCGTCGCATCGACCTACGTCGGTCATCCGCTCGCCGACGACATCCCGCTCGAACCCGACACGCACGGTGCGCGCATCGCGCTGGGTCTGCCGGCCGACGGCCCCGTGATCGCGGTGCTGCCGGGCAGCCGGCGCTCGGAGATCGCGCTGATCGGCCCCACGTTCTTCGCGGCGATGGCGTTGATGCAGCAGCGCGAACCCGGCGTGCGGTTCGTGATGCCGGCCGCGACGCCCGCACTGCGCGAACTGCTGCAGCCGCTCGTCGACGCGCACCCGCAACTCGCGTTGACGATCACCGACGGCCGCTCGCAGGTCGCGATGACGGCCGCCGACGCGATCCTCGTGAAGAGCGGCACCGTCACGCTGGAAGCCGCGCTGCTGAAGAAGCCGATGGTGATCTCGTACAAGGTGCCCTGGCTGACCGGGCAGATCATGCGCCGGCAGGGCTACTTGCCGTATGTCGGCTTGCCGAACATCCTCGCGGGGCGCTTCGTCGTGCCCGAGCTGCTGCAGCATTTCGCGACGCCCGAGGCGCTCGCCGATGCGACGCTCACGCAGCTGCGCGACGACGCGAACCGCCGCACGCTGACCGAAGTGTTTACCGAAATGCATCTCTCGCTGCGGCAGAACACGGCCGCGAAGGCGGCCGAGGCCGTCGTGCGTGTGCTCGAACAACGCAAGGGGCGCGCATGACCGCGGTCCGTGCGCCACGCCGCCGTGCGTCGAGCGACGTGCAGGGCGGTTTCGACTTCAGCCGTCCGGACGAGATCGTCTGCGGCGTCGACGAAGCCGGCCGCGGCCCGCTCGCGGGGCCGGTAGTCGCCGCCGCGGTGATCCTCGATCCGGCACAGCCGATCGACGGGCTCGACGATTCCAAAGTGCTGTCCGCGAAGAAGCGCGACGCGCTGTACGACCTGATCGTCACGCGTTCGCACGCGTATTGCGTCGCGTCGGCGAGTGTCGACGAGATCGATACGTTGAATATCCTGCATGCGACGATGCTCGCGATGAAGCGGGCCGTCGAAGGCTTGTCGGTACTGCCGACGCTCGCGCAGATCGACGGCAACCGCTGCCCGACGTTGAGCGTGCGTGCCGAGGCGATCGTCAGCGGCGACGCGCTCGTGCCGAGCATCTCGGCCGCATCGATCCTCGCGAAGGTCACGCGCGACCGGATGCTGGTCGACCTGCACGAACGCTTCCCGGTGTACGGCTTCAACGTGCATGCGGGCTACGGCACCGCGAAACACCTTGCCGCACTCCGCGAGCACGGCCCGTGCGAAGCGCATCGGCGCTCGTTCGCGCCGGTTCGTGCGGCGCTTGACCTGATTCGATGAAAAGCATCACTTCCCGCGACAATCCGCTGTACAAGCGCCTGAAGGCGCTCGCGGGTTCGACGCCCCATCAGCGCCGCAGCGGCCAGGCGCTGCTCGAAGGTTTCCATCTGGCAAGCGCGTACCTCGATACGGGCGCGACGCCCGAGCTGTGCGTCACGACCGAAAGTGCGCTCGGCCACGCCGAGGCGCAGGCGATCGTCGCACGCATCGACGCGCAGCGGATCGTCACGCTGCCGGACGCGCTGTTCGGGCAGTTGTCGAACGTCGTCAACGGCGTCGGCTTCCTGCTGCTGGTCGACCGGCCGGCGCACCCGCTGCCCGAACGCGTGACGCACACGTCGGTCGTGCTCGACGGCGTGCAGGATGCCGGCAACGTCGGCTCGATCCTGCGCAGCGCGGCGGCGGCCGGCGTGCGTCACGTGTTCTGCGCGCCAGGGACGGCCTATGCGTGGTCGTCGAAGGTGCTGCGCTCGGGCATGGGCGCGCATTTCCTGTTGTCGGTCCATGAGGACGTCGAAGCTGAGGCGCTGGCCGAACGCCTCGACGTGCCGGTCGCGCTGACCGACTCGCACGGCGCGCAGGCGGTCTACGACTGCGACCTGTCGGGGCCCGTCGCCTGGGTGTTCGGCAACGAAGGTGCCGGCGTGTCGGCATTCTGGCGCGACGCGGCCTCGCATCGCGTGACGATTCCGCAGCCGGGCGGGATGGAGTCGCTGAACGTGGCGGCGGCCGCCGCGGTGTGCCTGTTCGAGCAGGTGCGGCAGCAGCGACCGGCGTGACGTCGCGCGCGGTGCATGTGCCGTAAAACGAAACAAGGCCGCGTTTGACGCGGCCTTGTTGCTTTCGGCGACGGCCTGACGGCCGCCAGCGCTTCCGCGCTCAGTACGACTGCCGGTCGAGCCGGATTTCCTGCAGGATCGTCGTCGCGATTTCCTCGATCGACTTGTGCGTCGACGACAGCCATTTGATCCCTTCGCGGCGCATCATCGCTTCGGCCTCGTTGATCTCGTAACGGCAGTTCTCGGGGGCCGCGTACTTGCTGCCCGGCCGGCGCTCGTTGCGGATCTCCGACAGGCGCTGCGGGTCGATCGACAGCCCGAACAGCTTCTCGCTGTACGGCGCCAGCGCCGACGGCAGCTTGCCGCGTTCGAAGTCTTCCGGAATCAGCGGATAGTTGGCCGCCTTCACGCCGTACTGCATCGCGAGATACAGGCTCGTCGGCGTCTTGCCGCTGCGCGACACGCCGACGAGGATCACGTCGGCCTCCGACAGGTTGCGATTCGACTGGCCGTCGTCGTGCGCGAGCGAGAAGTTGATCGCCTCGATCCGCGTCTTGTATTCCTCGGTGTCCGCGTTCTGGTGGCCGCGGCCCATCGCGTGGCTCGACTTGAGCTCGAGTTCCTGCTCGAGCGGTTCGACGAAGCGCTGGAACATGTCGAGCACGAGCGCGTTCGAGCGTTTGACGATGTCGTTCGACTCGCTGTCGACGAGCGTCGTGAACACGATCGCGCGACGGCCGTCGTGCACGGCGGCCTCGTTGATCTTCTCGACGGTCGCATAGGCCTTGTCGAGCGAGTCGACGAACGGCACGCGCACGAGGCGGAATTTCTGGTCGAACTGGGAGAGGATCGAGTGCGCGAAGGTTTCGGCAGTGATCCCGGTGCCGTCGGAGACGATGAATACGGTAGGCAGCATGAATCTGGACGTCGAGCGTGAAGGGCAGTTGCGCGGGCGGCTGGAGGCGAGCCTCCAGACCCAGTGACAAGGTCGCGCCACATCCGGCAGCCGGCACGGTAGAATAGCGGCAACCTGTTGGATAAGCAATTGCGGGGGCAGGGCGCGAACGGCGCCCCGTGGCTGGGCCGCGCGATTCCGGAACTCCCGGCAAGTCTGGCGATTTGTCTGAAAATATCGCCCTTCTGCCGGGATTTTTGCAAATCGGGTCGGAAGATTTTCGCCGCTGCGAGTGTTTATCTAACAGGTTGCGCAAGACGCGCCGCGCCTTTTTGCAGGCGCCCGCGTTCGAGCCCACTTGCGCGATCGAGTATTTTTTTCACACTTAGGGGCTTGTATGACTAACGCAGCAAACGTCGCAAAGGACCAGGCGTATGTAATTCCGTTCGAGCAGTTGCGGATGACCGATGTGGAAATCGTGGGCGGCAAGAATGCGTCGCTCGGCGAGATGATCAGCCAGCTTTCCGAAGCAGGCGTTCGCGTACCCACCGGTTTCGCCACGACCGCGCTCGCATTCCGCGATTTCCTCAAGCACAACGACCTCACCGATCGCATCGCCAAGCGTCTCGAGTCGCTCGACATCGACGACGTGAAGGCGCTTGCCGAAGCTGGTGCCGAAATCCGTAAATGGATCGTCGACGCACCGCTGCAGCCGCGCCTCGAGCAGGAAATCCGCGCGCAGTTCGAAGTGCTGAAGAACGGCTCGCCGAGCGAGCTGTCGTTCGCGGTGCGCTCGTCCGCGACCGCGGAAGATCTGCCCGACGCGTCGTTCGCCGGCCAGCAGGAGTCGTATCTGAACGTCGTCGGCATCGACGACGTGCTCGACCGCATGAAGCACGTGTTCGCGTCGCTGTACAACGACCGCGCGATCTCGTACCGCGTGCACAAGGGCTTCACGCACGCCGAAGTCGCGCTGTCGGCCGGTGTGCAGCGCATGGTCCGCTCGGACGTCGGCGCCGCCGGCGTGATGTTCACGATCGATACCGAATCGGGTTTCAAGGACGCCGTGTTCATCACGTCGAGCTACGGCCTGGGCGAAACCGTCGTGCAGGGCGCGGTGAACCCGGACGAGTTCTACGTGTTCAAGACGACGCTCGCGCAGGACAAGTACCCGATCATCCGCCGCTCGATCGGCTCGAAGCTGATCAAGATGGAATTCACGCAGCCGGGCGAGCCGGGCCGCGTGAAGACGGTCGACGTGCCGCACGAGCAGCGCAACCGCTACTCGATCACCGATGAAGACGTGATCGAGCTCGCGAAGTACGCGGTCATCATCGAGAAGCACTACCAGCGTCCGATGGACATCGAGTGGGGCAAGGACGGCCGCGACGGCAAGATCTTCATCCTGCAGGCACGTCCGGAAACGGTGAAGAGCCAGGCATCCGGCAAGGCAGAGCAGCGCTTCAAGCTGAAGGGTCAGTCGCAGGTGCTCGCGACGGGTCGTGCGATCGGCCAGAAGATCGGCGCGGGCCCCGTGCGCGTGATCCAGGATCCGTCGGAAATGGAACGCGTGCAGCCGGGCGACGTGCTGGTGGCCGACATGACCGACCCGAACTGGGAGCCGGTGATGAAGCGCGCGGCGGCGATCGTCACGAACCGTGGCGGCCGCACCTGCCACGCGGCGATCATCGCGCGTGAGCTTGGCGTGCCGGCAGTCGTCGGCTGTGGCGATGCGACCGACATCCTGAAGGACGGCGCGCTCGTCACCGTGTCGTGCGCGGAAGGCGACGAAGGCAAGATCTACGACGGGCTGCTCGAGACGGAAGTCACGGAAGTGCAGCGCGGCGAGCTGCCGGAAATCCCGGTCAAGATCATGATGAACGTCGGCAACCCGCAGCTCGCGTTCGACTTCTCGCAACTGCCGAACGGCGGCGTGGGTCTCGCGCGTCTCGAGTTCATCATCAACAACAACATCGGCGTTCACCCGAAGGCGATTCTCGAGTACCCGAACATCGACCAGGACTTGAAGAAGGCGGTCGAGAGCGTGGCGCGCGGCCACGCGTCGCCGCGTCAGTTCTACGTCGACAAGCTGACGGAAGGCGTCGCGACGATCGCGGCGGCGTTCTATCCGAAGCCGGTGATCGTGCGTCTGTCCGACTTCAAGTCGAACGAGTACAAGAAGCTGATCGGCGGTTCGCGCTACGAGCCGGACGAGGAAAACCCGATGCTGGGCTTCCGCGGCGCGTCGCGCTACATCGCTGAGGACTTCGCGCAGGCGTTCGAGATGGAATGCCGTGCACTGAAGCGCGTGCGTGACGAGATGGGCCTGACCAACGTCGAGATCATGGTGCCGTTCGTGCGGACCGTGAAGCAGGCGGAGCGCGTCGTCGGCCTGCTCGAGAAGTTCGGCCTGAAGCGCGGCGAAAACGGCCTGCGTCTCGTGATGATGTGCGAAGTCCCGACCAACGCGATCCTCGCCGAAGAGTTCCTGGAACACTTCGACGGTTTCTCGATCGGCTCGAACGACCTCACGCAGCTCACGCTCGGCCTCGACCGCGATTCGGGCATGGAACTGCTGGCAGTCGACTTCGACGAGCGCGACCCGGCCGTCAAGTTCCTGCTGAAGCGTGCGATCGATACCTGCCGCAAGATGGGCAAGTACGTCGGGATCTGTGGCCAGGGCCCGTCCGATCACCCGGACTTCGCGCAATGGCTGACGGACGAAGGCATCGTGTCGATCTCGCTGAACCCCGACACGATCATCGATACGTGGCAGGCGCTCGCCGCCAACCGCAAGTAACGAGTCGTGATGCAACTTCGACGAAAGGGCGGTCCGCCGCGCTTTCGTTGAAGGCAAAATGCAAGGTTCGTGCTATAAACACCCCGGTAAGCGCCGGGGTGTTTTTTTTCGTCGGTACTCGCCGGGCCGCCCCAAGAGTGCCGACCGCCCCCGCGGGGGGCAGCGAACGCAGTGAGCGTGGGGGTCGTTTTCCTTCGGTACTCGCCGGGCTGTCCAAGAGTGCCGACCGCTTCGCACAGCCGCGAGCGCAGCGAATATAGTGAGCATCGGGGACGTTTTTCTGGAGACCACAATGATGTCGGGGCATCTGTTCTGGTGGGTCGGAGTCGGCGTGCTGGTCGTGGCCGAATTGCTGACCGGCACGTTCTATCTGTTGATGATCGCGCTCGGTTTTCTCGCCGGCGGGTTGTTGCAACTGGCCGGTTTCGCGCCGCACGTGCAGTTCGGCGCGGCGGCCGCGGTCGCGATCGTCGCGATGATCGTGCTGCGCCGTTCGGGGCTCGGCCGCAAGCAGAAGCGCGACACGTCGACGAATCCCGACGTCAATCTCGATATCGGCTCGACCGTCACGGTCGACGCGTGGCGTGACGGCCGCGCGCGCGTGCAGTATCGCGGGGCCGACTGGGACGTCGAACTCGCGCATGGCGAGCGCGACGATGCGCGCGTGTACCAGGTGAGCGCCGTGCGCGGCAATTGCCTCGTGGTCGTGGCGAAACCCGCGAGCTGATCGTCCGCTGATACAACAACAAGGAGGAAATGCTTCATGGATTCGCTGATCATCTGGGTTGTCCTGCTCGTCATCGCGATCGTGATCGTGTCGAAGACGGTGAAGATCGTGCCGCAGCAGCATGCATGGGTGCTCGAGCGCTTCGGGCGCTACCACGCGACGCTGTCGCCCGGTCTCAATATCGTGCTGCCGTTCGTCGATCGCATCGCGTACCGGCACGTGCTGAAGGAAATTCCGCTCGACGTGCCGAGCCAGGTCTGTATCACGCGCGACAACACGCAGTTGCAGGTCGACGGCGTGCTGTATTTCCAGGTGATGGACCCGATGAAGGCGTCGTACGGGTCGAGCAACTTCGTGCTCGCCATCACGCAGCTGTCGCAGACGATGCTGCGCTCGGTGATCGGCAAGCTCGAGCTCGACAAGACCTTCGAGGAACGCGATTTCATCAACCACAGCATCGTGTCGGCGCTCGACGACGCCGCGGCGAACTGGGGCGTGAAAGTGCTGCGCTACGAGATCAAGGACCTGACGCCGCCGAAGGAGATCCTGCATGCGATGCAGGCGCAGATCACTGCGGAGCGCGAAAAGCGTGCGCTGATCGCCGCATCCGAAGGCCGCAAGCAGGAGCAGATCAACCTCGCGTCGGGGGCGCGCGAAGCCGCGATCCAGAAGTCGGAAGGCGAGCGGCAGGCCGCGATCAACCAGGCGCAGGGCGAAGCCGCCGCGATTCTGGCGGTGGCCGAGGCGAACGCGCAGGCGATCCAGAAAATCGCGAGCGCGATCCAGTCGCAAGGCGGGATGGACGCGGTGAACCTGAAGGTCGCCGAGCAGTATGTCGGTGCGTTTGCGAATCTCGCGAAGCAGGGCAATACGCTGATCGTGCCGTCGAACCTGTCGGATCTCGGCACCGCGATCTCGTCGGCGCTGACGATCGTCAAGAGCGCGGGCGTGGGGGCCGGCGCGAAGGGCTGAGCCCGACATCGATGCGCACGCAGCTGCCGCGTGCGTATCGTCCTGCGGCGAATCGTCGCGCAGCCGACCGGCCGGCGCGATTCAGGCAGTCCAAAGCAACACGGCCCGCTTCGAGCGGGCCGTGTCGTTTGCGATGAACGCCGTGTGTGTCAGGTGCCGGCGCGCATGATGCGCGCCTTCTCGCGTTCCCAGTCGCGCTTCTTCTCGGTTTCGCGCTTGTCGTGCAGCTTCTTGCCCTTCGCGAGCGCGATGTCGCATTTCACGCGACCGCCCTTGTAGTGGAAGTTCAGCGGCACGAGCGTGTAGCCGCGCTGCTCGACCTTGCCGATCAGCTTCTTGATTTCCTCGCGGTGCAGCAGCAGCTTGCGCGTGCGAACCGGGTCGGGCTTGATGTGCGTCGAGGCTTCGGGCAGCGGGCTGATATGGGTCCCGATCAGGAAGATCTCGGCGTTCTTCACCACGACGTAGCCTTCCTTGATCTGGCCGCGTCCGGCGCGCAGCGCCTTGACTTCCCAGCCCTCCAGCACGAGCCCCGCCTCGTAGCGTTCCTCGATGTGATAATCGAAGTGCGCTTTCCTGTTGTCGATGATGCTCATGAAAGGATCGGGCCAACTCGTTTAAAATCACGATTTTAGCAAAGCGGGGCGCGTATCGCCCGGCTTGGCGCTCCTACTTTAAGCGATGCCGCGCGATTTATGGCAGATGTCCAGAAAACCGTATTGATCCGTCATTCGGCGGAACAGATGTTCGACCTCGTCACCGACGTGGCCGACTACCCCAATTTCCTGCCCTGGTGCGGCGGTGTCGAGGTTCGCCGTCAGGACGAGAGCGGGATGGAAGCGCGCATCGACATCAACTTCAAGGGTATCAAGCAGCATTTCGCGACCCGCAACACGCAGCAGCGTCCGACCCGGATCGACATGGAGTTCGCGGACGGGCCGTTCAAGAAGTTCACGGGTTCGTGGCGTTTCATCCCGCTGCGCGCCGATGCGTGCAAGATCGAATTCGCGCTGCACTACGAGTTTTCGAGCATCCTGCTCGAGAAGATCATCGGGCCGGTGTTCAGCCACATCGCGAACACGTTCGTCGATTCGTTCGTAAAGCGCGCCGATCAACGCTACGGGAAGGGGTGACGCGATGCTGTCGATCGAAGTCTGCTACGCGCTGCCGGACCGCCAGACGCTGATTCCGCTGTCGCTGCCCGAAGGGGCGACCGTGCGCTCGGCCATCGACGCGAGCGGCGTGCTCGCGCTGCATCCGGAGATCGATCTCGCACAGGCGAAGACGGGCGTGTACGGCAAGCTCGCACCGCTCGACGCGCCGCTCGTCGATCACGACCGCGTCGAGATCTACCGTCCGCTGATCGTCGATCCGAAGCTCGCGCGGCAGCGGCGCGTCGACAAGTCCCGCCGCGCCGGCTCGATCGAGGGCCGCAAGTGGATGTACAAGGACGCGCGCTGACGCGTCGTTCGCTCGGTTTGATCTGATCAAACGCCGCGGCGCTCAATGGGCCGCGGCGTTTGCGTTTGTCGATGCGCTCCCCGGTGTGTCGCCGTGCCGCCGCACCGACCCGTATACGCCGGCGAGCAGCAGCACGAGCGTGGCGATCTCGAGCGCGCGCGGCATCCGCTGGTCGTACACGAACGCATACAGCATCGCGAACACGGTTTCGAACACGATCAGCTGGCCCGACAGCGTGAGCGGCAGCCGCTTCGACGCGGCATTCCACAGCCCGTTGCCGAGCCACGACGCGCCGATCGCGAGCACGAGGTTCAGCAGCCAGAACAACTGCCACCGCGATGCGGGGACGGCCGCCTGCACCGTGCCGGCCGGCAGCGCGAGGATCGCCATCCAGCAGAGTCCGCCGATCAACCCCGTCACGACACCCCACAGCACCGACCATTCGTTGCCGCCGAAGTGGTGATGGCGCTGCAGGTAGCGTGTGTTCGCCACCGCATACCAGGTCCAGCTCGCGAGCGCGCCCGCCGCGCAGGCGATGCCCGCGAGCTTCTGGGCGAGCGTCGTGGCGTGCGCGGCTTCGGATGTAAACAGGTCGACGTTGATGCAGACGATACCGGCGATCACCAGCACGAGCGGGGCGGCGAGCCGCCGCAGCGGCATGGCGCCACGGTCGCCGAGGCCTGCGAGCGTGACGGTCACGGGCAGCACGCCGACGATCAGCGAACTGGGCGCGATGCCGATCAGGTGCACGGCGCCGGACAGCAGCATGTAGTACGCGACGTTGCCGATGACGGCGAGCCTCACCAGCGCGACCAGATCCTCGCGGGTCAGCCGCACGAGCAGCGAGCGGGCGACCGGCAGGGCGGCCGCGAGCGACACGAGGCCGTACATCGTATAGCGGCCGGCGCTCAGCAGCAGCGGCGAGAAATCGGTCAGCAGCCGCGGAACGAGAAACACCATGCCCCACAGGGCGCCTGCCAGGACACCGTACACCACGCCGCGCTGCATCGACCGCTCCGAACGAATGACTGAAGTGCGCGCATCTTAGCGATGCCGTCGTGGCGGCGTCTTGTTCATTCCTGCACTCGGGGCACGGCGGCGCGTTCGGGCAGCGTGGGCACGCGGTGGATCAGCCGTCTGCCGGATCGGGTATCACGTCCGTGCCGTCGGTGGCGGTACGCGTGCGCGCCGGGCGGCGCACGGCACGCAGCTTGCCGCTGTTGCCGCCGCCGCAGTAGAAGCGGTCGTGGCCGTCGGATTCGAGCCCCGACACGCCGACGCCGGCCGGCATGTCGATCTGCTCGAGCACCTCGCCCGTGTGCGGATCGATGCGTCGCAGGTCGCTCTGGTCGGCTTCCCACGTGCCGTGCCACAGCTCGCCGTCGACCCACGTCACGCCGGTGACGAAGCGGTTCGATTCGATCGTGCGCAGCACGGCGCCCGACTGCGGGTCCACCTGATGAATCTTGCGTTCGCTGTACTGGCCGACCCACAGCGTGCCTTCCGCCCACGCGAGCCCCGAATCGGCGCCGCCGCCGGGCGCCGGGATCGTCGCGAGCACGCGACCCGATTCGGGGTCGATCTTCTCGATGCGGTCCTCGACGATCTGGAACAGGTGGCGGCCGTCGAACGCGGTGCCCGCGTGCGCGGCAACGTCGAGCGAGCGGACGGTCGTGCCGCGCTCGGGGTCGAGCGCATTCAGCTTGTCGCCGGATGCGTACCACACGTGCTGCCCGTCGAACGTGACGCCGTGCACGCCGTCGACGCCCGGGAACGGGCCGTACTCATGAAGGATCTCTGCGGTGGAGCGTTTCATGTTCGTCACCTCGTCGTTCGATGGGGCCATCCTAATCGCCCGGCAGCGCAACCGGGAGTAACAAGGTCGTCGCGAATCCGGGCAGCGGCGGCGTCATCCAGCGGCGCGCGCGTCCGCGGCCGAGCGCCTGCACCTTGCCGGTTTCGGCGAGCGCGTCGAGCGCACGCTGCACGGTGCGCTGGCTGGCGCCGAGCGCGAGCGCCAGCGCGGAGCTCGACCACGCTTCGCCGTCGGCGAGGAGCGCGAGCACGGCCGCATGGCGATCGTCGACCGGACGCGCGAGGACGACGGCTTCGCGCACGCCGAGCGGTTCGAGCGCGAAGCCGCGCGGCGTCGCGACGACGTTCGCGAGCGGGCGCAGCACCGCACGCAGCCGGCCGATCTCGACACGCAGCCGCGCGCGATGCGACTCGTCGGCCTGTTTCGCACGAAACGCGGCGGCGACGAGCGCGTTTCTCGATACGTCGGCCGGCCACGCTTCGCCCAGCAAACGGGCGAGCACGAAGAGCACCGGACGCCGCGCGAGCGACACGGTCGTGCGCGCATCGCGCACCGTGTGGCGGCACGCGTCGACGACGAGCGCATTCGACTCGAACAGCGTCTCCACTTCGTCGAGCGGTACGAGCCGCGACGTGCCGCGCGCGATGAGCCGGGCGGCCGGTGCGTCGAGCACGCGCGCCGCGGTATCGACCTCGGCCGTCAGCGCGGCGATGCCGGCGGCGTGGGCGGCTGTCCGCGCACGGTCGAGCGCCGCACGGGCCGCGTGCGTGCGGAGGCGGCGCATCGCGATGCCGGCCGCGATCAATTCATGGGTGGCGCGTGACGCGGGCGGCAGCGGCACGGGATCGAGATGCGCAAGCAGCCGTTCGGCCTCGTCGAGCTGACCGATCAGCAGCAACCGGCGCACGCCGAGATAGCGGGCATGCGCGGCGTTCGCGCGGTCGCCGTGCGTGTCGAGCGTCGCGCAGGCCGCGTCGAGCGCGCGCGTCGGCCAGCGCAGGTCGCGCGACGCGAGCGCGATCTCGGCTTCCGCGACGACGCAGCGCGCCCGCGCGACCGTTTCCTTCGCACCGAATGCACGTGCGGCGGCGCGCACGAGCGCGCGCGCCCGGTCGAAATCGCCGAGCTGCGCCAGCGCGATGCCGCGCAGCGCGAGCGCCGGCGCATCGTCGCGCAGCGCGACGCGGTTCAGCGCGCCGAGCGCGTCACCGGTCGCGAGCGCGCGCGCGGCCGCCGTGATCAGCGAATCCATCCGAATCCCGACACACTTGTCACTCCCTCCGGTCCGATGCCCGCCACTAATCTAGCACCACGCACACGGCCTCGGACGCCGTGCCCGGATATCCATCGGAAGGAGGACCCGCAATGACGACCCATCTCACCGGAACCCGCGACGAATGGCTGGCCGAACGTCGAGCGCTGCTCGACGCGGAAAAGGCGCTGACGCGGCAAAGCGACGAACTCGCGCGGCGGCGCCAGGCGCTGCCGTGGGTGCGCGTCGACAAGACCTACCGGTTCGATACCGAGGAAGGGCAGGCGACGCTCGACGACCTGTTTCGCGGCCGTTCGCAATTGCTCGTCTATCACTTCATGTTCGGCCCCGACTACAAGGCGGGCTGCCCGTCGTGCTCGGCGCTGGCCGACGGCTTCGACGGCTTTGCCGTGCATCTGGCCCATCACGACGTGACGCTCGCGGCCGTGTCGCGCGCGCCGCTCGCGAAACTGCTCGCGTACCGGCAGCGAATGGGGTGGACGTTCCCGTGGGCGTCGTCGGTCGGCAGCGATTTCAACTTCGACTTCAACGTGTCGTTCACCGAAACGCAGCAGCGCGCGGGCGACGTCGAATACAACTATGCGCGGGCCGGCCATGCGATGGACATGGATCCGCCGCCGGCGCCCGTCGTGCAGTTCGCGGCCACCTGCGGCACCGACGCGGCCACGTATTCGCTCGACCGGCCGGGGATGAGCGCGTTCGTGCGCGAGGACGGCGCCGTCTATCACACGTATTCGACCTACGCGCGCGGCCTCGACGGGCTGTGGGGGATGTACCAGTGGCTCGATCGCGCGCCGCGCGGACGCAACGAGGCCGGCCCGTGGTGGCGCCGTCACGACGAGTACGCGCGCGGCTGAGCGCGGTGGCCACGGGTGGGAGCACGCGATGACACGAACGACGACCGGGCCGAAAGCCGGGCCGATAACCGGCGAGACGGCCCCCGATCCGCGGGCATTCGGCGTGGCGGTCGCGGCCGTGTTCGCAGTCGCCGTGGTGGCGACGCTGGCGCAGCATGCGTCGATGGCCGCGATGGGCGGCGTACCGATGCCCGGCGGCTGGATGGCCTCGGCCGCCTGGCTGCGGCCGTGCGGGCGGGGCGGCGAGCGCGCATTCGCGACGTTCGCCGGAATGTGGGGCGCGATGACGGTGACGATGATGCTGCCCGTGCTCGCGCCGCAGCTCTGGCATTACCGGCGACGCATCGGCCCGCAGGCGGCGGCGCGGTCGGCCTGGCTCGTCGTCGTCGCGGGGGCGGGATATTTCTCGGTCTGGATGGCGCTCGGCGCGCTCGTGTTTCCGGCCGGCGCCGTACTGAGGACGGCCGCCGCCGGTCTGCCGGCGCTCGCCCGGGCGATGCCGTTCGTGTCCGGCGCCATCGTGGTGGCCGCGGGCGCGTTGCAATTCTCCGGGTGGAAGGCGCGCCGGCTCGCGTGCTGCCGGCATGCGGAGGCGCACGACGTGCATCGGCCGCGGGCAGCGGCCGTCACGGCATGGCGGTACGGCGTGCGCGCCGCGATCCGGTGCGGCGCATGTTGCGGGAACCTGATGGCCGTCGCGCTGGCGGCCGGCATGATGGATCTGCGCGTGATGGCCGCCGTGACGGTCGCGATCGCAGCCGAACGCGTCGTGCCGGCCGGCGGGCGCGTCGCGCGGACCGTCGGTTGCGGGGTGGTGGCGGGCGGCATGGCGATGATCGTCCGTGCCGCCGGGCTGGCGTGAAGCAGGGCTGGCAAGCCGCTACGGCGGGTCGCCGGGCCGTGCGCGCGGCCGCCGCCGTCGCGGCCGTGTGGCCCCGCCGCGACACGGGCACATGCCGCCCGGCCGCCGGTTGCGCGAATGGCTCGATGCGGCGGTGAAACGAAAGACGATCGAAAACGAACCGAACGGCGATCCGAACGATTCGGCCCCCGAACGGCCGAAACCGGCTAAGCCGTTGTTCGTGTTGTGAAAATTCACGGCGCTTCGCGTATAATTCGCTTTTGCGCCCATAGGATTTGCCATGCGTCTGATCCAAAAAGCACTCACTTTCGATGACGTGCTCCTCGTTCCCGCCTTCTCCGACGTTCTCCCGCGCGACACCAGCCTCAAGACCAAGCTGACCCGCAACATCTCCTTGAACATGCCGCTCGTGTCCGCCGCGATGGACACGGTCACCGAAGGTCGCCTCGCGATCGCGATGGCCCAGCAAGGTGGCGTCGGTATCGTCCACAAGAACCTCACGCCGGCCGAACAGGCCCGCGAAGTCGCGAAGGTCAAGCGTTTCGAGTCGGGCGTCGTCCGCGACCCGATCACGGTGCCCCCGCAAATGAAGGTGCGCGACGTGATCGCGCTGTCGCGCCAGCATGGCATCTCGGGCTTCCCGGTCGTCGAAGGCCCGCAGCTCGTCGGCATCGTCACGAACCGCGACCTGCGTTTCGAAACGCGCCTCGACGAGCCGGTCAAGTCGATCATGACGCCGCGCGAGCGCCTCGTCACGGTCAAGGAAGGCACGCCGCTCGCCGAAGCGAAGGCGCTGATGCACAGCCACCGCCTCGAACGCGTGCTGGTCGTCAACGACGCGTTCGAACTGCGCGGCCTGATGACCGTCAAGGACATCACGAAGCAGACCGAGCACCCGGACGCGTGCAAGGACGAACACGGCAAGCTGCGCGCAGGCGCGGCGGTCGGCGTCGGTCCGGACAACGAAGAGCGTGTCGAGCTGCTGGTGCAGGCCGGCGTCGACGTGATCGTCGTCGATACCGCGCACGGTCACAGCAAGGGCGTGCTCGAGCGCGTGCGCTGGGTCAAGCAGAACTTCCCGCACGTCGAGGTGATCGGCGGCAACATCGCGACGGCCGCCGCCGCGAAGGCGCTGGTCGAATACGGCGCGGACGCGGTCAAGGTCGGCATCGGCCCGGGTTCGATCTGCACGACGCGGATCGTCGCGGGTGTCGGCGTGCCGCAGATCAGCGCGATCGCGAACGTGTCGGAAGCGCTGAAGGGCACCGGCGTGCCGTGCATCGCCGATGGCGGCGTGCGCTTCTCGGGCGACGTGTCGAAGGCCCTCGCGGCCGGCGCGAACGCGGTGATGATGGGCAGCATGTTCGCGGGCACCGAAGAGGCGCCGGGCGACGTGTTCCTGTACCAGGGCCGCCAGTACAAGTCGTATCGCGGCATGGGTTCGGTCGGTGCGATGAAGGATGGCGCGGCTGACCGCTACTTCCAGGACAACTCCGCGAACATCGACAAGCTCGTGCCGGAAGGCATCGAAGGCCGTGTCGCTTACAAGGGTTCGGTCAACGCGATCCTGTTCCAGTTGGTCGGCGGCGTGCGCGCGAGCATGGGCTACTGCGGCTGCAGGACGATCGACGAACTGCACGAGAAGGCCGAATTCGTCCAGATCACCGCGGCGGGCATGCGCGAGTCGCACGTGCACGACGTGCAGATCACGAAAGAAGCGCCGAACTACCACGTGGACTGAGCGCCGATGAAACCGCTGCTGCGAGCCGTGCTGATCGTCGATGCCGTGCTGCTGCTGGCGTTCGGCGTGCTGTTCGTGCTGACGCCCTGGCAGGCGCTGTTCGACGCGCTGCAACTGGCGAACATCCAGCCGGCGATGCTCGGCCAGGCGTTCGGCATCGCGCTGCTCGGGCTCGCGTGGCTCGCGTTTCATGCGGCGTTCAACGGCGACCTCACGGCGCCCGTCGCACGGGTGGTCGGCCATGTGAACTGGCTGACCGGCGTGCTGACGGTCGTGTGGTCGGTCGGCACCGGCAGCGGGCCCGCGCTGGCGGCCGCCGGCCGGGTGCTGTCGGCGGTGGCCGGGGTTGCGCTGATCGTGCTCGGTCTCGGCGGCGTGCGGCTCGCATCGGCCGTGCGCCGGCGCGAAAGGGCAGACAGGGCGCAGGCGCTCGAGGGCCGGGACGCGAAGCGTCCGGTCGAACCGGCGCCGGCCTCGACGCCGCAGCCGCGGGTCGAGCCGGTCGTCAGCCGTCCGGTGACGCCTTCGGCGCCGGTCGCGGCTACCCCATCGGCCGCATCCGAGCGCGCGTCAGGCAGCGTCGCATTCGACGCGCGCCCGCCGTCGCAGGATTGACCGGCGATGCGTCGCGCGAGCCGCCTGCCGCCCGACGCCGCTGCCCATGCTTTTGACGCAGCGCTTCGTGCGCTGCTTTTCTTATTCTCTTCATCCCGTCCGCAGCCATGCACGACAAAATCCTGATTCTCGACTTCGGTTCGCAAGTCACCCAATTGATTGCACGGCGCGTGCGTGAAGCGCACGTCTACTGCGAAATCCATCCGAACGACGTGTCCGACGACTTCGTCCGCGAGTTCGCGCCGAAAGCGGTGATCCTGTCGGGCAGCCACGCGAGCACGTACGAAGACCATCAACTGCGCGCGCCGCAGGCCGTGTGGGATCTCGGCGTGCCGGTGCTCGGCATCTGCTACGGCATGCAGACGATGGCCGTGCAGCTCGGCGGCAAGGTCGAGTGGAGCGACCATCGCGAATTCGGCTACGCGGAAATGCGTGCGCACGGCCATACGCGCCTGCTCGACGGCATCGAGGATTTCACGACGGCCGAAGGCCACGGGATGCTGAAGGTCTGGATGAGCCACGGCGACAAGGTGGCCGAGCTGCCGCCGGGCTTCGCGCTGATGGCGTCGACGCCGAGCTGCCCGATCGCCGGCATGGCCGACGAGGCGCGCGGCTACTACGCGGTGCAGTTCCACCCGGAAGTCACGCACACGGTGAAGGGCCGCCAGATCATCGAGCGCTTCGTGCTGCAGATCGCCGGCGCGAAGCCCGACTGGATCATGAAGAACCACATCGAGGAAGCCGTCGCGAAGATCCGCGAGCAGGTCGGTGACGAGGAAGTGATTCTCGGCCTGTCGGGCGGTGTCGATTCGAGCGTCGCGGCCGCGCTGATCCATCGCGCGATCGGCGACCAGCTGACCTGCGTGTTCGTCGATCACGGCCTGCTGCGCCTGAACGAAGGCAAGATGGTGCTCGACATGTTCGAGGGCCGCCTGCACGCGAAGGTCGTGCACGTCGACGCATCCGACCAGTTCCTCGGCCATCTGGCCGGCGTGACCGATCCGGAAGCGAAGCGCAAGATCATCGGCCGCGAGTTCGTCGAGGTGTTCCAGGCCGAGGCGAAGAAGCTGTCGAAGGCGAAGTGGCTCGCGCAGGGCACGATCTACCCGGACGTGGTCGAATCGGGCGGCACGAAGACGAAGAAGGCGACGACGATCAAGAGCCACCACAACGTCGGCGGCCTGCCGGAAACGCTCGGCCTGAAGCTGCTCGAGCCGCTGCGCGACCTGTTCAAGGACGAAGTGCGCGAACTCGGCGTCGCGCTCGGCCTGCCGCCGGAGATGGTGTACCGCCATCCGTTCCCGGGCCCGGGCCTCGGCGTGCGGATTCTCGGCGAAGTGAAGCGCGAATACGCGGAGCTGCTGCGCCGCGCGGACGCGATCTTCATCGAGGAACTCCGCAACACGACTGCGACCGCGCAGGATGCGGCTGCGGGCCTGTGCGGCGAGGCCGACGTCGGCAAGAGCTGGTACGACCTGACGAGCCAGGCGTTCGCGGTGTTCCTGCCGGTCAAGTCGGTCGGCGTGATGGGCGACGGGCGAACATACGACTACGTGACGTCGCTGCGTGCGGTGCAGACGACCGACTTCATGACTGCGCATTGGGCGCATCTGCCGTATGCGCTGCTCGGTCGCGCGTCGAATCGGATCATCAACGAAGTGCGCGGGATCAATCGGGTCGTGTACGACATCTCGGGCAAGCCGCCGGCGACGATCGAGTGGGAGTGATTTTTGCCTGTCCGGCGGTAACCCGGGTTACGCTGCAGTACGCCATGACGTCTTGATAAATAAAGAAAATTCCTGCGGCGTCTATCGAGTTCTGCCGGTGGACGAGAGTCGCATCCGACGGGCTGCCTGACGGCAGCCTGGACTCTCGTCAGTTCGAAATTCAGCGACTACCGTCAAGGGCAGATGGCCTATGACGGTAGTTTTGTGCTCGCCGGCCTTGGCCGGGTATGTATTCGCGAGTCGTCCGTGCGCGGGTGGCGCGGTTTGCGGCCCAGCCGGTATTCTCGGATCAGCCTCAAAGCGTGACGCGGTCCCGTGCAGGACGGTAGCGATTGCGGCACTCATCGCAAAGAAATCTAGGCTCGAGTGAGCGCGAGCACGCGTTCCGGCGTGAACGGCATGTCGCGGATGCGCTTGCCGGTCAGGCTGAAGAACGCGTTGGCGACAGCGGCTCCCGTCATCGGCACGCCGATTTCGCCGGCCCCGGAGGGTGCGGCGCCGGATTCGACGATGCGGATGAAGATTTCGGGAATCTCGTTCATGCGGATCGGCTCGTAGTCATAGAAATTGTTCTGCTCGATCTCACCGCGCACGATGGTGACGCGCTCCTTCAGCAGGCCGGAGAGGCCGAAGATGATGCCGCCTTCCGTCTGCGCCTCGAGGTTCTTCGGGTGGATCGCAATCCCGGGATCGACCGCCGCCCAGAAGCGGTGGACGCGAATCCGGCCGGAGGACCGGTCGAGCGAGATCTCGGCGACGCCGGCCCCGAGCGTGGTTTTGTAGCCGGCGAATGACAGTCCGTGGGCCCGCCCCTCGGGCGCGTTGCCGAAGTTGGACATGGCCACGACGGCGTCGAGCACGGCGCGGCCGCGCGGGCTCTTGGCCAGAAGCTGCCGCCGGAAAGCGACCGGGCTCGCGTTGGCCGCCTGCGCAAGTTCGTCGATGAAGCATTCGCGCGCAAAGCAGTTCGGGCCCCAGCCGATGCCTCGCCACGCGGATACCCGGGCTCGGCGCTCCGTGATGACGTGCTCGGCCAGAAAGTCGGGAATGTCGTAGTCCCGACTTTCGGTGCCCTCCATCACCAGGATGTCGCGGTTGTTGGCGTTTGCCCAGCGCTGCGGCGCGGCGAAGGCGAGGATGGAGGGGCTGGCGACGCGGTGTTTCAGGGCGATGACGCGACCGCTGTCGTCGAGTGCCGCCTGCAGCTTGTGCGCTGTCGCCGGCCGTAGCCAGCCGTTTTTCACGTCGTCCTCGCGGGTCCACATCACTTTCACCGGCCGTTTTACGGCACGAGACAGCAGCAGCGCGTCGTGCAGTATGTCGCGGGCGAAGAAGGTGCGACGCCCGAAGCCTCCGCCCATCTGCATGGCGTGAAAGCGAATGCGGTCGGGCGTCGTCTCCAGCGCCTGGGCGGCCGCCGCGATGGACAGGGTCTGACTTTGCGTGCCGAGCCAGACTTCGGCGCCCTTGCCGTCGGGGTCGACCGCGGCGACGGCGGCGAGCGGCTCCATCTGCGCGTGGTAGACGTGTTCGGTGGTGTATTGCGCGTCGATGAGGCGACGGCCGGACGCGACGAGCGCTGCCGCGGCGTTCCCCCGCGTCTCCCAGACGGTGCCGGTCCGGGCAAGGTCACGCGCAATCGCGACCTCCATCGCAAGGTCGGTCGCGCTGTCCGCGTCGCGGAAGTGCGACGTCGCTGTCCACGCCACGTCGAGCATGTCCCGAGCCCGGAGCGCGCTCTCCCAGCGTTCGGCAACCACCGCTACGGCGTTGCGCAGCGGCACGACATCGATGACGCCTGGCACGGCCCTGGCTGCGCGGTCGCCGATCTTCACAGGTGTCTCGCCTTCCACCGGCGCCAGCAGCAGGGCGGCATAGCTCATCCCGGGAAGACGGACGTCGATCGAATAGGTCGTCTCCCCACGCGTCTTGCCCGGGATGTCGCGACGGCCGGGATCCGTGCCGATCAGCCGATAGGCCGAACGCGGCTTCAGGTCGGCATCGGTGATTTCCGGTACGTCCGTGACGAACCGTGGCAAGCCCGCGACCTGTCCGTAGCTGAGGCGCCGGCCGCTCGCGCGATGCAGCACGATGCCCGGCTCGGTGGCCACCTCCGCCGGCGGCACCTTCCAGGCGGCGGCTGCCGTATGGACGAGGATTCGCCGCGCGCCGGCGCCGGCTCGCCGCATGATGTCGAAATAGCCTTCGACCGACGAACTACCGGCGGTGAACAGGATGTGGCCGGTGTTCGGATTGCCGTAGACGGCCGGGTCGCCCTGGTCGACCTGCGCAACTCGGACTTTGGACCAGTCCGCGTCAAGCTCCTCGGCGAGGATCATTGGCAGCGATGTCATGATTCCTTGCCCCATCTCGGTCGAGGCGAAGCGGATCGTCACCTCGTCATTCGGGGCGATGCTCACCCACGCATTGCCCGGCGTCGCGGCGACGGCTTGCGCTCGCGCCTCGCCACGGAAAACCTGCAGTGTCCCGCCCGCCAGGACGGCGAAGCCCAGCGCGCCTGTGCCGCCGAGAAAGCCGCGGCGCGAGAGGTTGACGGTGAAGTTCATCGCTCAGCCCTCCCGCGCCGCGCGCTCGATGGCCTTCACGATGCGCGGATAGGTGCCGCACCGGCACAGGTTGGCGGACATCGTGTCGACGATCTCCCGGCGCGTCGGGCGCGGGGTGGCATTGAGGAGCGCGGCCGCCCGCATGATCTGGCCGGACTGGCAGTAGCCGCATTGCGGCACCTGCTCCGCGATCCAGGCGCGCTGCAGCGCATGCTCGCCGGTGGGAGACAGGCCCTCGATCGTGGTCACGGTTCGGCCGCCGGCTGCCTCCAGCGTCGTCTGGCACGCGAAGGCGGCTTCGCCGTCGAGATGGACCGTGCAGGCCCCACACGCTGCTGCGCCGCATCCGTACTTGGTGCCGGTGAGGCCCAGATGCTCCCGCAAGACCCACAGCAAAGGCGTCTGCAGGTCGGCGTCTACCTCGACGGTGCGTCCATTGATGGTCAGGCCGGTCATTGATCGTTCCTCGGAGTGTGTGTTCGGAGCGCCGGGGGAGGTCGCCTCATGGATTTTTTTTCAGGAAGGCGATGAGCGCCTCCCGCTCGCCTGCGTTCGGTACGGCGACGCTCATGGTCGTGCCCGGCGCGAATTGCTTGGGATTGGCCAGGAAGCGGTCGAGGGTGACCTCGTCCCAGACGATGCTCTTGTTACGCAGTGCGCCGGAATAGCGGGCGCCTTCGACCTGTCCGGCCGCGCGCCCGACGACGCCGGAAAGATGCGGGCCGATCCGGTTCTGGCCTTGCTGGAGCGTATGGCAGCTCGCGCAGCGCTGCTGGAAAAGACGCTCGCCCTGAAGACCCTGGGCACTGGCGTTGAATGCGGAGAACGCGACTTGTGCCAGCACAAGCGAGAGCACACGCGTGGAGATTTTTGTCATCGAAGTGGCCCCGTCAAAGCTTTCTCCCGGTCTTGCGATCGACCAGCCAAGGGCACGGCTCGACCATGTGGATTTCCGGAGGACGGCGCGATCAAGCACTGCAACCGCGCCTGCGTGTTTGCTACCGACGCCTGTCCGGGGCCGGTGATAGTCTCGATACCGCTCATTACAGGCCCTCTCCGCGAAGCTGTCGCGCCGCTCCCGCCCAATCCTCCACATGGTGGGTACGAACGACCTTCCCGCCTTCCACGACATGAATGTCGATGGCGAGCACACGGAAACTGCGGCCGGAGTGCGGGGCGCCGAGGAAGGCGCCGCTCGGTGTTCCGGTCCCTTCGCCACGCACGATGATCCGGTCGCCGGCGACCAGCACCTCCTTCAGGTCCCAGCGCAGGTCCGGAACCACGGCGATCCGCCGCGACCAGCGGGCGATCACCGCGTCGCGTGGCTCGCAGACATCGTTGGTCGCACAAGACGCCCAGGCGGACGTGGTCACCGAGCGAAGCCGCTCGGAAACCGCTTCCGCCGAACTTGCCGTCAAAGCCTCATAGAAGGGTGCGATGAAGGCGCTCGCCTGAGCCTGCGTCAACGCGCTGTCGGCACGTGCGTCGGGCGACAGGAGAAGGCTCAACCCGGCAAGCGCACAGACAGGCAAGCCGGTGCTGATCCGCAAAAGGAATCTTGGAAGAGGTACGGGGAAGATGTCGCAGCGAGCGGTCAATCGGGTCATCACGGCCGGTTCCAGTAGGAGTCGAAACAATGATGGAACGGAAGTGATTGTTTGATAATATGCTTCTTTCTTATCAAGCTGATTAGCTCAGATTGACAATGAGGCGTCCCAACCTTGCCGAGCTGGAGGCATTTGCGGCTGTGGCGGAAGCCCGGAGCTTTCGCGGGGCGGCAGCAGAGCGGGGCGTGTCGGCTTCGGCCTTGAGTCAGACCATCCGCAAACTCGAGGAGCGGATCGGCGTTCGTCTCCTGAACCGCACGACGCGCAGCGTCGCGCCGACTGAAGCCGGCGAACAGCTTTTGCGACGGCTGCGCATGGCCTTGCGCGAGGTAGCGGAGGCCGTCGACGATATCGACGACTATCGGCGCAAACCGACCGGCACCGTTCGCATCAATGCTCCAGCGCCTGCGATCGAGTTCGTCCTGGCGCCCTTGGCCAAGGCCTTTCTCGACGAATATCCGGATGTCAGTCTGGAGCTCATTAGCGATGCCGCGAAGATCGACATCGTCGACGGCGGTTTCGACGCGGGCGTACGCTTTGGCGAGGAGCTAGCGCGCGACATGATCGCGGTTCCGCTGGGTCGCCCGTTGCGGTACGTCGTGATCGGCGCGCCGGCCTACTTCGAGCATCACGGCATACCCAGTGCGCCCGACGACCTCCTGCGACACGCCTGCATCCGGCAGCGCTTTCCCGGCGGAACGATTTTCGCCTGGCACTTTTCCAGGGACGAGCGCGAGGTCACGATCGTGCCCGAAGGACGCCTGACGGTGAACGACGCGCATCAGGTTGTCCGGGCAGTGCGCGACGGAACGGGCCTCGGCTGGGTGATCGAAGACTACGCGCAGCCGTTCCTGAAAAGCGGCGAGCTCGCCCAAGTGCTTGATGATTGGTGCCCGCGCATTCCGGCATGGTATCTGTACTATCCCGGCCGGCGTCAGATGCCGTCCGCGATGCGAGCCTTCGTCGATTTCGTCACGAAGAAGACAAAAGAAGCGTCGCTATAATCGCGCTCGGTCTTTGCCGCCGAGTGCCGGGCGGATCACCGATATCTTGCTCCGGGACGGGATGCGTCACGCATGCCCCCGCCCGAGCGACCGCAAATACATCGGCACCTTCGCCTTGGTCGTCACCTGAACCCGCGACATCAACGCGTGATCGATCCGAGCCAGCCCATAAGTCCGCGAAATATCCTGCTGCAACCGGCACCACAGATGGCCGGCCATCTCCGCATCGACCATCGCGCGGTGCGCACGGCCCGTTTGCGGCAGCCGCAGCATCTCGGCGAGACTCGACAGGCGGTGACTCCGGGCGTCCGGGTAGATCCGTCTCGCCACCAGCATCGTGCACGCAAACGCATGGTCGGCCGACATGCCGAGCATCCCGAGTTCCGACTGCCAGAAGCGTTTGTCGAAACCGGCATTGTGGGCCACGACCGCATGTTTGCCGACGAACGCCGCCGCTTCCTTCATGACTTCGGACGCCGGCGGCGCCGTCGCGATCATGTCGTTCGTGATGCCGGTGAGCGCAACGACATCGGACGGGATGCGTCGGCCGGCATTCATCAAGCTCTGGAAACGGTCGACGACCTGGCCGTCGCGCAGCAGGATGACGGCAATTTCGGTCGCACGGTCGCCCAGATTCGGCGACAGGCCGGTTGTTTCGAAGTCCAGTACCGCGACGGTTTGCATGGTTGAATTCGGGGGCGTCATCAGAGGGTGTCGAGTGTGGCCGAGAGGGTAGCATCTTCGGGCGCGCGGACGGCGGATTCATCGAGCGGTGAGCGGTGAGCGGGCCGGCTGCCGATTGACGATAATGAAATTTCGCTCCAGGCCAGTCGGACATGCTGCCGTGACTCAACTGACGCTACCCGGATTCGATGCGCCGCCGCCGGCTCCCGTGCACCGCTTCTTTTTCGCCGTGATGCCGGCTCCGGCCACGGCCGTGCGCATTGCCGGTATCGCCGAAAGTTTGCAGCAGCAGAAGGACAGCCCGGTGGGCACCGAGCGTCTGCACATCACGCTGGGCTCTCTGGGTGACTTCGCTTACGTGCCGGGCGCTATGCTTGCACGGGCCCGCGCGGTCGCGGATCGCATGGAAGTGCCGTCTTTCTCCGTAAGGTTCGACAAGATCATCAGCTTCAACAGGCGGTCCGGTCGTCAGCCGCTGGTGCTGACGGGGAAGGCCGGTCTGGAAGACTTGATCGATTTTCGGCGGCAGTTGCGAGACGCGTTGAAAAGGGTAGGCGTGCCTGTTTTCCCCTCGAGTTTCACCCCGCACGTGACGCTGCTGTATGGCGCACAGAGGCCCGATGAGTATCGGATCGAGCCGATTACCTGGACCGTGTTCGACTTCGTCCTGATCGATAGCTGGCTCGGCCAGTCGCACTACGACGTGTTGGGGCGCTGGCCGTTGACGACCGGCAGCTCGTCGGGATGATCGCGATGCCGTGAGGGCGGTGCCGTTTCAGCGCATCCGGACCGGGCCGGTACAGCGTCCCGTTCTCGTCGGTACGCCGGCTCAGTCCCGATCGCCACCGCGATAACGAAGGTGAATCAGCGGATAAGGTCGTCCTTGTCCATCCCGCTCCGATCGCCCGCAGCGCTCGAATCCGAGCCGCTCATAGAATCCCGTAGCCGCCTCGTTCTGTTCGTTGACGTCGGTCGACAGGCCGGGATGGCGCTTGAGCGCTTCTTCGACCAGCCGCCGCCCCACCCCCGCACCGTGGTGGGCGGGATCGACGAACAGCGCTTCCATGTGGCCGCCGTCGAGCAGCATGAAACCGATCGGGCGACCGGTTTCGTCGACGGCCAGATCGAGTGGCGCGCCGGGCAGAAATGCGACGACTTCGGATTCGATCGCGCGACGGTCGTCGTCGCTCAGGAAGTGATGCGTGGCATCGACGGCGTTGCGCCAGATGTCCAGCACGTATGTGCCGTCGGCCTCGGTGGATTGTCGGATTCTGATCATGGTTTGACGTGGGGTGATCCGGCGCTCGGCGGGTAGCGGGCGCCGGGATGGAGCGAATGCGTCGCGGTGATGCGTAAGCGACAGCGGTGTGTCAGGCGGATGGCGGCCGCGCGTTGCCTGGCACCGCCGCCCGCTCGATCGCCCGTCGCGCGACGTCGCGCACGCCGGCGCTCATCGGCAAATCGTCGCGGTCGAGTTCGTCGATGCCGAACCAGCGCGCGTCGAGCGCATCGTCGCCGGCGACCGGCGTGCCGCGCAGCCATTTGCACAGCACGGCGACCATGACGAAATGCTGGCGCACGGCGCCGTGCGCATCGTAATCGAACGCGTCCAGCGCGGTAAAGGCGTCGAGCGCTTCCACGTCGACCGTCGTTTCTTCCGCGATTTCGCGCACGACCGCATCCGCGAGCGGCTCGCCCGGCTCGATCTTGCCGCCGGGGAAGCCCCAGCAGCCTGCATCGGGTGGATTCGCGCGGCGCACGAGCAGCACGTCGCGTTCGCGCAGCACGATGCCGATCACCGCGGGAACGGGGCGCAAGGGCGTAGCGTGGCCGGTTGCGGACATGGTCGCGCCTACCTGTCGGTTCGACCGAACGCGGGTACTACGTGCACGCGGCTCATCGCGCGTCTCCGGTACGCTATTCGATCGCACGAATCACGGCGACCATGTCGGCCGCGCCATGTCCGGCCTGTTCGGTTTCGCCGTACAGCGCGTGGCAAATGTCGAGCAGCGGCGACGCGATGCCGATGCTGCGTGCCGATTCGGCGACGAGGCGCGCATTCTTCAGCACGTCGGTGATCGCGGCCTGCACCGAGAAATCTTCCGCGACGAGTTTGCCGAGCTTCACGCGCGACACGTCGCTCGCCATCGGGCCGGCATTCAGCACGTCGGCGAAGCGTGCAAGGTCGATACCGTGGCGTTGCGCGAAGTGCGTGGCTTCGGTGAGACCGGTGACCATCGTGATCAGGAACAGGTTGACGGCGAGCTTCATCGTCAGCGCCGACGGCACGTCGCCGCATACGAAGCTGTCGCGGCACAGCGGCTTCACCAGCGCGCGTACGGCGTCGACGTCCTCCGGCGCGCCGGCCAGCATCACGACGAGTTGACCGGCTTCGGCCGGCTTGCGCGAGCCCGACACGGGCGCCTCGACGTAGCGGCCCGATGCGGCGGCGATTTCGTCGGCGAGTGCGCGAGAGTATTCGGGCGCATTCGTGCCCATGTTGACGATCGTGTGTCCGCCGACCCGGGCGGCAAAACCGGGCGTGCCGCGCGCGAGGACGGCATCGATTGCCGCGTCGTTCGCGAGCATCAGGATCACGGTGCGGCAGGACGCGAAGACGTCGTCGATGCTCTCGGCCACGCGTGCGCCGGCGTCGCGCAGCGCATCGTCGCTGCCGTGCGAACGGCTCCACGCGACGAGCGGCGTGCCTGCCCGCGCGAGATTGAGCGCCATCGGCGTGCCCATCACGCCAAGGCCGATGAATCCGACTGCGGTTTGCATGGTGCGGCTCCCACGGTTAGTGGCGACGATCGTGGGCGTCAGTATCGCAGCGTTTACGCACGTCTGCCATGTGACCCGCGCGAGCGCGGAAGCCGCATCATCATCGCTACGCGAGGTCCGCCAGGTACGGCCACGGATAAATGCCGCGTGCGTGGCCGTCGCCGAACAGAAGGCGCACGCCGTAGCCGAGCGCCTCGACGCCGTCGAGCGTCAGGCTGGCGTGGGCGTCGATACGGCCGCCGTCGAGCCGGATCTTTCGGCATTCCGCGCACGGACAACGGCCGCGCAATTGCACATAGTCGATACGTTGCGTCGCGCCGTCGGGCCAGCGCAGCGTCAGTGCGCGTGCCGGGTGATCGAGTGCGATTTCGGTCGGCGCGATCATCGCGACGCCTCGTCGATCTGTCCGATCGCGATCCGCACGGCCTTGCGGACTTCGGGGTCGCGATCGTCGAGCGCGTCGTGTAGCGCCGGCAGCGTCGCCCGGTCGCGCAATTCGCCGAGCGCGAGCGCGGCTTCCTTGCGCAGATTACTGATCGTATGCGAGAGCAGCGCGACGACGGCCGACGCCGCGGCCGCATCGCGCAATTGGCCCAGCGCGCGGACGGCACGCACGCGCACTTGCCAGTAGTCGTCGTCGAGCGCGGCGACGAGCGGGTCGCGCGCAACGGTGATGCGTAGCTTACCGAGCGTGCTGGCGGCTTCCTCGCGCACCTGCCACTCGGCGTCACGCAGCGCCGCGAGCAACGCGGTGACGACGGCGGTGTCGCCCGCCGCTGCAAACCCGATCGCGCCGACCGCGGCGCGACGCACATCCGCATCGGCGTCCGTGGTCGCGACGCGGGCGAGCGGCGGCAGCGCGCGGCCGTCCTTGAGCCAGCCGAGCACGACGACCGCCTCGGCACGGACGGCAGCGGCGCTCGCGTCGAGCGCGCGCAGCGCGGGCGCGAACGCGTCGGGGTCGCGCAACTCGCGCAAGCCGCGCAGCACGGCGCCGCGCACGAACGGCTCGGGCCGGTCGGCCCAGCGGCACAGCACGGCGCCCGATGCCGCGTCCTTCAGTTCGGACAGGCTTTGCGCGGCCGTCGTACGCACGCCGTCGTCCGGATCGAGCAGCGCGTGGCACAGCGCGTCGACGACCTCGGGTTGCTCCCATGCGTCGAGCACGCGCGCGGCCTCGCTGCGCACGTCGGCCGACGGGTCGTCGCGCAGCGCCGCGATGAACGACGGCACGAGTTCGGGCGCTTCGAGATCGGCGAGTTCGAGCAGCGCGATGCGGCGCACCGATGCGTCGGCTGCGGCGAGGCGCGCGACGAGCGCGGCATGATCGGCGGCCGGCACGCCGGGCAGCGGGAAAGCGGAGGAAGAAGCGGTCATGGGAAAGAGTCGGTGCGGTGAATGGGCGGGCACGTGCGTTCAGGCGGCGTCGCGCAACAGCGCGAGGCAGCGGCGCTTGATGTCGACGAACGCGGGTTCGGTCGTGCTGTCGTCGGTGCGCGGCCGCGCGAGCGGCACGCGGATATCGGCGACGATGCGCGCGGGCCGCGGCGACAGCATCAGGATGCGGTCGCCGAGAAACAGCGCTTCCTCGATGTCGTGCGTGACGAACAGCACGGTCGTGCCGATGCGCGACCAGATGTCGAGCAGCAGCGTCTGCATCATCCGGCGCGTCTGCGCGTCGAGCGCGCCGAACGGCTCGTCCATCAGCAGCACGCGCGGCCGGTTGATCAGCACGCGGGCGATCTCGACGCGCTGCTGCATGCCGCCGGACAGCTGCGAAGGGTAGTGCGCGCCGAAACCGCCGAGCCCGACGAGCTCGAGCAGTTCGGCCGCTTCGCGGCGGCGCTCCCGTGCGGGCACGCCTTTCATCTTCAGGCCGAACGCGACGTTGTCGATCACGCGCTTCCACGGAAACAGCGTGTGCTGCTGGAACACGAGCCCGCGATCGGGATGCGGGCGGTCGACGCGTTCGCCGTCGACCATGATCTCGCCATGCGTGGCCGCGACGTGGCCGGCGAGCGCGCCGAGCAGCGTCGATTTCCCGCAGCCGGACGGCCCGAGCACGCAGACGAATTCGCCGGGCGCGATGTCGACGTCGAGCGTATCGAGCGCCGCGAAGCGCGCATGCGGCGGGCCGAGTTCGATCGTCAGCGCGCGCACGCCGATGCGGCCGGGCGCGGGCGCGGCAAGGTCGACGACGCTCATGGCCGGCCTCCACGCGGTGCGTACCACGGCGTGAGCGCCGCGCCGATGCGCTTGACGAGCAGGCTGCTGCCCATCCCGAGCAGGCCGATCAGCGCCATGCCGACCACGATGTCCGGGTAGTTCTGCAACGTATAGGATTCCCACGTGAAATAGCCGATCCCGTACTGGCCCGCGATCATCTCGGCCGTGACGAGGCAGAACCACGCGGTGCCCATCCCGATCGACAGGCCCGTGAAGATCGACGGCGCGGCGCCGGGCAGGATCACTTCCGCATAGAGCGCGAGGCCGCGCGTGCCGAGGCTGCGCGCGGTCGCGACGAGTCGCGGGTCGACGGCTTCGGCGCCATGCACGGTATTGAGCAGGATCGGAAACAGCGCGCCGACGAACGTGATGAACATCATGCTCAGCTCGGACGACGGGAACATCAGGATCGCGAGCGGAATCCACGCGACGGCCGGAATCGGCCGCAGCATCTCGAGCGGCGGCAGCAGCGTGTCTTCGAGCGCGCGATAGCGGCCGATCGCGAGCCCGAGGCCGATGCCGGCGACCGCCGCCGCGACGAAGCCGGCCAGCACGCGCGTGATGCTCGCGAACAGGTGCATCGGCAGCTTCGGCGATTGCAGGAACGCTGCCAGCGCGGGGCCGACGTCGCTCGGCGCCGGTACGTTCGCGAACGTGACGATGCCGAGCGACAGCCGCCAGTGAACAGCGGCCTGCCACAGCGCGATGCAGGCGGCGAGCGACGCGATGCGCCATGCGCGGCGGCGCATCGGGGTCGAGCGGCGGCGCGCGGCGGAATGCGGCGAGCGGGTGTCACCGCTGCGCGGTGCATCGGCGAGACGGCGTTTGACGAGGTCGAGGGTGGCAGCCATGCGGAAGTCCGGTGTCGACGAATTGAAGGGGAAAGGCGCGCGACGTTCAGCGGGCGGCGAGCGCCTGCGCGGTGACGGTTTTCGCGGCCGCGTAGTCGACCACCGCGCCCGATACCTGCTGCGCGTACGCGTCGGCGCCCGACTTCAACAGGAACGCGGTGAGCACGCCGTGCGCGTCCTTCACGTACCACGCCTGGTCGGCGAACAGCTTCAGGCCGCTCGCATGGTCGTGCACGAACACCGCGCGCACCTTCGCGGACGGGCCGAGCTTGCCGAGCGCCACGAACGCGGCGGTGGGGCTCGCGTAGTTGCGTACCGGTTCGTCGCCGGCGAGCCACACTTGCGCGACGTCGTTGAAATCGCGGATCGGCTTGCCGGTCGTCGCATCGTTCGCGACGAGCGGCTGCTTGCCGTAGTGTTTCAACGCCGCGTCGTAATCGAGCCCGGACGCCTTGAACGCCGCGCGGATATAGCGGTCGTCGACGAACGTCGCGGGATCGGGCGCGGAGTCGGTCTTCTTCAGCAGCTTCAGCGTATCGATCGCCGTCGCGACCGCTTGCCGGTATTCGGGCTTCCACGTCAGGTCGCGGGTCTGGATGCCGAGCGGCCCGTGATACAGGTAGTCGACCGGCGCCTCGATGCCGGTGACCTTCTCGATCAGCAGGCTGTACTTTTCCGGGTTCTGCGCGAGCAGGCGGTTCGCTTCGATCGCGGCACGCAGATAGGCCACGACGATTTCCGGATAGCGCTGCGCGTAGTCCGCATCGACGAGCGCGCCGTGGAAGGTCGGCGCGTGGGTCTGCGCGCCGTCGTAGATCTTGCGCGCGATGCCGCGGTACGGGAACAGGTCGGCGAACGGCACGAAATCCGCATGCGCGTCGATCTTGTTCGCCTTCAGCGCGCTGCCGGCCACTTCGGGCGCCTGCGTGACGATGTTCACGTCGGTGTCGGGGTTCCAGCCCTGGGCCTTGATCGCGCGCAGCAGCATGCCGTGCGCGGTCGATGCGAACGGCACCGAGATCGTCTTGCCCTTCAGGTCGGCCAGTCCGCGCACCGTCGAATTCGACGGGACGACGATTCCGTTGCCGCTGCCGTCGATGCTGCCGTCGAGCACGGTGATGAACACGCTCTTGCGGCCGGCCTTGCGGAACGCCGCGCCGTTCAAGGCACCGGGGAAATCGGCCATCGCGCCGAAGTCGAGCTTGCCGGCGACCATCTCGTTGGTGAGCGGCGCGCCGGACGTGAAATCCTTCCACTGCACGTCGTATTTCACGTCCTGGTACTTGCCGGTGCGCGGCAGGTACTTGTCGAGCAGATGCAGTTCACGGATCAGCAGGCCGCCGGTCGCGCAGTTGATCGTCGTGTCCTGTGTGCCGATCGCGACGCGGATCGTCTCCGCATGCGCGAAACCGGTGGCGGCGACCGCGAGCGACGCGGCGAGCAGGCGAAACATCCGTAGCGTTGTTTTCATCAGTTGCTCCGAGAAACCCGGCCCTTCAGGACGGGGAGGAAAGGAGCGCCGCTGTTTGACAGCGGCATTCCACCGTTAAAATGGCCGGCACGATCCTTGGCGGGCGCCGCGCCGCGCCGCGTCAGCGCAGCAGGTAAGGAATGTCGACCTTGACCGCGCCGGTCGGGCAGTCGCGTTCGCACGGCATGCAGTACCAGCATTCGTCGAACTGCATGTAGGCCTTGCCCTTGGTGACGTCGATTGCGAGCAGGTCGAGCGGGCACACGTCGACGCACACGGTGCAGCCCTTGTCGGCGATGCACAGCGACTCGTCGATCGTCACGGGCGCGCTGCTGCGCTGGAAGATGTCGTGCGGGGTATGGGACATGGCAAGGTTCCTCAAAGGGCGGCCGCGAGCGCGGCCGGTTCGCGGATGCGCAACTGCGCGTAGGCGCCGCGTTCGTCGTCGGCGAGCGGCACGACGTACGGTTCGACCGGCCGCTTCTCGCTGCGCATCGCGCCCTCGGCATCCTTGCGCAACCACGTGTGGCAGAACCATTCGGCGTCGTTGCGGTGCGGAAAATCGACGCGATGGTGGTACAGCCCCCAGCGGCTTTCGGTGCGGAACAGCGACGCGCGCGCGGCCATTTCGGCGCAATCGCGGATCGCGTGCACTTCGGCCGCACGCATCAGCTCGTGCGGATTGTCGGCCTTTATTTCTTCGATATCCTCAATAATTCCGTCAAAACGTTGCAGCCCGATCTCCATCTTGCGCGTCACCTTCGGCGGTTGCAGGTAGTCGTTCACCATCCGGCGCAGCTTGTACTCGACCTGCGCCGGCGCCAGCCCGCGTTCGCGCAGCAGCGGCGCAAGCACGCGGGTGCGCTCGGCGTCGACCTGTTGGTCGTCCACCGGCGCGTGGTCGCGGCCGGCCACGTAGTCAGCTGCGTTTTGCCCGGCGAACCAGCCGTACGTGAATGCCCCGAGCATGTAGTTGTGCGGGACGGCCGCCATGTCGCCGGCCGCGTAAAGCCCCGGCACGGTCGTCTCGGCACGTGCGTTCACGTACACGCCCGACGCGCTGTGGCCGCTGCAGAAGCCGATCTCGGAGATGTGCATCTCGACCATCTGGCTGCGGTAGTCGGTGCCGCGCCCCGCATGGAAACGGCCGCGGCTCGGCCGTTCGTTCGTATGCAGGATCTGCTCGATGGTCCGGATCGTTTCTTCCGCGAGGTGGTCGAGCTTCAGGAACACGGGGCCGTTGCCGCTCTGCAGTTCCTGGTAGAACTCCCACATCATCTGGCCGCTCCAGTAGTCGCATTCGATGAAGCGTTCGCCCTTGCCGTTCGCGGTGAAGCCGCCCAGCGGCCCCGTCACGTATGCGCAGGCCGGGCCGTTGTAATCCTTGATCAGCGGATTGATCTGGAAGCATTCGAGGTTCGCGAGCGCGGCGCCCGCGTGATAGGCCATCGCGTAACCGTCGCCCGCGTTGGTCGGGTTCTCGTACGTGCCCATCAGGTAGCCCGACGCCGGCAGGCCGAGGCGGCCGGCCGCGCCGCAGCAGAGGATCACGGCCTTCGCGCGGATCACGTGGAATTCGGCGGTGCGGCAGTCGAAGCCGAGCACGCCGCTTGCGCGGCCGTGCGCGTCGGTCAGCACGCGCGTCGCGACGATCCGGTTGGTGATCGCGATGCGTGCGCGCTTCAGTTGCCGGTACAGCACCTTCTTGATGTCGTGGCCCTCCGGCATCGGCAGCACGTAGGAGCCCATGTGGTGGACCTTCTTCACCGCATAGTCGCCGGTGCCGTCCTTCTCGAACTTCACGCCCCAGCGGTCGAGCTGCTCGATGGTGGCGAAGCTGTGCGTCGCATACGCGTACACGGCTTCCTGGTCGACGATCCCGTCATTGGCGATCGTGATCTCGCGCGTGTACTGCTCGGGCGTCGCATGACCGGGGATCACCGCGTTGTTCAGGCCGTCCATCCCCATCGAGATCGCGCCGCTGCGTTTCACGTTGGCCTTCTCCAGCAGCAGCACGCGCAGCGACGGATCGCGCTCCTTCGCCTTGATGGCCGCCATCGGGCCGGCCGTGCCGCCGCCGACCACGACGATGTCGTATTCGTGCACATGGGTATTCATCGCGGGCTCCTTGCAGGTTTGCGCGCCTTCTGCCGGTCGACGCGCAGCCGGTACTGGAAGGCGTCGCCGCGGAAGTAGAGGTATTCGTAGTCGATCGGCGCGCCCGACGCATCGTGCGTGAGGCGCTCGATGCGCAGCACGGGGCTGCTTTCCTCGACATGCAGCGCGTCGACGATTTCGTCGTCCGCGAGGATCGCGTCGATCGACACGTCGGCATGGCCGAGCGGGATCCCGCAGTCGTTCTCGAGGATCAGGAAGATGTCGCGGGTCGCGAGATCGGCGCCGGCGAGGCGCTTGCCGAGCGCTTCGGGCACCCAGGTCTGTTCGAGCGACACGGGTTCGCGGTTCAGCAGCCGCACGCGATGGATCTCGACGAGCGGCGCGCCTTCCGGCACGTTCAGCTTCGTCGCGAGATGGCGATCGGCCTTCACGGTGCGCAGGCTGCGCAACTGGTTGACGATCTCGTAGCCCATCGACGACATCGCCTCGGCAAAACCCTGCAGCGACGTCACGTTCTGGAACGCCTTCGGCTTCGACACGAACGTGCCCTTGCCGTGCAGCTTGAACAGCAGGCCTTCCTTCTGCAGGTCGCCGAGCGCCTGGCGCACCGTGATGCGGCTCACGTCGAACATCGCGCAGAGCTCGTGCTCGGACGGCATCCGGCTGTGCGGCGCATAGGTGCCGTCGAGAATGCGCGCGCGCAGCGTGTCCTTGATCTGCACGTAGAGCGGGGCCGCCGACAGCGGCACGACGTTGGGTGGGGTCATCGGTCAACTTGTTATGACAAGACGGGGCGAGTGTAGCCAGCGCAAGGGCGCGTCCCAACCAACGATTTCTGATTTCGAATTTCCCGTTGTGGAAAAGCGGGCGACAGATGGCAGGCGGCGAGACGAGCGCATGATCCGACCCTTGCAAGCCGCGTGGAATCGCCGACAATAAAAAATCCCCGGCCCATGCACCGCGCCTGTCGATTTCCCGATACGTCGCCCGTCGTATCGATATCGAGCGGGCAGCGCGCCGCGCCATGCGGCCGCCACCCGGTTTCCGCGAACGGCGCAACGAACGAGGAGAGGCCACATGACACGCCACATGCCGGATTCCCGATACCGCTGGGTGATCGTCGCCGCGGGCGGCCTGATGGGCTGCGTCGCGATCGGCGCGATGTTCTCGTTGCCGGTGTTCCTGCGGTCCATCGCGCGCGATACGGGCTGGTCGATGACCGGCATTTCCGCGGCGATGACGCTTGGCTTCATCGCGATGGCGTTCGCCAGCATGGCGTGGGGCAGCCTGTCGGACCGCGTCGGCACGCGCCCGGTCGTCATCGCGGGCGCCGTGCTGTTGTCGGCGAGCCTGGCGCTGGCGAGCCGCGCGCCGTCGCTGCTCGTGTTCCAGTTGACCTTCGGCCTGGCCGTGGGCAGTGCGACGGCCGCGATATTCGCGCCGATGATGGCGTGCGTGACCGGCTGGTTCGACACGCACCGCAGCCTCGCGGTATCGCTCGTGTCGGCCGGCATGGGGATGGCGCCGATGACGATGGCGCCGCTGGCCGCCTGGCTCGTGTCGGTGCGCGACTGGCGCACGTCGATGCTGCTGATCGCCGCGCTGGCGGCCGTCGTGATGATCCCGGTGTCGCTGCTGGTGCGCCGGGCGCCCGCGCTCGATCCTGCATCCGCCCACGCGGCGCCTGCGCCTGCGTCGGCCGGCGCGCCCGCCGCGATGTCGGTCGCGGATGCGCTGCGTTCGCCGCAGTTCATGGTGTTGGTGCTGACCAATTTCTTCTGCTGCGCGACCCATTCGGGCCCGATCTTCCATACGGTCAGCTACGCGGTGACCTGCGGGATTCCGCTGATCGTCGCGGTATCGATCTACAGCGTCGAAGGGCTGGCGGGCATGGGCGGCCGGATCGCGTTCGGGGTCCTCGGCGATCGCCTCGGCGCGAAGCGCATGCTGGTGGCGGGGCTGCTCGCGCAGGCGCTCGGCGCGCTCGGCTACTACTTCGTGCGCACGCTCGACGGCTTCTACGCGGTCGCGACGCTGTTCGGCTTCATCTATGCGGGCGTGATGCCGCTGTATTCGGTGCTCGCGCGCGAGAACTTTCCGCTGCGGATGATGGGCACCGTGATCGGCGGCTGCGCGATGGCCGGCAGCCTCGGGATGGCCGCGGGCCCGGTCGCCGGCGGGCTGATCGTCGATGCGTTCGGCAGCTACGGCTGGCTGTACCTCGGCTCGTTCGCGATCGGGCTCGGCGCGTTCCTGATCGCGACGATGTTCCGTCCGTTCGCGAAGGCGCGGCCGGAAACGGTGACGGCGTAAGCGGGCAGCGGAAGCAGGGCGGCTGGCGTTTTGCCGGGTCGGCAGGCGCCTGCTGGATCGTCGTGGATAAATACGTCGTGGATAAATAAATGGCCCGGACCTCACCTCCGTCGGGAGGCGTCCGAACGGCGCTCAGCCTGCTGCGGCGCAGCAGAGCGGCAAGTGACGGCGATCGGCGCGCATGCACTGCGATTCGGCCCCTAAAAATACAATATCGAGCATGTATTCGAAGGGCCTGTCATACCGGCGTCACCCTGCTAGAATTCGGCCTGCCGCATTGTTCCGATTGACTGATGAGATTGCTTGACGCCCTGGTCGAACAACGTATTGCCGCCGCCGCCGCGCGGGGCGAGTTCGACGATTTGCCGGGTACCGGCGCGCCGCAGGCGCTGGACGACGACCTGCTCGTGCCCGAGGAGGTGCGGGTGGCCAACCGTATCCTGAAGAACGCGGGCTTCGTGCCGCCGGCCGTCGAGCAACTGCGCGCGCTGCGCAACCTGCACGACGAAGTGCAGGCGGTCAGCGACCGTGCCGCGCGCTGCCGGCTGCAGGCGAAGATCCTCGCGCTCGACATGGCGCTCGAATCGCTGCGCGGCGGCCCGATGGTGATGCCGCGCGACTACTGCCGGCGCATCGCGGAACGCCTGTGCGAGCGCGGGCTCGACGAAGCGTCCGCCGAAGCGGGGCCGATGTGACGTCCGACGCGCTGCACGACGCAGCCCGCTCGGCAGCCGCCGCGGCCACTGATCCCGCCGCCGATTCTCCCGTTCAAGAAACCGCGCCCGCATCGGTGCGCGACCTGCATTTCATGCGTCTTGCACAAGCCGCCGCCGAAGAGGCGCGCGCGGCCGGCGAAGTGCCGGTCGGCGCGGTGCTCGTGCGCGGCGACGAAGTGATCGCCCGCGGCTTCAACCATCCGATCGGCGGGCACGACCCGTCCGCGCATGCCGAAATGGCCGCGCTGCGCATGGCCGCGCAGCAGTTGCAGAATTACCGGATGCCGGGCTGCGAGCTGTACGTGACGCTCGAGCCGTGCCTGATGTGCGCAGGCGCGATCATGCACGCCCGCATCGCGCGGGTCGTCTATGGCGCGGCCGACCCGAAGACGGGCGCGTGCGGCAGCGTGATCGACGCATTCGCGAATCCGCAGCTGAACCACCACACCGAAGTGACCGGCGGCGTGCTCGCCGACGAGTGCGGCGCCGCGCTGAAGTCGTTCTTCGCCGAGCGCCGGCGCGCGCTGCGCGAGGCGCGGCTCGCCCGCGACGCCGAATCCGGCGCGTCATAGGCCACCTCTTGCCGCGCCCGGCGTCCCGGGCGTGCACGGTTTTCGTGAACCGGACCCGGTTCGGACCCTCTAAGCAGGTTTGACGACCCCGACACCTTTCGCCATGTCCTTCCAGCCCGCCGCGTCCTACACCATCCGCCTGCTGGCGCCGTCCGGCTATCCGCACGACCCCGACGCGATCAACCGCGCGCTCGAGCGCCTCAGCACCGCGCAGCAGCGCATCGAGAACATCGAGGCGACGCAGCGGCGCTTCCAGCGTTTCGGCGGCACTGACGGCGAGCGGGCAGGCGACCTGAACCGCCTCGCCGATCCCGGGCGGCCGCTGCCGGACATCGCGCTCGCGGTGCGCGGCGGCTACGGCGCCGCGCGCATCCTGCACGGGCTCGACTATCGCGGGCTCGAACGCCGGCTGCGCGACCAGCCGATCGCGCTCGTCGGTCACAGCGATTTCACGGCGATCCAGCTGGCGCTGTACGCGAAGGCGCGCATCAAGACGTTCGGCGGTCCGATGCTGTCGGCGGATTTCGGCGCGGAAACGCCGAGCGACTTCACGATGCAGCATTTCTGGCAGACGCTGACGCAGCCCAGCACGACGATCGTCGCCGATGCACCGCAGGTGCAGACGGCGAACGTGACGGGCACGCTGTGGGGCGGCAACCTCGCGATCCTCACGTCGCTGGTCGGCACGCCGTACATGCCCGACATCGAGGGCGGCATCCTGTTCATCGAAGACGTCAACGAGCAGCCGTTCCGGATCGAGCGGATGATCTATCAACTGCACCTGTCGGGGCTGCTCGCGCGGCAGCAGGCGCTGGTGCTCGGCCAGTTCACCGGCGCGCGGCCGTTCGAGTACGACAACGGCTACGACATGCAGGCGATGATCGACCAGGTGCGCGCGGTGGTCGGGATTCCGGTCGTCACGGGGCTCCAGTTCGGCCATGTGCCCGACCTGCTGACGCTGCCGTTCGGCGCACAGGCGCAGTTGGTCGCGAACGCGCACGGGTTCCGGCTCACGCTGTCGGACTATCCGCATCTCGGCTGATGCCGGCGCCGGCGCGATCGATCGAAAGGCGGGGCTCCCCGCCTTTTTCTTTATGTAAGTGCGCAACTAACGGTTCATATTTTTCGTCGACGTCGACACGATTTTCGCCCGGTTTTGCACCATTTTTGTCAACAAAATGGCCGGGAGGGTATACGTCCAGAAGTGCCTCCGTCTTGCCCGTCTGGCTTGCCGTGCATGGATTTCGTGCGCACCGCACCGAATGAGAACACGCTGGCGCACGCCGATTGTGCGAAATGCCGCAAAAGAATTGTTGACAATCTTTATGTCCGCCCTAGGATGAGGACCATCACACGATGCAGATCATGAACGAGCCCGATTCCACTCCGTCCGGTGCAGCCGGCCCCGAAGCGATCGCCGAGCGGATTCGCACCGCGATCCTCGAGCATCGGCTCGCGCCGGGCGCGAAGCTGACGGAGGCGCAGCTCTGCGACGTGTTCGGCGTGAAGCGCGGGACGATCCGCCAGGCGCTCGCGCAGCTCGCGACCGACAAGCTGGTCGACCTCGAGCCGAACCGCGGTGCGTTCGTCGCAAGCCCGACGCTGCAGGACGTGCACGAGGTGTTCGAGATGCGCCGGATCATCGAGCTTGCCGTGGTCGAACGGCTCGCGACCGGCCCCGGCGCCAAGCGGCTGAAGGGCGTCGCCGCGCTGATCGACAAGGAGCGCAAGGCGTTCGAGCGGCACGACTTCGCGGCATGGATCCGGCTGTCGGGCGAATTCCACACGGCGCTCGCGACGCTGATGGGCAATGCGACGCTCAGCGAGTGCCTCGAAGGGCTCGTCGCACGCTCGACGCTGATGTCGGCGCTGTACGAATCGCACGGGCGCAGCCCGTGCTCGTGCGACGACCACGACGAGATCCTCGCCGCGCTGGAGGCGGGCGATCCGAAGCAGGCGGTCACGCTGATGGCGCGCCACCTGCAGCATGTCGAACTGAAGATGCTGGACCGGCCCGCGCAAGGGCAGGTCGATTTGCGCGAAGTGTTCGGCGGCGCCTGAGCGGCGACGCGAACCCGGCCGCGCGCCACAGAACGAGCGAAATGCGGGCCCGCGGTGTTTGCCGCGGGCCGCTGGTCCGACTCCGGGCGACGATCCGGAGCGATATCGATGACGGTGGAGCGGCCTGGCGGCCGCGTCAAGGAGAAGTCATGGCTCAGTTCAGTGTGGCGCACGACAGCGCCTATCCGGCGGAAGAAGGCGGCGAGGGCGGCGGTCCGGCGTTGCCGGATGGTTACAGCGAACGTCTGTACAACGAAGATTTGGCACCCCTTAAAAATCAGACCTGGGGCTCGTACAACATCTTCGCGTTCTGGATGTCGGACGTGCACAGCGTCGGCGGCTACGTGTTCGCGGGCAGTCTGTTCGCGCTCGGGCTGACGAGCTGGCAAGTGCTGATCGCGCTGATCGTCGGTATCGGCCTCGTGAACGCGCTGTGCAACCTGATCGCGCGGCCGAGCCAGCAGATCGGCGTGCCGTACCCGGTCGCGTGCCGCGCGACCTTCGGCGTGCTTGGCGCGAACGTGCCGGCCGTGATCCGCGGGCTGATCGCGATCGCGTGGTACGGCATCCAGACTTATCTCGCGTCGAGCGCGCTCGTGATCGTCGTGCTGAAATTCTTCCCGCAATGGCTGCCGTATGCGGACGTCCATCGCTACGGCTTCCTCGGGCTGTCGGCGGTCGGCTGGGCCGGCTTCATGCTGCTGTGGGTGCTCCAGGCGTTCGTGTTCTGGAACGGCATGGAGACGATCAAGAAGTTCATCGACTTCGCGGGCCCGGCCGTCTATGTCGTGATGTTCATCCTGGCCGGTTACATGGTGTGGCGGGCGGGCTGGCGCAACATCGGCATCAACCTCGGCGGCGTCAAGTATCACGGCGCGGAGGTGATCCCGGTGATGATCACCGCGGTGTCGCTCGTCGTGTCGTACTTCTCCGGACCGATGCTGAACTTCGGCGATTTCTCGCGCTACTGCCGCTCGTTCGGCGACGTGAAGCGCGGCAATTTCTGGGGGCTGCCGGTCAACTTTCTCGCGTTCTCGCTCGTCACGGTGATCACCACCGCCGCAACGCTGCCGGTGTTCGGCGAACTGATCACCGACCCGGTCGCGACGGTCGGCCGCATCGACCATCCGACCGCGGTGATCCTCGGCGCGCTGACGTTCACGATCGCGACGATCGGCATCAACATCGTCGCGAACTTCGTGTCGCCCGCGTTCGATTTCTCGAACGTCGCGCCGCGCCTGATCAGCTGGCGCGCAGGCGGGATGCTCGCCGCCGTCGCGTCGATCTTCATCACGCCGTGGAACCTGTTCAACAACCCGGCCGTGATCCACTACACGCTCGACGTGCTCGGCGCGTTCATCGGCCCGCTGTACGGCGTGCTGATCGCCGACTTCTACCTCGTCAAGCGTGGCCGCCTCGTGCGCGACGACCTGTACACGATGTCGGAAAGCGGCGCCTATTGGTACACGGGCGGCGTGAACCGCCGCGCGCTCGCCGCGCTGCTGCCGGCCGCGGTGATCGCGGTGGTCTGCGTGATGGTGCCGGGCTGGCAGGCCCTCGCGAATTTCTCGTGGTTCATCGGCGCGGGGCTCGGCTTCGTGTTCTACCGGCTGCTCGCGAGCGCGAAGGCGTAAGGAGCATGCGATGAAGATCCGACTGATCAATCCGAATACGACGCAGCGGATGACCGACGTGATGGGCCGCTGCGCGAGGGAGGTCGCGGCCGCCGGCACCGAGATCGTGGCCGTGAGCCCGCCGATGGGGCCGCCGTCGATCGAAGGGTATTACGACGAGGCGCTCGCGACACCGGGGCTGCTCGCCGAGATCGCGCAGGGCGAGCGCGACGGCTGCGACGCGTACGTGATCGCGTGTTTCGGCGATCCGGGCCTGTATGCGGCGCGCGAGCTCGCGCGCGGGCCGGTGATCGGCATCGCCGAGGCCGCGATGCATGCGGCGAGCGTGCTCGCGCCGGGCTTTTCGGTCGTCACGACGCTCGCGCGCACCTGCGGGATGGCGTGGCACCTCGCGGAGCGCTACGGGATGAAGCGGTTCTGCCGCAACGTGCGCGCGACCGACGTCGCGGTGCTCGAACTCGACCGGCCCGGCTCGGCCGCGCGCCGGATCATCGTCGACGAATGCCGGCGCGCGCTCGACGAGGACGGCGCCGACGCGATCGTGCTCGGCTGCGCGGGGATGGCCGAATTCGCGCACGAGATCGAGCAGCAGATCGGCGCGCCCGTGGTCGAGGGCGTCACGGCGGCTGTGAAGTGGGCCGAGGCGCTCGTCGCGCTGCGCCTCGCGACCGCGAAGCGCGGCGACTACGCGCGGCCGCTGCCGAAGCGCTACGACGGCGCGTTCGCCCGCTTCAGCCCGCCGGACGGGGAGGCGGCGGAATCTCCGCCGAATTTGCCGCAACCGCACATACACACCGTCTGACATGCACTATCTGCGCCGCTGTATGGGCGCGTATGAACGTTTTCGCTACACTGGGCCGTCATCGCATCGGCTGGTGCGGCCGCCTCCGGCACCGCGCGGTCGATGCGAACCCATTATTCGCGCCCGCTCGTTCAGCGCGCTCATTCAGCCCGCTTATTTAGCCTGCTTTCGCCGCACTTCGAACCATGCCACTCGATCCCAACTATCCCCGCGACCTGATCGGCTACGGCCGCCATCCCGTGCAGGCGAACTGGCCGGGGCGCGCCCGCGTCGCCGTGCAATTCGTGCTGAATTACGAGGAGGGCGGCGAGAACTGCGTGCTGCACGGCGATCCGGGCTCCGAGCAGTTCCTGTCCGAAATCGTCGGCGCGGCCGCGTATCCGGACCGCCACATGAGCATGGAGTCGATCTACGAATACGGGTCGCGGGCCGGCGTGTGGCGCATCCTGCGCGAATTCGAGAAGCGCGGGCTGCCGCTGACGGTGTTCGGCGTCGGCATGGCGATCGAGCGTCATCCGGAGCTCGCGCGGGCGTTCGTCGAACTCGGCCACGAGATCGCGTGCCACGGCTGGCGCTGGATTCACTACCAGAGCATGACGCCGGAACTCGAAGCCGAGCACATGCGCCTCGGGATGGAAGCGATCGAGCGCGTGACGGGCGAGCGCCCGCTCGGCTGGTATACCGGCCGCGACAGCCCCAACACGCACCGCCTGGTCGCCGAATACGGCGGCTTCCTGTACGACTCCGACAACTACGGCGACGACCTGCCGTTCTGGATGGACGTCGAAGTGTCGGGCGGCCGCACGTCGCCGCAACTGATCGTGCCGTATACGCTCGACACGAACGACATGCGTTTCGCGACGCCGCAGGGCTTCAATACCGGCGATCACTTCTTCGACTACCTGCGCGACGCATTCGACGTGCTGTACGCGGAGGGCGACGAAGCGCCGAAGATGCTGTCGATCGGCATGCATTGCCGGCTGCTCGGCCGGCCAGGCCGGTTCCGCGGGCTGCAGCGGTTCCTCGATCACATCGAGAAGCACGATCGCGTATGGGTGACGCGCCGTGTCGATATCGCGCGTCACTGGCGTGAACATCATCCGTATCAGCCCAATCATCGAAACGAAGGGAAAGCATGAAGGCGATGCGCTACACGTTGGAACAACTGAACACGATGGCGCCGAGCGCATTTGTCGCGGCGCTGTCCGGGATCTTCGAACATTCGCCGTGGGTGGCCGAGGTCGCCGCGGGTCAACGGCCGTTCGCGAGCATCGATGCGCTGCACCGGACGATGTCGAATGCGGTGGAAACCGGCGGCGAAGCGCGCCAGCTCGCACTGATCAACGCTCACCCGGAACTGGCCGGCAAGGCCGCCGTGCGCGGCGAACTGACGGCGGAGTCGACCCGCGAGCAAAGCGGCGCGGGCCTCGACCAGTGCACGCAGGAAGAATTCGACAAGCTGCTGACGCTGAACCGCACGTATCGCGAGAAATTCGGCTTCCCGTTCATCCTCGCGGTGCGCGGCTATGACCGCCACGGCATCATCGCGAACTTCGAGTCGCGCGTGAATCATTCGCGCGCCGAGGAGTTGCGCGCGAGCCTCGACCAGATCTACCGGATCGCACGCTTTCGCCTCGACGACCTGATCGACGCCTGACATCGCCGCCCGACGCGGCCGCCTGACATCGCAATCCGGTCCGCTGCGTCGCGGCGGCCCGATCGCCTCACTGAAACAAGGAAACATCATGGCTGTTCCGCTTCTCGATCCGAACGCACCCGATTTCACGCGGCGCTACGTGAATCTTGCCGACCCGCGTCTCGGTGCGCAGGCGCTCGAGGCCAGCGACGATTTCTTCGCGCCGAAGGACCGGATGCTGAACCCCGAGCCGGCCGTCTTCATCCCCGGCAAGTACGACGACCACGGCAAGTGGATGGACGGCTGGGAAACGCGCCGCAAGCGCACGACCGGCTACGACTGGTGCATCGTCAAGCTCGCGCGCCCGGGCGTGATCAAGGGCTTCGACATCGACACGAGCCACTTCACCGGCAACTTCCCGCCGGCCGCGTCGATCGAGGCCGCGTTCGTGGCCGACGGCGCACCGACGCAGGCGACCGAGTGGGTCGAGATCGTGCCGTCGACGACGCTGCAGGGCAACAGTCATCACTACGTCGAAGCGAGCGACGCACGGGCGTTCACGCATCTGCGCGTGAACATCTACCCGGACGGCGGCATCGCGCGCCTGCGCGTGTACGGCCAGCCGCAGCTCGACTGGGCCGGCGCGAGCGCGACCGAGCAGTTCGACCTCGCGGCGATGGAAAACGGCGGTTACGTGGTGGCCGCGAACAACCAGCACTTCGGCGTCGCGTCGAACCTGCTGCTGCCGGGCCGCGGCGTGAACATGGGCGACGGCTGGGAAACCCGCCGCCGCCGCGAACCGGGCAACGACTGGGCGATCATCGCGCTCGCGCAGCCGGGCGTGATCCGCAAGATCGAAGTCGATACCGCGTTCTTCAAGGGCAATTACCCGGATCGGTGCTCGATCCAGGCCGCCTATGTGTCGGGCGGCACCGACAGCTCGCTGATCACGCAGTCGATGTTCTGGCCGGTGCTGCTCGGCGAACAGAAGCTGCAGATGGACAAGCAGCACTACTTCGAACACGACATCGCGTCGCTCGGCCCCGTCACGCACGTGCGACTGAACATCATTCCGGACGGCGGCGTGTCGCGCCTGCGCCTGTGGGGGACGCTCGACAAATGAAGACGCTTGCCATCGAACCGCTGACCAAGGAAGCCTTCGCGCCGTTCGGCGACGTGATCGAAACGGAAGGGGCGAAGCAGATCCCGATCAACCTCGGCACGACGATCCGCTTTCACGATCTCGCGAAAGTCGACGTGACCGATGAAGGCGGCCGCACGCTCGTCAACCTGTTCCGCGGCCAGCCGCGCACGCTGCCGTTCGAAGTGAAGATGCTGGAGCGGCACCCGCTCGGCAGCCAGGCGTTCGTGCCGCTGAACGACCAGCCGTATCTCGTCGTCGTCGCGCCCGCGGGCGATCTCGATCCGGCGAAGATCCGTGCGTTCGTGACGAGCGGCTGGCAGGGCGTTAATTACGCGAAGGGCGTGTGGCATCACCCGCTGATCGCGTTGGGCGGCGTCAGCGACTTCATCGTCGTCGATCGCGGCGGTGACGGCCTGAACCTGAACGAGCAGGACCTGCAGGAGTCGCTGTGGCTCACCGAGGATGCACTGGATGCGGTGACGGCCTGAGTCAGGATGATCTGGTCGTCCGCCTGTCGAAACCCGCGCAACCTGCGCGGGTTTTTTTATGCGCGTCGCTTTCCTGCGAATCAGGGTGACGCTGCCTTGCGCATATCGCGCGAACCCTGGCCGCCGCGCCGCCGGTTCGCGACCGGCGCATGCTGCGCCATCAGCCCGGCGACCCAGTCGACGAATACGCGCAGCTTCGCGCTGACGTGCCGGTTCGGCGGGAATGCGACATACATCGGCATCGGTTCGAGTTGCCATGCCTCGAACAGCGGCACCAGTTCGCCGCTCGCACGATACGCGGCGGCCATGTAGTCGGGCAGCCACAGGATGCCGAGCCCGGCGAGGCCGGCAGCGAGGTACGCATTGCCGTCGTCGACCGCGAGCACGTAGCGCCCGCGTACGTGCACCTGTTCGCCGTCGCGTGCCATCGCGAACGGCAGCGTCTTGCCGGTGCGCGCCCACAGAAAGCCGACGACCCGGTGATGTGTGTCCTCGAGTTCGCCCGGATACGACGGCGTGCCGGCGCGCGCGAGATAGGCGGGCGACGCGTACACGCCGAGCCGCAGGTCGCCGATGTGGCGCGCGACCAGCGAGCGGTCGGTCGGTTCGCCACCGCGCACGACGCAATCGACGTTCTCGCCGATCACATCGACCACGCGGTCGCTCACGCCCATGTCGAGCTGGAGGTCCGGATAGCGCGCATGGAACGCGGGTAGCGCGGGGATCAGGATCAGGCGCGCGAACGGAGTCGGCACGTCCACGCGCAGCCGCCCGCGCGGCGACGCCGACGCCGCGGACAGGCTCGTTTCGGCATCGTCCATATCGGCCAGCAGCCGCACGACGCGCTCGTAGTAAGCGGCGCCGTCCGCGGTGACGACGACCTTGCGGGTAGTGCGGTTGAACAGCTTCACGCGCAGCCGCGCTTCGAGCTGCTGCACCAGTTGCGTGACGGTGGTGCGGCTCATGTGCAGCGTGTCGGCCGCCTTCGTGAAGCTGCCGGCTTTCACCACGCGGGCGAACGCCTGCATTGCGTCGAATCGATCCATCGGGTCGGGTCTCCGCGTCGGTCGCAGATTGTTTGGCGTGACCAAACAGTGTTGGACAAGGTTGCCGGTTTATCCGCCGCGCAACGGTCCTTAAAGTGCCTTCATCGTTGATGCACGGGCATGCCGCCCCACCGACCGATGGAGGTGTCGAATGGCAAAGCGTAGCGTAGTTTTCCCGCCGGGTCGTCAGGCGCTGTACGACCGCAACCGTTATTCGCCGGCGCTGCGCGCGAACGGCTTCCTGTTCGTGTCCGGGCAGGTCGGCAGTCGCGAGGACGGCTCGCCCGAGCCGGAACTGGGCGCGCAGGTCCGCCGCGCGTTCGACAACCTGAATGCGGTATTGCGCGCGGCCGGCTGCACGTTCGACGACGTCGTCGACGTGACGGTGTTCCTCGTCGACCCCGAAGCGACGTTCGAGCGGGTCTAGGAGATCGTGCCCGAATACTGGGGCGATGCACCGCATCCGACGCTGACCGCCGTCGGCGTGACTTGGCTGTACGGCTTCCAGTTCGAGATCAAGGTGATCGCGCGGTTGCCGGAGGCGGTTGGCGGGTGAGCATTGGGCGCCCGGGTTTCAGTTCGGGCGCGCATCACGGCGCGACGGCCGGCTCGTGTTCATACGCGCGATGCAGCAGCGCGACGAACGACGACGAATCGGGCAGCGTCGCCGTGCCGAGCCGGCGCACCGCGATTGCCGGCGTCCACGAATTCATCACGACGGCGCCGGCCAGCGACGGCAGGTCGGCCGGTTTCACTTCACGGTCGTGCTGCGCGACGCCGAGGCGGGCCAATTGCCGCCGCAGGATGCCCATCGTGACACCGCCGAGCATGCCGGCCACCGGCCACACGACCGCGTCGCCGGTCCAGAACGCCAGGTTCCAGATCGAACCTTCGCTGATGCGCCCGTGGCGATCGATGAACGCCGCATCGTCGAAACCCTGTGCGACCGCGCGGCGCAGAAAGTGCGTTTTCGCGACTTCGCCGACGTGCTTGATGGTCGGCAGCACGCGCTCGTAGCCGAACAGCGCGAGATCGAGCGGGCCCGCGGGCCCTGACGACGCCGCAGCGGTGCGTACCAGCACGTCGAGTGTTTCGTCGGCGCGCGGCGCGACGAATTCGCCGGTCGTCGCATGAACGGTCGCGGTCAGCGACAGCGCCGACGGCGCGTGCTCGAGCCCGGCACGCAGGAATGCGCGCATCCGTGCGTCGGGCAGCGCCTGCCCGAACAGCGCGTTCGATGCGTCGCGCAGCCGGGCGAGATGCAGGTCGAGGCCGCGCACGCGGCCGTCGCGGACCTGCATTGCGGTGAAATGCGCGTGGCCCGCGAAAGCCAGCGCGGCGAGTGCATCCGGCGGGGCAGTCGTGCCGTTGAGTTGAGTGACGGACGGGAACGAGGCAATGGTCATCGGCACATCTCCGGGTTCGGCCGCGAGCACGGGGCGGCGCGCGGCATCTTCAAGAACGGCTATTGTTTGCTGATTGATGGCGTCGTGAAAAACGAGTAGTTTTCGGACGGTCATCAAATTCCTTTTGAAGATAGATGGAACGCATGTGGCCCGGTACGCGCGCGCTGAGGACGTTCGATGCAGCGGCGCGGCACCTGAATTTCTCGCGGGCGGCCGACGAGGTCGGGTTGACGCCGGCCGCCGTCAGTCACCAGATCAAGGAAATCGAAGCGCAGCTCGGCATGGACCTGTTCGTGCGTACGAGCCGCAGTATCCGGCTGACGCCGGCCGGCGCCGTGCTGGCCGGCGCGGCCGCCGACGCGCTGGCGGGCCTGCACCGTGCGACCGCACGGGCGCGCCGCCTCGCGCGCGAGCAGACCGAACTGCGCGTGTCGGTCGGCGCACGCTTCGCGACGCACTGGCTGTTGCCGCGCCTGCCGCGTTTCAGGGCCGCGCATCCAACGTTCGAACTCACGTTCGACATCACCGACCGCCTGCGCGATTTCGACGACGACGATGTGGACGTCGCGATCCGCTTCGGCACCGGGCGTTACCGCGATGCAGGTGCGCAGCGCCTGTTCGGCACGTCGGTCGTTGCAGTCGGCAGCCCGGCGCTGCTGTCGGACGGGCCGCCGCCGCGCGTGCCGCGCGACCTGCTGCGCTACACGCTGTGCCACGCCGACTGCGAAGTCGACGGCGTGCGCTGGCCACGCTGGTCGGCATGGATGGCGGCAGCCGGGGTCGCGGGCTTCGACGACAGCCGGTGCGTCGCGTTTCCGGATTCGAGCCATGTGGTGCAGGCCGTGGCGGACGGCGCGGCGGTCGGGCTGGCCGAGCCGCACATGATCGCGCGCGATCTCGCGGACGGGCGCCTCGTGCGACTGTTCGACGTGAGCGTCGACGTGGCGCCCGCGCTCGCGTATCACGTCGTGTATCCGGCGCACCTGCAGGACGATCCGCGTATCGTCGCGTTGCGCGGCTGGCTCGCGGACGAAGTCGCGATGGTGCGCGTGTAGCGCGTGCTATCGATGCCCGCATCGCCACCACACGACGTCCGGTTCCGGGCGCGATCCTCCGATGAGCCTGCCTGAAAACGACCTCGCGGTCCTGCTGCGCACGATGCGGCCCGAACTGCATCCGGGCGCGTTCGCGTTCATCTCGCTGCCGCACGACGCCGACGTATCGGTATCCGAAATGATCGCGACGTTCCGCGAAGCGGAAGGGCTGACGGTCGTGGTCGACGAGGAGACGGCCGCGCGTCGCGGCTGGCCGGTGCTGTTTCGCGCCGCCTGGATCACGCTGACCGTGCATTCCGACCTCGCGGCCGTCGGCCTCACGGCCGCATTCGCGCGGGCGCTCGGCGCGGCCGGCATCAGCTGCAACGTGATGGCCGCCGCGTACCACGATCACATCTTCGTGCCGTTCGACGACGGCCCGCGCGCACGCGATGCACTCGTCGCACTGCAGCGCGACGCGATGCGCAGGTAGCGCGCGAAGGGCATGCCGCGCAGGCAAAAAAACGGGCCCGTCACCGGGCCCGCGAACGGAGAGGATGGCGCCGGCGAATGACTTCCGGCGCCTGACGGGCGGCTTACTTGACCGCGCCGCCCTCGAACCAGGCGGCGAGTTTCGTCCGCTCGTCGTCGGTCATGTGCGTGACGTTGCCGATCGGCATCGCCTTCAGGCGCACGGCCTGGTCGTAGATGCGCTGCGCGTTCTTCGACACTTCGTCCGGCGTGTCGAACATCACGCCCGCGGGCGCGCTGCCCATCAGCGTCGGCTTGGCCGAGTGGCACTCGACGCAGCGCTGCTGCAGGATCGGCATGATGTCGTTGATCACGATCTTCGGTGCGTTGGCCGCTTGCGCTTCCGGGGCGACCGGCTTCGGCATCGTCCACACCAGCGCGCCCGACAGCAGCGCGACGCCGCCGATCGGCAGGTACCACAGCTGCTTGCCGCGGTGACGCATCACGAAGAACTGGCGAATCAGCGCGCCGGCCAGCATGATCAGCACGAGCACGACCCAGTTGAACTTGTTCGTGTACGTCATCGCGTAGTGGTTCGACAGCATCGCGAACACGACCGGCAGCGTGAAGTACGTGTTGTGCACCGAGCGCTGCTTGCCGCGCTTGCCGTAGATCGGGTTCGGTTCTTCGCCCTTGAGCATCTTGTCGACCATCTTGCGCTGGCCCGGGATGATCACGAAGAACACGTTCGCCGACATGATCGTCGCGAGCATCGCGCCGACGATCAGGTAGGCGGCACGGCCCGAGAAGATGTGGCACGCGAGGTATGCCGCGACGACGACGTAGAGGCCGACGCAGATGCCGAGCACGCGATCGTTGGTGCCGAGAATGCGGCACAGCGAGTCGTAGACGATCCAGCCGGCCGCGAGGAAGCCGAGCGCGGACGCGACGGCGACCACCGGGCCCATGTCGAGCACGTTCTTGTCGATCAGGTACGTATTCGGGGCGAGCAGGTACAACACGAAGAACAGCGTGAAGCCCGACAGCCACGTCGTGTACGACGGCCACTTCGACCAGTGCAGGTCATCGGGCATTTCCGGCGGGGCGACCGTGTACTTCTGCATGTTGTAGAAACCGCCGCCGTGGACGTGCCACAGCTCGCCGAACACACCGCGCTTGCGCTGGTTCGGGTCGGTCGGCGGTTTCAGGCTGTTGTCGAGCGCGACGAAATAGAACGACTCGCCGATCCACGCAATGGCGACGATGACGTGCAGCCATCGCAGTGCGAGGTTCAGCCAGTCGGTGATGAAGCCTTCCATGAAACTCCTCCAGACTCAGATCGTTTGTCTTGATGCAGGCGCTGCTTCGATTGTCAGCTGCCGCGATAGGTGCTGTACGACCACGGCGACACGAGCAGCGGCACGTGGTAGTGCGAGCCGGTGTCGGCGATGCCGAAGCGGAGCACGACGCGGTCGACGAAGCGGGGTTCGGGCACCTTCACGCCGAGCGACGCGAAGTAGTCGCCGGCATGGAATACGAGTTCGTATTCGCCGGCGGCGAGCGCCGCGCCTTCGAGCAGGGGTTCGTCGCAGCGGCCGTCGCTATTGGTCAGCACGGTCTTGATCGCGCGGCGCGATTCGCCGTCCAGCGCGTAGAGGTCCACCTTGATGGCGGCGCCGGGGCGACCGTGTGCCGTATCGAGTACGTGGGTAGTGAGCTTTCCCATTCGTTGTTCCTTGTGTGAATGCGAGGTTCGGCGGCGACTCGATCCATGACTGTGCGGCGGATCGAGGCTCCACGTCACGTGGCTACATACCCGTCGGCGAGAGTGAAGCGAGCGCCGTGCAGGCATTGTAAAAAGGTTCCCCACGCAAATACGGGCGCGATATCGAAGATAATGCGCCGCGCATGAGCGGCTGTCGACGGCCCGCCGGACAGGGCTTCGCGCGCCGGTTGCGAGCGCCCGGTGGGGCGGCGGGCGGCGTACCATACCAAATCCCTGAAGGGCGGTATTCCGGATCGCGTATTGTGCGCGGCGCGCGCTTGGGCGATCCTCCCGCCGTGCGCGTCGGCCCGAGGCCCGCGCGTACCCCGAAGACGGCAAGCACGCCGGGTAACCGGGCCAGGGCGTTCGAACGGACGCAGGCACCGGGGCGTGCCGCGATTCAGCGTTCGAACGGCTGTGTGACCGCTTCCAGGGCAGCCCTGGAGGCAGACTGACGCGGAGAACGCATGAATCTCGAGCAGCACGCTGGCGCACGCGCGCCGAACCCTTCCTCATCCCGCCCGAAAACCCTGCTGGTCAAGCACGCCGACGTGCTCGTGACCATGGACGACACGCGTCGCGAGCTGCGCGACGCGGGGCTCTACATCGAAGACAACCGGATCGTCGCGGTCGGCCCCAGCGCCGAGCTGCCCGACACGGCCGACGAAGTGCTCGACCTGCGCGGCCACCTGGTGATCCCGGGGCTCGTGAACACGCACCACCACATGTACCAGAGCCTCACGCGCGCGGTGCCGGCCGCGCAGAACGCCGAGCTGTTCGGCTGGCTCACGAACCTCTACCGGATCTGGGCGCACCTGAGCCCCGAGATGATCGAGGTGTCGACGCTTACCGCGATGGCCGAGCTGCTGCAGTCGGGCTGCACGACGTCGAGCGATCATCTGTACATCTACCCGAACGGCAGCCGGCTCGACGACAGCATCGGCGCGGCGCAGCGGATCGGCATGCGCTTTCACGCGAGCCGCGGCGCGATGAGCGTCGGCCAGCGCGACGGCGGGCTGCCGCCCGATTCGGTCGTCGAGCGCGAACCCGACATCCTGCGCGACACGCAGCGCCTGATCGAGACCTATCACGACGAGGGCCGTTACGCGATGCTGCGCGTGGTGGTCGCGCCGTGCTCGCCGTTCTCGGTGAGCCGTGAGCTGATGCGCGACGCGGCCGTGCTCGCGCGCGAATACGGCGTGTCGCTGCACACGCACCTCGCGGAGAACGTCAACGACATCGCGTACAGCCGCGAGAAGTTCGGGATGACGCCCGCCGAATATGCGGAAGATCTCGGCTGGGTCGGCCACGACGTGTGGCACGCGCACTGCGTGCAGCTCGACGATGCGGGCATCGGCCTCTTTGCACGCACCGGCACGGGCGTCGCGCATTGCCCGTGCTCGAACATGCGCTTGGCGTCCGGCATCGCGCCGGTGAAGAAGATGCGGCTCGCGGGCGTGCCGGTCGGCTTGGGCGTCGACGGTTCCGCGTCGAACGACGGCGCGCAGATGGTGGCCGAGGTACGTCAGGCGCTGCTGCTGCAGCGGGTCGGCTTCGGGCCCGACGCAATGACCGCGCGCGAAGCGCTCGAGATCGCGACGCTCGGCGGTGCGAAGGTGCTGAACCGCGACGACATCGGCGCGCTGAAGCCCGGCATGGCCGCGGATTTCGCCGCGTTCGACCTGCGTCAGCCGCTGTTCGCGGGCGCGCTGCACGATCCGGTCGCGGCGCTCGTGTTCTGCGCGCCGTCGCAGACGGCGTACACGGTGGTGAACGGGAAGGTGGTGGTGCGGGAAGGGCGGCTCGCGACGCTCGATCTGCCGCCGGTGATCGAGCGTCACAACGCGCTGGCGCAGGCGCTCGTGGAAGCGTCGCGCTGACGCGTCGGCGGGGAGGTCGCGCAGCACGTCGCGCAGCGGGGCGCGGCCATTGTGGCCACCACCCGTTGCACAACGCGCCGTGGTCACGCGTAACGGCGCGACCGGCGCACGCGTGGTGCGCCGTATGCGACTACGCCTCGATCAGCGTGCGGGTGGCTTCGGCGACGAGGCTGCGCAGCCACCGCACTTCGTCGGAGTAATGGCAGCGCTCGTGCCACAGCTGGTAGTACTGCATCGGCGGGAAGTCGAGTGGCGCCGGCACGACGGACAGCGGCAGGAACTTCGCATAGTGATCGGCGAACAGCCGCGTGGTCGTGAAGATCAGGTCCGACTTCACGAGCACGTACGGTGCAAGGTTGAAGTACGGCAGCGTGACGACCACGTGGCGCTTGAGCCGTTCGCGCGCGAGATGCACGTCGATCGCGCCGCGCTGGCCGACCGAGTACGGCGTCGGCGCGAGGTGCGGCGCGTTCAGGTACTGGTCGAGCGTGAGCCCGCCGCGTTTCGCGAACGGGTGCGTGTTGCTCATCAGGCAGACGATTTCATCGACGAACAGGTTCGACAGGTGCAGTTGTTCCGGCGGCTCGGGCCAGTTGCCGACGACGATGTCGAGCTTGCCGTCTTCCAGCGCGAGCTCGTAGTCGAACGCGGGGCCGAGCGAGTGGAACTCGAGCGTCGCGTTCGGCGCGGCCAGGCGAAAGCGCTCGACGACGGTCGGCACGAACAGCACGTTCAGGTAGTCGGGGCAGCCGATCCGGTAGCAGCGGATCGACGTGGCCGGGTCGAAGTTGTGCTGCTGGAACTTGATGCGCTCGATTTCGCGCAGCGCGTTCTGCACGGGCTCGAGCAGGCGCAGCCCGTATTCGGTCGGCACCATGCCGGATTTGCCGCGCACCAGCAGCGGATCACCGGTGATGTCGCGCAGGCGCCGCAGCGCGGCACTGATCGCCGGTTGCGACTGGTTCAGTTTGACGGCCGCGCGCGTGACGCTGCGCTCCATCAACAAGGTGTGCAAGACGCGCAAGAGGTACGTGTCGATCGCCTCGCGTTGCTGACTCATGTTATCTCCGGTTTATATGGCTGGGCTGATCGAGGGGTGGGGTGGGTATATCGTTTTTAATATGAACGAAAATCAGCGTCAAGAGATGGATACCCGCAGGCACGCGCCGGCCTGGCTGCGACAAGGGGCCTGAACGGGGGGATGCGGGGCGCGCGGCGCCGCGCGGACACGCAGGGCGCGCATCCGGATCGCGGCGCGGCGGATGAGGCGGCGGGCGCGTCAGTCGTCGATGCGCATGCCGACCTTCAGCGTGACCTGCCAGTGCACGACCTGATCGCCTTCGATGTGGCCGCGCGTTTCGGTCACCTGGAACCAGTGCAGGTTGTGCAGCGTCTTGCCGGCTTTCGAGATCGCGTTGCGAATCGCGTCGTCGCTCGATTGCCGCGACGAACCGGTCAGTTCGATCAACTTGTACACGTGGTCGCTCATGATGCCTCCCTGGGATATCGGTCTGTATTGCCGGTGCAAGCCGCGGTCCCGCTACGGCGCCGTGCGTGCCCGGCTTCTTGAGTGATAGGTATGATGGGCGGCAAGTGCAACCCATATCGGAGACGAGGAACATCGTGGAAGTCGGATTTTGCGGACCGGGATTGATGGGCGCGCCGATGATTCGGCATTTGCTGGCGGCCGGGCATCGCGTCAGCGTATGGAATCGCTCACGCGACAAGGCCGAGGCGCTGGTGAAGGACGGCGCGCAGGTGGTCGGCACGCCGCGCGAGCTGGCCGAGCGCGTCGAGACGGTGTTCGTATGCGTGCTCGACGGTCGTGCGGTCGGCGACGTCGTGTTCGGTGAGCACGGGCTGCTTTCCGGGGACGCGAGCACGCGCCGCCTGCAGCGCATCGTCGATCATTCGAGCATTCCGCCCGCCGCCACGCGTGACTACGCGGCGCGCGCGGCCGCACTCGGCGTCGGCTGGGTCGATGCGCCGGTATCCGGCGGTGTGCCGGGCGCACAGGCCGGCACGCTCGCGGTGATGGCCGGCGGCCGCGCGGCCGATCTCGACGCGGTGCGACCGCTGATCGACACGTATGCGTCGCGCATCACGCACATGGGCGACGCGGGCGCGGGCCAGACGGCGAAGCTGTGCAACCAGGCGATCGTCACCGCGACGGTGACCGCGATCGCCGAGGCGGTCGGGCTGGCGCAGGCGAGCGGCATCGACGCCGCGCGCCTGGCCGAGGCGCTCGCCGGCGGCTGGGCCGATTCGGTGCTGCTGCAGACGTTCGTGCCGCGCATGACGTCGGGCGGCCATCCACCGATCGGCGCGCTGAGTACATTTCAGAAGGATGTCGATGCCATTGCCGACGCCGCGCGCGACACGGGCGCGGTGATGCCCGTGTCGGCCACCGTGCAGCAGGTGCTGAGGCTGGGCGCCGCGCAGGGGCTCGCCGGCGCCGATTTCGCCGCGTTCATCGACATCGTGCGGCCGAACAACGGCCGTCAGCAGGTGTCGTGACGGGCAAGCGGGGCATGTGAATGGCAGATGGGCCGCGCGGAGGCGGCCCATCGAATGACTGGCGGATCAGCCCAGTGAGCGGGGTGTCGTGTCGCCCGCGTTCTGGCGGCCGAGGCCGCCGCGCAGGCTTGCCTTCGTGCCTGCACCAAACTCGGGCAGGATGCGCGCACGCGCACGGCTCGCGAAGACGAGGAAGCCGAAGCCGTTCGCTTCGTACCAGTATCCGCCGTTCTCGAGGCCGTCGAGCGGCTGCTCGAGCGCGTTGGCGATTGATTCGATGCAGCGCTTGCGCAGCTCGGCGATGGCCGGATACGGCGGCTGCGCGCCGCGCACGCTGCACAGGAGCACGTCGAGGCCGGGCAGCACGTGCGCATAGAGGACGGGTTCGTCCTGCGCGCGGGCGCGGGCAATCTTGGTGTCGAGCTGGGCAAACGGCTTCGAGTGGCGCAAGACCGCGAGGAACGACTCCTGGCCATCCTGCGGCGCACGCCGACGTTTTTTCGGGAAGGACATAAACACTCGCCTCAAAAACAATTGCAAGAAATGCGGCACTTTCATGCGACCCACTCCCGGCTATGTACGCCGCATGTCGATCCTTTATAGCACACGAAAATGCTGCATTCGTGCAGTACGACGATCAATGTCTCCCGTCGACCTGCTCGCCATGATCGACACAGCCAGCGTCTTGGCGCCCGTACTGTCGTTTAGTCTCCATCATAGACCTGCTTTTCCCGCGCGTGCATTCGCTCGTCACAAAAAAGTGAGATACGCCGCATGCGGCGGTGCATCGCGCGCGCAATAAAAAGGCCCGCACGGGGCGGGCCTGGCGGGCGGCGCGTGAGGCGCTCAGCGCTGCTTGAGCGAATCGCGGATCTCGCGCAGCAGCACGATGTCTTCCGGCGTCGCGGCCGGAGCGGCTTCTTCCGGCTTGCGCAGCTTGTTGATGAATTTCACCATCAGGAAAATGATGAACGCAAGGATCACGAAATTGATCGCCACCGTGATGAACGAGCCGTAGCCGAATGCGGCGACGCCCGCGGCTTGCAGGTCCTTGAACGAATCGGGATTACCCTTGAACGACGGGGGGATGGTGCCGAGCAGAACGAACTTGTTCGAGAAATCCAGACCGCCGGTCAGCACACCGATGACCGGCATGATGAGGTCCTTCACGACCGAGTCGACGATCTTCGAGAACGCGCCGCCGATGATCACGCCGACGGCGAGATCCATCACGTTGCCCTTGACGGCGAACTCCTTGAATTCCTTGATGATGCTCATGAGCGGCTTTCTCCTGGTTGGGGCGAGGGAGGCGTGCCGCGACGCGCAGGATTGCTTTGCGTCGAATGAGGTCGGTGGCACGCCGATGGCCGCATGATAGCGAACGTGCCCCATTGCCGGTAGTCCATCTTGAAATGATTGACAAATCCGCGCGTCGGGCGCGGCCGGTCATGCAGGCGGGCGTGGCGGGGGAGGCCGGGCGTCGACAGGCAGGTCGGCACCCGGTGCGCGAGTACTCGCTCAGGTGTTGTCGTCGGTCCAGCCGTCGTCGTTGTTGCCGAGATCCATTCCGCCGCCGCTGCCGCTGCCGTCGCTCCAGTTCGAATCGTCGCCGCGGCCGAGGTCGAAGCCCGGGTCGGCTTCCTGCCTGCGGTGTTCGCCGTCGACGATCACGTCGCGTTCGACCACGCGTTCGCGGCCGCCCGACATCGCTTCGCCGAGCAGCACGCCGGTCAGGAGCCCGCCCATGCCGCCGCCGAAACCGCCGCCTTGCTGGATCACGACGGGCGGCTGCTGTTGCGGATAGGGCTGTTGCGGCGGGTAGGGCTGTTGCTGATACGGCTGGCCTTGCGCGCCGGTCATGCGATCGGCTTCCTGCGCGTACACGGAGCCGCTGCCGTTCGCCGGCGCCGCGGGCTGCGCGGCCGGGTCGGGGCGGCCTTCGACGCGCGCCTTCACGCTGGCGTGACGCTGTTCGAGCTCGTCGACGCGATACGGCGGCACCGGATTCTTGCCGTTCGACAGCGTCTCGACGAGCGTGCGCGCGTCGTTCTCGATTGCCTCGAGTTCGCCGGTCAGCGCCGCGGCGCCGGGCGCCGTCGACAGCTTCGCATCGAGCTTGAGCGGCCGGATGTCGTTCAGCACGTCGGTCGCACGCTTGAGCTGCGTGCGGCGCTCGTCGTCGGCGCGGCCGTTGTCGGCCGTGCGCGCGCGCCGCAGTGTCCAGCGCAGCACCAGCGCGATCACGGCGACGATCAGCCCGAGGCCGATCCACATGCCGGTCGACGGGCCGTGTTTTTCGGCCGGCGCGACGGCGGGAGCGAGCCCCGGCTGCAGCGTGCCGGCCTGCGTGGCCGACGGCGGGTTGCCGCTCACGCGCGCGGCGTCGGCGCGAATGCGCGACTCCGTCTGCGCGAAGCGCGACGCGTCGGTGAACTTCAGTTGCGGATCGAGCGATTTGGCGCGCTGCAGTTGCGCGAGCGCGTCGGACGCGCGGCCTTCGCGGTCCAGCACCTGTGCATACAGGTAGCGTGCATGCGCATTGTTCGGATGGGCGTCGATGACTTGCGACAGCTGCGTGTCGGCTTGCTGCCAGTTGCGCTGCGCGATCGATTGCTCGACCTGCTGCAGCGACGGGACCGCAAACGCGGCGGACGACAGCAACATCAGCGAGAGGCCGAGTGCGGCGAGAGATTTCTTCATGGTCGAACCGGGCGCACGCGCCCGTCTCCTGACGATCGGTTCGCACCGCGCGCCCGGGCGGGGGCGCGGTGCGGTGGCCCGCGGCGGGTTACTGCGCGGGCGTATCGAGCTGCTTCTTCAGCGCGGCGAGGCGATCTTCCACCGACGGGCCCTTGTTCAGCGCGGCGAGCTTGTCGTCGAGCGCCTTGCCGCTCGACGTGTCGGCCGAATTGAGGCGTGCGTCCGAGCGCGCGTTCTGCAGCGCGACCTTGTCCTCGAGCTTCTGGAAATCCTCGGACAGGTTCTTGCCGCCGATGCCGCCCAGCGCGCTGGCTGCGACGTCCTTCGCCTGCGCGATTTCCTGCTTCGCCTGCAGGATGCTCGAGCGTGCGTTCAGATCGTTGCGGCGCTGGCGCATGTCGGCGATCTGCCCCTTCAGTTTCTCGACCGACGGTTCGAGCGTCGTCAGCTCGGCCGCGAGCGCATCGCGCTCGGCTTCCGCGTTCGACTGGGCCGCGAGCGCCTCGCGGGCGAGCGCTTCGTCGCCGCCCTGCAGCGCGCGCTTCGCGCCGTCCTCGTACTTCCTGACCTTGTCGTCGGCCGCATCGCGCTTGCTGCGCTGGGTCGCGACCTGTGCCTCGATTTCGATCAGCGAATTCTCGGCACGGCCGATGCTGTCGTCGAGCTCCCGCACGATCTGCCGTGCGTCGCGCGACGGATCCTGTACCGAATCGGCCGCATCGTTCAGCAGGCCTTTGATCGTGCGCGAAATAGAGTCGAAAAGCGACATGAAATCCTCCGTGGTTGAAAGGCGCCGCGTGACCGCGGCAATGCCCGTCGCGAGCCGGTTCCGGCCCGCGTGAGCCGGCGGATATTACACCACCGGTTCACTTAAATACGGCTTAAACGCGCGAGTTCAAGCGGCTCGCGCATCAGGACGCCAAACCTTTCGCGACTGAAAGAAATTCGCCCGTGCGTGCCGTATCGCGTGTCCATCATAGGCCGAGGATGCCGACAATACGTTCCGCAAATCACGGCATTGCGGGAATTTTTACAAAAAATCGCGAAGGCGCCCGGTCGATTTCATTAAAATGCGCTGTCACGTCGCGGGAACGGATCGCCGCGCGACGGGGTCTGTCGACGTGACAGCCGCATCTCGATGCACCCACTCTGATTCATCCGCTTGCATTTCCGCATGCGTCCGAGGGCGCCACGTACGCCCGCCATTCCGACATGCCAATTATCAAACGACCGCCTTCTTCTTCCGACAGGAACGAGCCCCACTACACGCTGCGCCGTTCGCCGTCCGGAGCCTATTACCCCGATGACGACGATCGCGACGACGGCCGCCGCGCGCAGCAGCGCAGTGGCGGCGGAGGGCGCCGGCGCACGTTCGGTTCGCGCGTCGCGCTGTGGTTCGTCGGCCTGTTCGCGACGCTCGCGGTCGTCGGCGCGCTGATCGTCGGCTACGCGCTGGTCGTGATGGCGCCGCAACTGCCGTCGCTCGATGCGCTGACCAATTACCAGCCGAAGGTGCCGCTGCGCGTGTTTACCGCCGATCACGTGCTGATCGGCGAGTTCGGCGAGGAGCGCCGCAGCCTCGTGCGCTTCCAGGACATTCCCGACGTGATGAAGAAGGCCGTGCTCGCGATCGAGGACTACCGCTTCTATGAACACGGCGGCGTCGATTTCCTCGGCATCCTGCGCGCGGGCGTGGCCGACCTGATGCACGGCGGCGCGCGCCAGGGCGCGAGCACGATCACGATGCAGGTGGCGCGCAACTTCTTCCTGTCGAGCGAGAAGACCTACACGCGCAAGATCTACGAAATGCTGCTCGCGTACAAGATCGAGAAGGCCCTGACGAAGGACCAGATCCTCGAGCTGTACATGAACCAGATCTATCTCGGCCAGCGTTCGTACGGCTTCGCGGCCGCGGCGCGCGTGTATTTCGGCAAGGACCTGAAGGACATCACGCTCGCGGAAGCGGCGATGCTCGCGGGGCTGCCGAAGGCGCCGTCCGCGTATAACCCGGTCGTCAATCCGAAGCGCGCGAAGGTGCGTCAGGAATACATCCTGAAGCGCATGCTCGACATCGGCTACATCACGCAGCCGCAGTACGACCAGGCGATCAAGGAAGAGATCCACGTGCGCACGCCGGGCAACCAGTACGCGGTGCACGGCGAGTACGTCGCCGAGATGGTGCGGCAGATGATGTACCAGCAGTACAAGGACGAAACCTACACGCGCG